>ERZ1027060.267-NODE-267-length-19708-cov-13.879408_pt1 | contig 19708 bp, 17 predicted proteins | sample MGYA00519424_ERZ1027060 | MGnify/ENA primary metagenome ERZ1027060 (study PRJEB26926, sample SAMN06164500) | human gut metagenome | biome: ENVO:00009003; feature: ENVO:2100002; material: ENVO:00002003 | host: Homo sapiens | place: USA | collected 2012 ... | reverse complement strand
GTCTCGTGGGCTCGGAGATGTGTATAAGAGACAGGTTGGGAGGGGCTCCTTTTTACTTTTTTACTCTTTTACCTTTTTACTTTTAATACGGCAGTGTGTACAGATTGAACACCGTGCCAAGGAGCATAATCAGCGAGAAGATGACCACAATGCAGCCCACCACACGATTGATGATGAGGATGCCGCTCTGGTCGAACTTGCCGCGCACCTTGTCTACGAGCCACGACAGACCAAACCACCACAGCATAGCACCAAACACTATGCTTGCATAACCTATAGACATCTCCAACGGACGCTTCGGCACCACAAAGGCAAACTGAGCAAAAAGAAAGATGAAGAGGAAGATGATAAGCGGATTGGATAGTGTCACCAAGAACGCCGTGAAGCAGTTGTGCATCAGCGTGCCCTTCTGCGGTTTGTTGCTCCGATGAATATTCTTCGTCGGGTTGGAGCGATAGCAGTAGATGCCAAACAACAACAATACAATACTGCCACTTATCTGAAGCATAAAACGCGTACGCTCGTTGCTCACAAGATTCATGACAAAACTCATACCGACACCCGTAAACAACGCATATATAAAGTCGCTGATACAAGCACCGATACCCGTAACAAAACCATACCAGCGACCTTTATTCAGAGTTCGTTGTATGCAAAGCACCCCCACCGGACCCATCGGAGCCGATGCCATGATGCCAATCAGTATTCCATGGAATACAAAGTCTAAAATATCTAATTGAATTGGAAAGTGCATAACAATTGCAAAATTGCGAATTTTATGCGATATAGGCAAATTTTAGTGTTAAAACTTTGTGCGATTAAGACATTTTTAATACCTTTGCCCATAGACAAAACACTCGTTTACTTGTTAACTTGTCAACTCGCTTACGAGCAACTTGTCAACTCGTCAACTCGTCAACTATTCTATTAATTTACTAAATAAAAACAAAAATGACAGAAGATTTATTGAAACCGTATGTAATCGGTTTGGACCTCGGAGGCACAAACTCTGTGTTTGGTATCGTTGACAGCCGTGGTGAAATCAAAGCTACCAAAGCCATCAAGACCCAGGGATATGGCAACAATGTTCAGGCTTACGTAGACGCAGCTGTAGAGGCTCTGCAGATCATCATCGACCAGGTAGGTGGCATCAGCAAGATTAAGGCTATGGGTATCGGTGCTCCTAACGGCAACTACTACAACGGCACAATCGAGTTCGCTCCGAACCTCGAATGGGGACGCGACGGCGTAGTGCCTTTGGCTAAGCTCTTCAGCGACAAACTCGGCATTCCAGTAGCACTCACCAACGACGCTAACGCAGCAGCCATTGGCGAGATGACCTACGGCGTAGCTCGCGGCATGAAGAACTTCATCGTCATCACTCTCGGCACAGGCGTCGGCTCTGGCATCGTAGTGAACGGACAGCTCGTTTACGGTTGCGATGGTTTCGCCGGCGAGCTCGGTCACGTTATCGTGAAGGAGAACGGACGCGACTGCGGATGCGGACGCAAAGGCTGCCTCGAAACCTACTGCTCGGCTACTGGCGTAGCACGCTCAGCACGCGAGTTCCTCGCTAACAGCGACGAGCCGTCACTCCTCCGCGAACTCGACCCAGAGAAGATTACTTCTTACGACGTGTCTATGGCTGCTGCCAAGGGCGACAAGGTTGCTCTTGACATCTACGAGTTCACAGGCCGCCTGCTCGGCGAGTCATGCGCCAACTTCGCAGCCTTCTCCTCACCAGAAGCATTCATCTTCTTCGGTGGTCTAACAAAAGCAGGTGCTCTTATCATGGACCCGATCAAGAAGGCATACGACGAGAACGTGCTCAACATCTTCAAGGGCAAGGCTAAGTTCCTCGTAAGTGCTCTCGAAGGCTCTTCAGCAGCCGTGCTCGGTGCATCAGCAGTAGGCTGGGACATCCAGGAGTAACCTCAGGGGGGTACACTTTAGGGGGTGCACTTTTAGGGGGTGCACTTGTCTCAAGTGCACCAACCGAGCAAGAAGTGACACCAACCGAACAAGAAGTGCTCCAACCGAGCAAGAACTGCTCCAACAACAAACACAGTCCTATAAAGACAATGTGCAACCATGCACAAAGCCTTTTATAGGACTTTTTTCGTATTCAAAAGACCCTGAAAGCGATTTTTTGTGTTCTAAAATTTGGCGATTTGGCACATTCATATTATTTTTGCACTTACATAATCGTTTAACCAAAATCTATTAGCCCACCCCCAAATATGTACGCAATCATCATCAACGCCGTAGCCATCATCATCGGCAGTGCCATCGGAGCCTTGTTTCAGCGAGGCATCAGCGAGAAATATGTCAACGTCCTCAACACCGCAATGGGACTTTGCGCCATCACCTTAGGTGCGAATGTTGCGATGGAAAGTATGCAGAAGTCAGAATATCCCGTGCTCTTCATCTTCTGCCTGTCGATTGGCGGACTCATCGGCACACTTCTCAAAATGGATCAACACATGGATCGCGCCACACGTAGCATCTCAGGCAGCAACCTTGCCGAAGGCATCACCACCGCCATTCTACTCTGCTGCGTCGGTACACTCGCTATGATGGGTCCCGTGATGAGCGCACTCTACGATGACAACACCTATCTCATGACTGCCGCCACGCTCAACTTCGTCACCGTTTTGGTACTCGCCTCGTCGTACGGTTTCGGCATAGCACTCACTGGCATCGCTGTGTTCGTATGGATGTCGTCAATCTACGGCATAGCACTGCTCTCGCAGTCGCTCATCTCCCACGAACTTATCACCGAAGTGTCGCTCGTCGGCGGCATACTCATCACCGCTTCCGGCTTAGGCATACTGCACATCAAAGACTGCAAGACCATCAATCTGCTTCCTGCCCTCTTCATGCCTATTTTTTTCTTCGCACTGCGTGCCCTTTGCGCCCAGTTAGGCATCAATTTTTAACTTAATAAACCATCTTGTTTGACTTTTGATACACAGCCAAACTATTAACTATTAGAATAAAAAAATTGTGGCGCAACTCTCAACGAGCTGCGCCACAATCACTATGTTTAACTTGAAAAAATTTCGTAATCAATGAAGATTCTCACGAGCCTTCATGGCTACCTTGTTAAACAATCGTTACCTTAAACCTAATAACTAAAAACCTAAATCTATTACTACTAACCTAAACAATCTATTAATCTTTTGACGATGCAAAGGTATAAACAATCTGCTGTTTGCGCAAACAATCAGAGCAAAACATTCAAATTTTCGCCTCTTTATTGACTTAAATCAACATGTATGCACGAACACAAACGTCTTTTCACAGATTTTTAGCATCGTTTCGTTGAAAACCTACACCGCCGTCGACTCTCGGTCTATGATTTCGCCGCGCAGCACGATATCCTCTGCACACTTCGCGCTATCGGCGACATGAGCCATAAGCAGCCGGCAAGCCTCAGCAGCCATTTGTCCGATGGGTTGCTCCACAGCAGTTATTGTGGGGAAAACGAGCGTGCAGAGCGCTGTGCCCGACATGCAGCAGATGCGGACGTCTGCCGGTATGCGCAGTCCGCGCTTCTGCATAATGTTCTTTGCACCGATAAGCGCAGTTTCTGTGAATCCGAACACGGCGTCGAACGGAATGTTTCTGTCAAGAAAGGCAGACATTACGTCGCTTCCCTCGTCGGCGCTCAACGCTGGAGGCAGCACGAGCGTCTTATCGTAGGCTATGTGAAACTTCTCGAGAGCGTCGCGGTAGCCGCGCAAGCGTTCGTAGCCATTGCGTATGTGCGCCGGTCCGGCAATGTGCACGATGCGCTTGCAACCGCTGCGTATGAGCTGCTCCACCATGAAGAACGACATGATATAGTCGTCGAGGCGCACCTGCGAAGCGTCGCCCCACTCCAGCGTGCGGTCGAAGAACACCATCGGTATACCGCGCCCTATGACACGGCGGTATACATCGATATTCTTCTCCTTGTCGCAGACGCTGATAAGTATGCCGTCAACCATGCACTTCTCCATCATCTCTATATTCAAGCGCTCCTGTTCGGCATTCTCGTTCGACGTAGCGATGAGCACGTTGTAGCCATGCTTGCGCAGTATGGTCTGCGCATGGCCGATGAAGGTCATGTAGAACGTGGTGACTATCTCGGGGATGATGATAGCTATGTTGTGCGAGCTTTGACTGCGCAGGCTCACCGCCAGTTCGTTGCGCTGGTAGCCCATGCGTCGAGCTGTCTCGGCGATGAGTTTCATGGTTTCCGCCTTCACGTTCGAGGCGTCGCCCGAAAGGGCGCGCGACACGGTAGACTTGGATATGCCGAGTTCGTTGGCTATATCTTTTATAGTAATATATTTGGACATTGCTTATGGTTTTAGTTACTGTACATAATTATAATGCAAAATTAGTAAAAAATTTTCTTATGCAGAAGTAATGTCAGCCATAAACTGCGACTGCGTACGCTTAGGCACACCGCGGAGCCTATAATTGGGAACGATTGCGCCAATCGGGAACGGTTGCGGGAACGGTTGCGCAAATTATCCGATATTTTTCTCTTTTCTCTTTTGCAGGAAACGCTTAACTTTGCGTCAGAAAATAACAAAAAACCTAAAAGAAATATGAAAACTACTTCAAGCAAGGGCCACGTGCCTTTCATCAGCAAGTTTGCCTATGGTATGGGCGATGTAGGATGCAACTTCAGTTGGATGTTCGTAAGCAACTTCCTCATGATTTTCTACACCGACGTATTCGGCATCGGCATGAGTGCCGTAGCCACACTGATGCTCGTATCGCGCATCTGGGATGCCGTGAACGACCCTATCATCGGAACACTTACCGACAAGACCCACTCGCGCTGGGGACGCTTTCGTCCATGGCTTCTCTTCGGCGCTCCCGTAACGGCTCTCGTTCTCATACTCACGTTCTGGGCGCATCCCGACTGGAGCCAGACAGCGAAGATTGTGTACATGGCTGTCACCTACTGCATACTCGTGCTCGGATATACCTGCGTAAACCTTCCCTACGGCACTCTCTGCGGCGCAATGACCCAGGACATCGACGAACGCGCCAAGCTGAACACAAGCCGCTCCGTAAGTGCAATGATAGCCATCGGCGTGCTTAACATCATCACCGTTCCGCTCGTGACGTTCTTCGGAAAAGGCAACGCACAGTCAGGCTATCTCGCCGTGGCTATAATATATGGTATTATCTTCGCAGCCTGCCACCTGTTCTGCTTCAGCAAAACAAAAGAGGTGGTTGAGGTGCCGGTAGGACAGAAACTTCCCATATCGGTGCAGCTGAAGTCGGTACTGAAGAACCGCCCTTACCAGCTCGCCATCCTCGGACAGTTCCTCTTCGGATTCATTCTCTACGGACGCAACGCCGATATTCTCTACTACTTCACATACGTAGAAGGCTCGGCTACGCTCTTCAGCTACTACTCAATGGCTATCGTTCTGCCGTCGATCGTTGGTGCAGCCTGCTTCCCGTGGATGTTCCGCAAGACCGGCAACAAGGGCTATGCGGCAGCTGTCTTCGCACTGCTCTGCGGCGTGTTCATGGCGCTGCTCTACTTCTTCAGCCCTAACACTTCACCCGTCGAGTTCTACGTATGCTCGGCTATAGCATGGTTCTTCTTCTCGGGCTTCAACACAGCTATATACGCCATCATCCCCGACTGTGTAGAGTACGGCGAATGGAAGACCGGCGTACGCAACGACGGTTTCCAGTATGCCTTTGTGTCGCTCGCCAACAAGATGGGCATGGCGCTCGGCACAGCAATGTTCGCCCTGGCGCTCGACTCAGCAGGATATGTGGCTGGTGCAGAACAGAACGCCGACGTGATAGCCATCATGCGCCACACCTTCTCTACCATACCTGGCGCACTCTGGGTGCTCACAGCTTTCTGCCTCTGCTTCTACAAGCTCCACCGCAACGTCTATAACAAGATTGTGGACGAACTGAAGGCAATAAAGAACAAGGTGGAACGCATTAAAAAGTAAAAAAGTAAAAAGACGAAAAGTAAAAGAGTAAAAAGGAGAAACTTAAATAAACAAAAATTATAAAGAATCCATAAAAATATTACAACTATGAGACAAGCAGTATTAGTAGCACCCAAGCACATCGAATTCAAGGAGGTAGCAGCACCTAAGGCAGAAGACCTCAAGGAGCACCAGATACTCGTCAACATCAAGCGCATCGGCATCTGCGGCAGCGAGATTCACTCTTACCACGGACTCCATCCCGCTACGTTCTACCCCGTAGTTCAGGGTCATGAATATTCTGCTGTTGTTGTGGCATGCGGCAGCGCAGTAACGGTTTGCAAGCCTGGCGACAACATCACAGCTCGTCCGCAGCTGGTTTGCGGCGAGTGCAACCCTTGCAAACGCGGACAGTATAACGTATGCGAACATTTGCGCGTGCAGGCTTTCCAGGCTGACGGCTGCGCACAGGACTTCTTCGTCATCGACGACGACCGCGTAGTGAAACTGCCAGAAGGCATGAGCCTCGACTTCGGCGCAATGATTGAGCCAGCAGCTGTAGGCGCACATGCAAGCAACCGCACCGACGTGAAGGGCAAGAACGTAGTGGTGAGCGGAGCCGGAACCATCGGCAACCTTGTAGCCCAGTTCTGCAAGGCGCGCGGAGCAAAACGCGTACTCATCACCGATGTCAGCGACCTGCGTCTTGAAAAGGCTCGCGAATGCGGCATCGCCGACACGCTGAACATCACAAAGCGCCCGCTGAAGGAGGCTGCAAAGGAACTCTTCGGCGACGAGGGCTATCAGGTGGGCTTCGAGGTGGCTGGCGTTGAGGCATCGATACGCTCGCTCATGGAGACCATAGAGAAAGGCAGCGACATCGTTGTAGTGGCTGTCTTCGCTAAAGACCCCGCACTCAGCATGTTCCACCTCGGCGAGCACGAGCTCAGACTCATCGGCTCGATGATGTACCGCCACGAGGACTATCAGACCGCCATCGATTACGTGTCGCACGGCATCGTAAACCTCAAGCCGCTCGTAAGCAACCGCTTCGCATTTGAGGAGTACGACGACGCATACAAGTATATCGACTCACACCGCGAGACTTCAATGAAGGTGATTGTAGACCTTGAGCAGAAGCCCGCAAAATAAGACAGATTAAAGCATCGCTACCATCCGCCACACAGCACCTTGTACATCCTAAATATGGTGATCTGCTTGTCGCGGATGGAGTATTTGTTTTTAAGCACTATAAAAATACTAATATTTGTCGAGATGACAAAATTAGACGCTTCTTTTTTGTCTATATGAATTATATAGGTAAGCATTAAATATTCTGTTGGAAGCATAAACATCACTCTTAATGTACTGCATTGCATTAGGAGATACGATGCACGTATAGCATAAAACCTTTGGGAACGTTTGCGCAAAATGGGAACGTTACCGCAAACGTTTCCAAGAAACAAGGATTATTTTTGCTTTGAAACCTTTTCTGTATGGCGTAAATTTGCAAGCGTAAAGTATTAATAATAAAAACCTAAACCTTGCAAATGAAACATTTTAAGACTTCCATTTTGGCTTCAGCCATGTGCCTTGCGGCTTCGCCGTTATGCCAGACAGCTTCTGCTCAGATTCATCTCACCGCCGACTTGCAAAATAACCATCTCTGGCGTGGTATGGAGGTGGCTGACGGCTGCCTTATCCTCACCGACCTGAGCTATACGTTCGGCGCAGGACACGCCACACTCGGACTGTGGGGTGGCACCAACACACAAGGCAACTATAAGGAGTTCAACCACTACGTAACGCTTCGGGGCGCAGGCTTCGAGTTCTGCGCTATGGACACCTACAACTTCTCGCCGGGCGCTACGTACAACAACCGCCAATACTTCAACTATAAGGCACACCAGACGGGACGCTTCCTCAACTGCACACTCAACTACCGCTTCCAGCAGCCTCGTTTTCCGCTGCTGCTGAGCTGGTCGACCATTATGTTCGGACGCGACCGGTCTGCGGATAACACAGAGCAGAAATACTCTACATTCGTCTACGCCGAATATCCCGTCTACAAGAAGGACAGATGGCAGGTGGACGCCGGTGTGGGCGGAGCATTCGCTCTAAACAAGGCTGGCGAGAAGCAGAACTTCTACGGCGAGACATCGGGCGTGGTGCATACTCAGCTGAAGGTGAGCTACGACCTGAAGATAGGTTCGTACACGGTGCCGGTACACGCTATGGGCATGTGGAATCCGCAGTCGGAGAAGGCTTACTTTCAGATTGGCGCACAGCTGATACATCTTTAAGCCGGATGGTTTGACTGAAGAAATACGAATCAAGGCGTTAGAATCAATAGATTTTTAAAACAACAGAATCCATAAAACTTTTTAAAACAATATACACAATGAACATTAAAGACTTCACAACGGGCGTACAACACATCGGTATCCCGACAAACAACATTGAAGAGACCATCAACTTCTACCTCACACTGGGTTTCGAGGTAGCCCTTCGCACCGTGAACGGTGCAGAGGAGGTGGCGTTCTTGCAGCTCCACAATCTCGTGATTGAGACCTATCAGAACCATCAGGCGGCTATGGCGTACGGCGCCATCGACCACATAGCCATCGACGTAAAGAACATCGACGAGCTGTTTAAGGTCGTGCAGCGTGCCGGACTGAAGATGCTCGACACCAAGGTCAATGGTCTGCCCTTCTGGGAGAACGGCGTGAAGTTCTTCACCATCGAAGGACCGAACAAGGAGAAGATTGAGTTCTGCGAAAAACTCTGATTAGTTGAGAGTTGAGAATTATTCAAGTTGAGAATTGAGAGTTGAAAGTTGAGAGTTATGATTACCACTGCCAACCAAATATAAGCAGCATATTTGAGCAGTATTACATATCATCGCTCGGCTTTGCCGCTTGCCTATGCAAGAACTCTCAACTCTCAACTTTCAACTCTCAATTTTCAACTGAATACTATTTCTTCTTTATCTCGTAACCTATTTTCTTGAAAGCCTCAACATAGTCGTTGTATTTGGCCTTTCTGCCGTCATACACGATAGTCACTTTCTGGTCGTCCACAGAGGTTGCGATTTTCTTTGTGCCTTTCACAAAGCGGATGTTGCTCTTTATCTTTTTCTCACAGTTCTGGCAGTGCATCTGCGGCTGTGTTGTAACTACCAATGTGTCGGCTGCTGTCTGTGCGAAGCTGTTGCCGGCAAGCATGAGCATAAATGCCATTAAAAGATTCTTTTTCATATTATCCTTATTTTATATTGGTTACTATATATTGGTTACTATAACTTCTCAAGTTTGAAGCGTACTCCGACGTATGCCATCGCTCCCGTAACGGGTCCCCATACTTGTGTGGCGTCGAACGCTGCGCTCCACGGGTGGTGCGCATGGCGTATCGGGTCGTCAATCTTGTAGTTGGTGAGATTTTCGCCACCTAAGTACAGGCTGAAGCGGTGGAACTCTCTGGTCACCTGCGCCTGCAACTGGAAGTAGGCAGGATAGCTACTCTGGTCGTACAGCTCGCCGCCACCGTTCAGCTGCCCCGTCACGTCAAACTGCCACAGTTCGAGCGGTGTCTTATACGAGAGCGTGAGCAAGCCTTTGTAGCGCGAAGTGAGGGGTTTCTGTCGCAGACTGCCGTCGTAGGTGCACTTCACGTCGTTAAGACGGAAGGCGGCTGTGGCTGTCATGCCGCTGAACAGTGCGTATGTAGCATCAACCTGAAAGGTGTGACTATAGCTCTTGCCGTCGAGGTTCTCGAAGCGAAGCGTGTGCTGTCCACTTGCTCCGTCGAAGTTCATTATCATCTGATTGACGAAGTCGGTGTAGTAATACTCTGCGTTCAGCTCCAGATTTCTGCCGAAGAGCGGTATGTTGAAGCCCAACGAAGCGCCCGTGTTCCATGCTTCCTCCTGTTTTAGGTCGGGCGATACGAATATCTCTCTGCCACTTGCCAAGAGCGACACGTTCTCAGCCAGAGCATGTGGCGAGCGATAGCCCTTACCCACCGAGGTGCGGAGCGTGACGATGCTGTTCGGAGAGTATTTTACGTGCAGACGTGGCGTGAAGAAACCGCCGTAACGGCTCGAATGGTCCCAACGCACGCCAGGCATAACCGTGAGCTTTTCGCCCAACTTATATGTATATTGTGCATACACACCCGGTGTCGTCTCCTTAGAAACCGTGCTCTCAGCTCGTGCCAGTGTGCCCAACGGATTGAAGCGTTCGTCGTAATAGTCGTGGTTGAGCGATGCACCGACGCTCAGGTTGTGATGCTCCGTGATATCGGTTTCGAACATCAGCTGCGCATATCCGTTCTTCTGGGTGACATCATACTCGGTGCGTCCGAACATGTTGTCTGCATCGTGCCACGATCCGTGCAGCATAAGTGCGACGGACGTGTTGTGGTCGGCGTTCAGCGTAAAGCCGTTCTTCCACAGCGCCTCGTAGCGGTTGGTCTTCACCGCAGTTGTGTAGAGAGGTTCAGACGAAGAGGCTGCCGAGTGCTTACGGCTCTGCCCTCCATTGCGCTCGTCGTGCAAGCCGCGTAGCATCAGCTGACTGATCCAGTGTGGCGACACATACGCCCAGCGGTGCATCAGGTTATACTGGCGCAACTTCGGCATATCCATAAAGCCGTCGCCGTTGCCGTCGTGGTCCATCTGTCGGTTCTCGAAGTGTATAAGTGTTGCGGTAGAAAGGCGTTCGTTGAGATGAACGCTTCCGTCGAGGTTCACCTCCGTTTTCAGTTCGCTGTCCTGATAGACGTTCGCTCTGATGCCGTCGGTGCCTTGCGGCTTCAGAAACTCTATGTTTATCTGTCCCGTTGTGCTTTCGTATCCGTTCTTCACGCTCGACGCTCCCTTGCTCACCTGTATCGACTGCATCCAGGGACCCGGCACATAACCTAAGCTGTATGGCAGGGCTGCACCTCGCAGGTTGGGCACGTTCTCGGTGAGCATCTGCACGTAGGTGCCGCTCAGTCCGAGCAGCTTTATCTGCCGTGCTCCAGTGGCAGCGTCGCTGTAGCTAACGTCTACCGACGGATTGGCTGTGAACGACTCGCCTAAGTTGCAGCAAGCCGCACGTATCAGCTGTCCCTGCCCTATTATCTCGGCGTTGTCAACCCGGAATCTCGACTTGATGCCGTTCGTGGCTTTCACCACCACGGCTTTCAGCTCGCGTGTATCGGCTACGCTGTCTGTCTGCGCAACCGTCTGCTGCGAAGCAAACAAGAATCCTAATAAACCTAAGTATGTGTTTCTCATATATATTTCAATTAAATAAGTATATAAAATCCAGAAACGCATGCAAAGATAGTTATTTTCACTTATATATTCATATAAGGTATGCAAAAAAATCTGCCATATCTTCCAGAATCGCCGCAACTCTCACAGTACAAGCACAATAAAGGCTGGAAGATGTTCTGCTAATCGAGTTATCTTCCAGCCTATCTTCCAGCCTCAACAGCCTATCTTCCAGCCGTTGCTTCTGTATACTAACCTTTTTATTTTCTATATCCTCTAAGTCCGTACCACAAGAGCACGAACTCGCAGAAGAGCGATATGGTCCATGTGAACTGCCATGCACCTATCCAGTCTGCCATCATGCCCTGCAGCACGGGGAACACCGCACCGCCGAACACACCCATCATGAACACGCCCGAAGCGCGCGAGGTGTACTCGCCGAGTCCGTCGACGGCAAGCGTGAACACGCAGCTCCACATTACGGAGTGGAACAAGCCGACGGCTGACAAGAGCCACAGATTCTCGGTGAGCATTGCGGCTGTCATTAGCACTATAGCGCCGAGCGCAACGGTGATGAGCATAGGGCGCGGCTTCACGCTCTTCATCGAAGCCGACACCATACGACCGATGAGAAAACCGCCCCAATAGATAGTGGCGAGCAAGGCTGGCGACACATTCAATCCGCCGTCGCTCAGCTCCATAGCATGAAGGTTGATGTTGTTGCCGATGCTCACCTCCGTACCTACGTAGAAGAAGATGGTGATGACGCCATACTTAAGATTGCGGAACGACCACACGCTGCGTGTGTTTCCGTCTGAAGCTGTTGGGTCGGTAGAGGCAGATCGTGTGCCCTCGATGTCGGGCAATGCGAGGCGGCGCGTTGTCATTGTTGTGACTACAATGCACAGAGTCATCAGTATGAACGGCAGCGTGAGCTGCGAAGCCTGCACGTTGTCGAGCGGCACACCGGCGAACATTATGCCCGTCACGAAGAGCGGTGCGATGGTTGTGCCGAACGAGTTGACGGCGCAGGTGAAGTTCATGCGTTGCACGGCGCTTGTGCCTGGCAGCGGATAGGCGGCGATGTACGGATTGATGACCACCTGAAGCATGGCGGCAGCCGTACCCATGAGGAACGAACCGACGAGGAACACGAAGTAGCCGAACGGCACAAAGTCGCCGTGTATAGCGACGCCTTCGCAGGGCACGTACTCAGCACAGAACGCAGAGGCGGTGTAGAACAGCAGTCCGCCGACCATCACTATGAGCGATCGCATCAGCGTACGCTTGTAGCCTATCTTGTTGAGCATACGCCCCGTGCGCGAGCTGTTGAGCAGATAGCCGAGGAAGAAGGCGAAGGAGACGAGTGTGGTGAGCGAGTTGCGCATCGTGGCGGCATCGGAGAGAAACGCCACCTTGAGCGGTCCCTGACACTGTCCGTTGACGGTGGTGAGGAAACCGACGATGAAGTATATAAAGGTGAGGAGCAGGAACGGACCTGCGGTCTTTAGGCTTAGGGTTTTCATATTATTTAGGGCTTTTAGGAGGGTCGAGGGTTGAGAGGTTTTATCAGTTGAGGGTTTTTATCAGTTGAGAGTTGAGAGTTGAAAATTGAGAGTTATGATTACCACAGCCCCAAAAGTGTTTGCTATATATTACAGCTGCATAACATATCATAACTCTCAATTTTCAACTCTCAACTCTCAACTGATAAAACTCTCAACTATAATTTACAGAATTTCTTCGAGAGTCTTCATCGCTCCCTTGCTCTTTATGCTTTCCACCATGCGCAGATACGGCTGTGTGAAGTTGTGTGCTGCGCGCAGGTCGGTGCTGCGGAACGGAGAGAGCTGGAGGAAATCGAGCGGCTCGTCGCTGTCGATGAGCTTATGGTCGTCTACGGTGAGCCATGGATCAGCCACCTCAAACTGCTCGCCGTTGTCGTCGGTGTGATACTTCAGATAGTGGCGGTAGGCGGCGAAGAGATAAGCCACACGGATAAGCTCCTTGTCGTCGCCAATCATCTTCTCGAGGTTAGGCATCACGTATACGGGGAACTTCGAAGCGCCGTCGAAGCAGAGTCGTGCCACCTGGTCGCTCACGGTGCGGTTGCCGAAGCGCTCGCAGAGCGTCTGCTTGTACAGTTCGAGGTCGGTGTCCTTCGGAGCGGGCACGTACGGAGTGATGTCGATGTCCATAAACTGGCGCACGAACTTGGCGATGCGCTCGTCGTGCATGGCAGCATCCACCTTGCGATAGCCGTAGAGGAACGACGGATAAGAGAGCAGCGTGTGAGAAGCGTTGAGCAGTGAGAGCTTCATGTTCTCGAACGCCGTAACGTCGTCGGTCATCTGTGCTCCGACGGTCTCCCATGCGGGGCGGCCGGCAGCGAAGTTGTCCTCAACGACCCACTGTATGAAGTCCTCGCAGTAGACTGGTGCCTTGTCGTCGGTGCCGTTCTCCTTGTTCAGTCGCTCTATGTCCTCGGGGCGTGTGGCTGGCGTGATGCGGTCTACCATCGAGTTGGGGAACGTCACGTTCTCTTCCATCCACGCGGCGAGCTCCTGGTCCTGCGCCTCGACGAACGACATGAACGCGCGGCGTGCGGTGTTGCCGTTGTGCTGCAGGTTGTCGCAAGAGAGAATGGTGATAGGTCCGGCGCCCGAAGCCTTGCGGCGGCGGAGTCCTTCTGCTACGTAGCCGAAGGCTGTGAGCGGATTGGCAGGGTTGGCGAGGTCGTGAGCCACTTGTGCGTTGTCGAGCATGAACTCGCCCGTCTGTCGTGATATGTTATAGCCGCCCTCGGTGATGGTGAGCGTTATGATGCGTATGGCGGGGTCGGCAATCTTGTCGAGGATAGCCTCCTTCTGCTCAATGCCCCAGTAGAGTTCTACGAGAGCGCCGAGACGATACACCTCGTTCTTGCCATCGCGTCCGCATACGGTGAGCGTGTACTCGCCGTTCTGCTCCTTCAGAGCCTTGTACAGACGCTCGTCGCCGGGCAGGATCATTGCGCCACAGATGCCCCAAGAGCGCTGTGTGGGGTCTTCGAGCAGATGCGATGTCATGTACTCGAGGTGAGCGCGATGGAAGTTACCTACACCAAAATGAAGGATACCAGCCTTTACCGAATTGCGGTCGTAAGAATACTTGTTGATAACGTTTGTTGCCATAATCTTTTTAAGTTATTAGTTATTGTTTTTTAGTTATTCGTTTCTCTTTTCGCTTGCAAAATTAAGCTGCAAAAAGATTATGGCAAAGAAAAAAACGGAGGCAAACTTTGGGAACGTTTGCGGAAACGTTCCCAAAATCTGCAAACGTTTTAAATCGGTTTTCGGGGAGGGTGAGTCAAAACGTTACAACTATTTGCAATGGCTACGGCAAGAATGCCGTAGCCTCCTACGGTTGTTTTGACTTTACTCTCGCGTTCTACTCGCCCGTAGAGGCTCTGCACTTCATCTCTGTGCGCAGCACTATGCGGCGGTTCTCGGCGGCGGGGTTGTTCACCTTCTCGAGCACCAGTTCGGCGGCGCGGCGGCCCATCTCGCCGAGCGGCGGCTCAACGGTGGTGAGCTTCGGGTAGACGATGGTTGAGAGTTCTGTGCCCGAGAAGCCTGCCACAGCCACATCCTCGGGTATGCGTCGTCCGAGCTCGCGCAGGCGGTTCATGGCTCCGATGGCGAGTGTGTCGGTGAAGGCGTAGACGGCGTCAAACTCCACACCGCGGCGCACGAGGTCGTCTACAGCCGCTGCGCCATCGGCGAATGTCATGCCGGTCTTCACAACGAGCTGCGGGTCGTACACGCCGAACTTCTCCATAGCCTCGCGGTATCCGCGCGCACGCTCTACGGCGTTATATACGTCGTCGGGTCCGTAGAGATAGACTATGCGGCGGCGACCGAGCCGCACGAGATGCTCTGCCATGAAGTAGGAGTCGTTGTTGTCGTCTATCATCACCTGCGGCATATCGTCGAGTCCGTGGGGTATGCGGTCGTAGAAGACGATAGCCATGCCCGCAGCGGCAAGGCGGCGGTAGGTCTCAAGGTTGTGCTTGTGGCTGCACATGCTCACGATGAGTCCGTCTACCATGAACTCCTCCATCATCAGCAGACTCTCGTGCTCGCGGTTCGGGTCCTCGTCCGACTCGGCTATCATCACCTTCTGGTTGTTCTTGTAGAGCACGCTCTGTATGCCCGCCACCACCTGCGAGGCGTAGGGCGTGTGCATCTCGGGCACTATGACGCCGATGGTGTTCGTGCGGCCCATCTTCAGGTTCATGGCGACGGGGTTGCGGCGGTAGCCGAGGCGCTCAGCCTCGCGCAGCACAGCCTCGCGGGTCTCGCGGCGTATGTTCTTGTCGTCGGTGAGCGCGCGAGACACCGTCGACACCGAGATGCAGAGCTCGCGGGCTATGTCTTTTATAGTTACGTGTTTCATTGAGTGTTGAAAGGATAAGTGATTGTATCGGGGTTAGATATCTGTTGCAAAAATACAAAATTCAGCCGAATAACTCTTGATATAAAGCATGAAATCGCGGTCGGAGGGCGAACGTAACACATATTTCAATAAAAATGCAGTAACTTTGTAGTGCAATTCAATATAACCACACAACACATTGCAAACGTTTGCATAAATTGGGAACGTTTCCGCAATCGTTTCCACGAATAAAGGCAGAAAAGAATCAAGAAGTATACTCCGGAATGGCTATCTTTGCCCATCAGAAAGAGTAACTAAATAAACCTATTTTATAAGTATATGAGCATCAATATCCAGAGAAATCAGAAGAAAAGAGTAGTAATCGTTGGTGGCGGACTCGGCGGACTGCGCCTTGCAGAAGACCTCTACGGGTCGGGTATGCAGGTAGTGCTGATCGACAAGAACAACTTCCACCAGTTTCCGCCGCTTATCTATCAGATAGCGTCGGCAGGTATCGACCCGAGCAGCATCTCGTTCCCCTTCCGACAGATATTCCGCAAGCGCAAGGACTTCTATTTCCGTATGGCTGAGGCTCGTATGGTTGACACCGAGAAGAAGATTTTGCAAACCTCCATCGGCAAAATCGACTACGACTATCTCGTGCTGGCAGCCGGTGCTACGACCAACTTCTTCGGCAACAAGAACATCGAGGAGTGGGCTATACCGATGAAGACGGTGCCCGAGGCGATGGGCTTGCGCAACGCCCTGCTCTCCAACTTCGAGCGTGCTCTCACCTGCGCCACTGAGGAGGAACGCCAGGAACTGCTCAACGTCGTCATCGTGGGCGGCGGCGCAACGGGCGTAGAGATTGCCGGAGCGCTTGCAGAAATGAGACGCTACGTCATACCGTACGACTACCCCGACATGGACTCGTCGCTGATGCACATATACCTCATCGAGGCGGGCGACCGCCTGCTTGCCGGACTCTCGCAGGAGTCGTCTCAGAAAGCGTACGAGTTCCTCAAGAGCATGGGCGTAGACATACAGTTCGGCAAGATGGTGACCGACTATCGCGACCACAAAGTCATCATGAAGGACGGCACCGAGATACCTACACGTACGTTCCTCTGGGTGTCGGGCATCAGAGCCAACGCCATGCCGGGCATCGACGAGAGCCACATGGGACGCGGCTTCCGCTTCAAGGTTGACGAATACAACCGCATACCGGGTGTCGAAGACGTGTTCGTCATCGGCGACCAGTGTCTGCAGACCTCCGACTCAGCCTACCCGAACGGACATCCGCAGGTGGCGCAGGTGGCTATACAGCAGGCTAAGAACCTCGCCAAGAACCTCAAGCTCATCAACCAGGGCGCAGACAGCAACGCTCTCACCGCGTTCCGCTATAAGAACCTCGGCTCGATGGCTACCATCGGACGCAACAAAGCGGTCGTAGAGATTGGCAAGTTCCGCAGTCAGGGCTTCTTCGCCTGGGTGCTGTGGCTCGTCGTCCACCTGCGTTCTATCCTCGGCGTGAAGAACAAGATGATGGTGCTGCTCAACTGGCTCTGGAAGTATGTCAGCTACAACGACTCTATCCGCATGATCACCTACGCTACAAAGCCGCGCGAGGTGGAAGAGCGCATGAAACGCGAGCAGACAACCCACCTCGGAGAGGACTTGATGGAGTAAAACGGCGGCTCTGCCCCACTCCATGCAATACGAAATAAGACTCTTTATTACATAAAAATAGGCTGGAAACAACGCAACGACAGCGTTTGTCTCCAGCCTATTTGCTTTTTATATTCCAACCGCACGTTGGTTATCCGATTACCGCAGCGTGGGCACATCATTACCGCAACGCGGCTAATTTTTTAAGACTACTACGTTTAACCAAAGCAATAAGCATAACTATCGGCTGTTTTTGGAATAAAAAATTGGTAGTAAACGAAATAATGAGTAGATTTGCAAAAACATCAGTAATATAAAGCAACAAGATATGATATCTATAACATTAAACAATCTGTGGAAGTTCATTCAGTCAATGTCGCTGAGTGCAAGCAACGAACTTTGGCTTGCAGAAAAGCTTCACGAATCTGCAATCAAAAAACAACAAGCCACACAGAACAAAGAATACAATGCGGTAGAAGATACGCCGAAGATGGTTTCAGAACCTCTATTTGGACCTGCATCTGAAGAAGAAGCCACCAGCAGAGTGGAAGAGGCAGAAAAGGAATACGCTCAAAACCAAACAGCTATGACACTTGAAGATTTCGCAGAGGAACTCAAAGCTGAACAATTATGGTAAAGATACTTCTACTTACGCCTTTCAAAGAAGTTTATCGCGATATTGCGACATACACTCTAAACGAATATGGCAAGACTACATTAAGAAAGTTCACAGAAGAGTTTACCAATATCACAAGGCGCTTAGCTAATTATCCGACCTCTTCTCCAGAAGAGCCTCTTCTGAAAAAACTATCACATAGATACAGAAGTATCATATTTAGAAAAAACTTCAAAATCATCTATAGATACGAAGAAACGTCAAAGGTTATTTTGCTTGTTGACATTTGGGATATGCGAATGTCAACACAAAACCTTATGAAGAAATTCAAGAAAAAAGATTGCAACAAATAATGTGATTTTAGAACTTGTTGATAAACAATATTTTGTATTTTGCGTCACTTAATATTGGGTGACGCAATGACGAAGTTAGGAAAAAGAGTGTTGCCACGCTACTACAACAACATTGCCACGCTACTACAACAACATTGCCACGCTACCGCAACTTCATTGTCGCAGCGTGGCAACAACCTATGTTTAGGAATCAACCTAATTTAAAAGAAATGCCGAGGTTGGAAGATAAATCGTTTAGACTGGAAGATAACCAGCCATAAGCTGGAAGATAGGCTGGCAGATAACCCGTTTCTGAAGTTATCTGCCAGCCTTTATTGTGTTTATAATGTGCGAGTTACGGCGAAAATGGAAGATATGGTAGATTTTTTCAGCTACACACTATTTATCTCGGAGTAATCTCTTCTGTTCACGTTCAAAGTTTTCAAGGAAGTGAATCTCTACAGGTGAGAGGTTGTTCTTGGTACGCTCCTTGAATTTGTCGTATTCCTGGTCGGCTTTCTCTTTGGCGAGTTTGGCTGAGATTTTGCCAGCATGAGTAAGGATGTCCTTTCGGGAGATACGGAGGAAGTCGTCGAGAATGTTTATCCAGTCCTTCATGTACATCGGGCGGTGTTCCTCAGCCTGCATTTCGGCGAAGTCGAGATACAGACTCACGATGCGGTTTAAGGAATTTACTTCTTCGTGGGTGAGATAGTTCTTTGCTATTTCGGCTTCGGGCTTCGTAGGCATCGGTCCTGCCCACGAGGTCAGTCCCATAAAGTCTTTCTCGGCATCAGCCCTCTCGTATATTATTTCCGCCGCCGTATGACCGTGAACCGAATAGTGCATCTTGTTCTGTACAGTCTTGAAGAACTTCTGTGTCATTTCCACTCGTGGGTCATAGTCGATACTGAGGGCATATATCTCAAGCACCTTGCGGTAGAACACCTTCTCACTGGAGCGGATGTCGCGTATTCTTGCAAGCAACTCGTCAAAGTAGTTGCCTCCTCCTGCACGTTTCAGCAGGTCGTCGTTCATGGCAAACCCCTTAACGATGTACTCCTTCAATACCTTTGTCGCCCATATACGGAACTGAACGCCACGATAGGAATGCACGCGGTAGCCTACGCTGATTATCATGTCGAGGTTGTAGTAAGCTACAGAGTATGTTTTACTATCAGCTGCAGTTGTTGCAAAAAATGCAACAACTGATTTTTCCTCCAACTCCCCATCCTCCAACACATTCTTTACGTGTCGTGAAATAGTGGATTTGTTGCGCTGGAACAGTTCAGCCATCTGGTCAAGCGAAAGCCAGACGGTATCGTTTTGCAGTTTCACCTCTATCTGTGAATCGCCGTCAGGAGTTTGATATAATAAAAATTGCCCTTTATCCATAATGTTATAATAACTGTCTCTTATACACATCTCCGAGCCCACGAGACACTCGCTAATC
>ERZ1027060.266-NODE-266-length-19754-cov-37.428753_pt1 | contig 19754 bp, 18 predicted proteins | sample MGYA00519424_ERZ1027060 | MGnify/ENA primary metagenome ERZ1027060 (study PRJEB26926, sample SAMN06164500) | human gut metagenome | biome: ENVO:00009003; feature: ENVO:2100002; material: ENVO:00002003 | host: Homo sapiens | place: USA | collected 2012 ... | reverse complement strand
ACGAAGAGCAGTTGGTGCCATCTACAGAGACGGATATCCATGAAAGAAATGTTGCAGGCTTTGTGCAATATGGCCTGTCCCTCAGCAAGTGGAACATTGGTCTTGGTGTGCGTTTCGAGAATATCATTCGCGACTATTTCTCTGGTGGAGTCAAGCAGGATGATGTAAGTAGAAGATACAGCAACTTCTTTCCTAACCTCAGTATTTCATGGAACAAAGGTAACTGGAATTGGCAGTTGAATGTCAACGAGAAAATAAGTCGTCCAAGTTATCGACAGTTAGGCAACTTCATGCAGTTTGATAACCGTTTCCTTTATGAAGGCGGAAATCCTACCTTGCAACCGGAGAAGGTGTTCAATGTTGAGGCAATGATGACATATAAGTGGCTGAATGTTTCCGCAGGGTATAAATATCTGAAGGATGTGATAGAGTGGACCAAGTATATCTATCCTGGAAAGGAATTTGCTTATAGTACGTCGTTGAATTTCGACCATAAGCAGCTGCTTTATGCTTCTGTCAATGTTTCGCCAAAGCTTGGCATCTTCCGTCCTACGTGGGGATTCAATTATAACCAGCAGTTTTTCGATACCAGGAAGTATGGCGCCAGCAAGGCATTAAGTAAGCCTTTGCTGTCGTGCTCGCTCGACAATAATTTCGCTCTTTCAGAAACCATGAACGTGGCTATCAGCCTGAATGCAGCAACACCCAATGCAGATGGATTTCTTATGAGGAAGAGTAATTACAGCGTCGATCTGCGGTTCGACAAGTCGTTTGCCAAGCGCACATGGATCATTTATCTTTCTGCAAATGACATCTTCAAGACTACAAAGGAACGTTGGACGATGTACGGACTGGGAGCGGGTACCACAAAAGACTGCTACAACTATACTCGTAGCATCTCCTTGCAGGTTACGTATAATTTCAATGCCAAGCGCAGTAAGTATAAGGGTACGGGTGCTGGTAATGAAGAAAAGAGCCGCTTGTAGTTTTTGTTAGGAAGAAACTCTTTTAATAAACAATGAATATATGACAATCGGTCAAGCGAAGGCAAAACCTTATTGGTTTGCTCTTTGCTTGACCGATGTTTTTTACTTCTCTTCTGTTAGATACTCCTTTATTTGTTGTGCTCTAAGCGGTTTTTATCTCTACTTCGTTCTCTCATATACTAAGATTTTATCACGTTCTACTGATTCCTGTGCAAAAGGGAGTAAGGTTCCTTCTGATACCAAATCAACTTTTCTACCTAAGAGTTCTTCCAAATCACTCCACATGCCGAAGAATTTTAAACCAATAGGTTTGCTCTTGTCCAAAGAAACCATAATATCGACATCGCTATCCTTCGTTTCTTCCCCTCTGGAGAAAGAACCGAACAGCCAGGCTTTCAGTACGGGTTGGGTGCTGAAATAATGGCGTAAAGCTTCTATGATGGCTCGTTTACCCATAATATAATGATGTTGTTTCTTGGTGCAAAGATACACTTTTTATTCGAAAGAGTAAGCTTTTATCTAGTTTTTTATTACCTTTGCATCGGTTTTTCCAAAAAAAATAGAAGATTTCTTCATTTTAGGGGTAATTGATTTCAGGAAAGCTTGTATATAAGAGTAGAAACAAGAAGAAAATGACGTGATGACAGAAGAAAATGAACAGCGGATGGAACGGCTGTTCCACGACCATTACGAGCAGATGTATCGCTTCGCCTTTGCCTTGCTTCATGATAATGAGGAGGCGAGGGATGTGGTGAGCGATGTGTTCTCCAGATTGTGGGATAAACAGCTGGTTCCAGACCGGGCTTACCTGATGCGGAGCGTGAAGAATGCCTGTATTAATCTTATAGCCAGAAAGAAGAGAGATGAAAGACTGAAACGGTTTCTCCCTCTCTCGGAAGAGAAATTGACGGAGGAAGAACCTTCTCGTCTGGAAGAGCGATGGCAGGCTGCCGTGGATTGCATCGACCATGACCTGACCGACCAGACTGCTTCCGTCATCCGATTGTGCTATCGGGAAGGAATGTCGTATAAGGATACGGCGGAGGAGCTGGGCATCAGCGTCTCGGCAGTGAACAAGCATATCGTAAAAGGTTTGCGAACGCTCAGAGAAAAGTTGAAAGGAAAATAATAACTCTAAAATGAAGAAAGGAAAAGAAAATGAAACATGAATTATCTGACATAAATCCTCAGAAGATGGATTCTCAGAAATGGGATTTGCTCCTCGATCTCCTGGAGCATCCTGAAAAGTATTCCGAAACCCAGAAAGATGAACTTCTGGGTGATGAGGAAGTAGATGAACTTTATCAGCAGCTGATAGAAACCCGACAGTCTCTGGATTTTAGCAAGTCGAAGGAAGAGATGAAACTGCCTTCGATTGATGCAGAATGGGAGAAGCTGAAAGATGAGATGAAGCTAGAAGAAAAGCAGCAGAAAGAAGAGATGAAGCAGAATGCAGAAACCCAGCAAACTGCCAAGCTGTTTCCTCTCTGGAGTCCGATGAGAAAGGTGGCTGCCGTTGCTGCCGTTCTTGTCGTCTCCGGCATCACCTTTGCTGCCATTCATCTGGTAACCCGTTCTCATCAGGCATCAGATAAGCACAATACCGAACTCGTGGCATCCCGAAAGGATTCTATCCAGCAGGTTTCTGCTCCTCAGAAATCCAACATAGAAGAAAAGACAGATTCTGCAAGTCTTGCCCAGCTCCCATTGGTTTACGAAAACGCTGAGCTTCAGAATATCCTGACTCCCATTGCCGGACATTTCCATCTCCAGGTAACTTATCAGAACGAGTCGGCTCGCCACATTCGTCTCTTCCTGCAACTGGAGAAGAACATGAGTCTGGATGATATCATCGAACTGATGAATCATTTCGAGAAAGTGAATATTCGTCATGAAGGTCAAACTTTAATCGTGGAATAAGATGAAAAGATTAAGATATATTATGCTGTTGGCAGGTTTGATGAGCCTTTCTCTTCAGACCATCTATGCTCAACGCATCACCCGCAGCTTCCGTAACACTTCTATGTCAGAAGCACTCACCATCCTTGCCAAGAGTACCAAGGATTACCATATCAACTTTATGTATGATGAACTGGAGGATTTCACGGTTACCACAAGTATCGTGAAGCGAACAGCTCCGGATGCCATCCGCCAGATCATGGGCTTCTATCCGATGAAGATGACGATAGATGGCGAAAACATTTTTGTGGAGTGTACGCAGAAGACTCCCACCAAGATGATAGGCTGTATCATCGACAATAAGAAACGCCCTGTAGATTTCGCCAATGTTGCCCTACTGAATGTTCGTGACTCTTCATTGATTAATGGTGGTGTGACGAATGAGAACGGCCAGTTCGTGATTCCCTGCGGAGCCAGAAAGGCGATAGTAAGAGTAAGTTGCGTGGGCTATCATACCGCTGTCGATACTTATAATACTGGTAAGATAGGCTCAATTACTCTGAAGGAGGCTACGTTGAACCTGCAGAAGGTGATAGTAAAGGCGGTTCGCCCAAAGACAAAACTGACTCGCGAGGGATTCCAGACCCAGGTGCAGGGTACAATACTGAGTGATGCAGGTATGGTTGCCGACTTGTTGAAGCAGGTTCCAAGAGTGCGTGTAGATAAGGATGGAAACTGTTCGGTATTTGGAAAAGGCACACCGGAGATTTATGTCAATGGCAGAAAGCTGACCGACCAAAATGAATTGCAAACCATATCTTCCAAGGATGTGAAGAATGTGACGGTTATCACGACTCCTGGTGCGCAGTATGATGCCCAGGTTAATTCGGTGATTCGTATAACCACGGTCAAGAAGCAAGGTTATGGATGGAGTGGTAATTTCCAGGCAAAATATGGTTTTGCCATGAAGAATGCCTGGCAAGAGCAGGCTAATCTCAATTACCGTGTGGGTGGACTGGATGTATTCGGTGGATTGATGTGGTCAGATTCGTATTTCTATGATAAGTTGGGATTGGATGAATATATCAATGGCAATCAGCATCAGATATATCAAAAATCTGCAGGGCGCATAGATGCTAGAAATTATGGACCTGATGCCAATCTGGGTTTCAATTATGAATTCAACGAAAATCATACCTTCGGTCTGAAATATAAGTTTGGTTCTGGCTTTACCAAGTATTTTACTGATCAGAATAACTATTCCATCTTTCAGGATGGAGTTCACCAGGGAGATGTGAATTATCTCAACGATGAGTCTGATTCCAAGCAGACTCCTATTCATCAGGCTGACTTTTATTATGATGGTAAGATAGGCAAGTGGAGTATAGACCTGAATGCATCTGCTATGTGGCGGACGAAAGACCAGATACAGAAGGCCACAGAAACCAGTACTGAGTTGGGCGACCAGATAGTATGTTCAGATAGTCATACCAAAGGAAAGTTGCTTGCCGGTAAATTGGTTGTCTCTTATCCTTTGACCGACCAGTTGAACATAGACTTTGGTTCGGAATACACAAATTCTGATAGTCATACCAACAACCAGAACGAGGGTGGTGTGGCTGCATCCAATGATTCCAGAATCAAGGAACAGAACATTGCCACCTTTGCTGAGGCTGCATGGTCGTTGGGAGATTATTCCCTGAATGCCGGTGTGAGATATGAGCATGTGAAATCAGACTATTATGCCGAAGGAGTGCTCAGCCCGGATATGAGCAGAAAGTATGATAATGTATTTCCTAATGTATCCTTGGGATATGACAAGGGCAAGTGGCATTCTTCATTGAGTTTCACGGCGAAGACCTATCGACCAAGTTACTTCCGTCTTTCCGGTTATACCCGATATACGAGTCGTCATTCCTATGAAAGCGGTAATCCTAACTTGCGACCAACGGATGCCTATCATCTGGAATGGGATGCGCAATATTCCTGGCTGAGTTTCTCTGCTGAATATATCTACAACAAGAATGCCTCGGTATATATGATGAAGCCGTTCCAGGGCAATAAGGATATAGCCCTGTCATATTACGAGAATGTAGATAAGATTCAGAACCTGAAGTTCTATCTTGAGGCTACTCCGGTGATAGGCTTATGGCATCTTGACTATACGGTAGGTCTGGTCAATCAGTTCTTTGATGCCAGCAAATACGTCAGCGACTATAATGCCAATCGTCCTTCTCTCTATCTGGATTTGGAGAATACCTGGGTATTGCCACATCATTGGAAGGCTAGATTGGAATACTCTTACCAGTCGCGTAATTATAGCGAATTGGGTGTCAACTATGCATGGAATTCCCTGGATGCATCTATTTCCAAGTCGTTCCTGAACAACCGACTGGTTGTGAGACTGGAAGCAGAGGATTTGCTTCACGGTCAGAACGAGAGTTGGCAATATCATAATTCGTATGCGCACTTCACCAGAACTGGTATAGATAATACCCGCATGTTCTTGGTCAATGTAACTTATAACTTCAATGCCACCAAGAGCAAGTATAAGGGTACGGGTGCTGGTAATGCAGAAAAGAGCAGATTATAGCTCATTTTTAAAACACGGACAAATTGAATTTGTCCGGACAATTTGTCCGGTTGATTCTAAGTAGTTGATATTTAGAATATTATAAACCGACGGACAAAGAGGCCGGACAAATTCAATTTGTCCGTGTTGTTTTTTTCAGTGGTTTTGGAGTCAAAATCAGGCTTTTTAGCTTTTCTCCCTATAGTTTTCTTCTCGTAACCCTATGCTTTTCTCCCCGTAACTCTATGACTTTTGGATGCTATCTCTATGAGTTAGTTTTTTTTAACATAAAGCTCTAAAGCAGCCAAAGGAGAATAAGAGAGGTTGGAACGTAAACAGTTGGGAATGAGTAGATTTGCACAAAGTTGCCAAATCAGCATAAAGCAAGCGAGTGAGGAATATTGAAGTAGTTCAGTTACTAAATCGTGAGCCACAGTTACCTATGCAAAGCAGGTAACAATGCGGAAAGGCAACTTTGTGCATCAACGGATTTTATTGCGCTGATTCTCAATGTTTTGCGTATCAAGGAACGCTTACAAAATGATTATATTTGCACACTCAAAATGTAAGCGTTATGAAAATCGAAAAATTCAAGGTGTTGCTCTACCTAAAAAAGAGCGGAATGGGCAAGAATGGAAAAGCTCCCATCATGGGACGCATCACGGTGAACAGGACTATGGCGCAGTTCTCCTGCAAGTTGTCTTGCACTCCATCGCTTTGGAATCCTCGTGCCAGCCGATTGGAGGGCAAGAGCAAGGAAGCCGTGGAAACCAACAAGGACATCGGGCAGTTGTTGCTTTCCATCCAAAAGGCTTTCGATGTGCTTGTGGAAAAGAGAACGGACTTCGAGGCTAAGGATGTCAAGGAGGCTTTGCAGGGCAGCGTCAAGACACAGACCACCCTTCTCTCCTTCGTGGACGAGCATATCAGTGAACTCAGCACCCATGAGGGCATCGATATGTCGAAGAGCAGTGTCTGGACTTACAGAAAGATTCGCAAGAATCTCGCTGAGTTCATCGGGGAGAAATATAGGTTGACTGATTTGGCTTTCGGACAGCTGACCGAGCCTTTCATCAGTGACTTTCACCATTACTTGCTTGACGAGAAAGGCTTTTCATCAGGAACCATCACCATCTATGTATCGCTCTTCAAGAAGATGTGCCGCATCGCCTTTGAGCGAGGCTTGTGCAAGAACCTGCTGTTCGCCCATTATCGGGTTGGCACTCCAAAGGTTACGACACCCAAGGCTCTCAGCATGTCTGATTTCATAAAAATCCGTGATGCGGAACTACCCGAAGACAAGCCGAGACTATCCGTTAGCCGTGACCTGTTTCTTTTCGCCTGCTATGCAGGAACAGCCTTTATAGACACCGTTTCTATCACGAAAGCCAATGTCAAGGTGTTGGAGGATGGCGACAAATGGCTCGTCTATAACCGCAAGAAGACCGGAACACTTGCCAGGGTGAAACTCCTGCCCGAGGCGTTGGAACTGATGGCGAAATACGAGGACGGGGCAAGAGATACCCTTTTCCCATTGCTGAGCACGAATCGTGTTCGTATCGATCTCATCACCATCTGCAAGTTGGCGGAAACGAGCAAGACCTATTCCTACCATTCGGGACGACACTCGTTCGCCAGCCTCATTACGCTGGAGGCAGGTGTGCCGATGGAGACCATCTGCAAGATGCTCGGTCACAAGGATGTGAAGATGACGCAGCGGTATGCGAGAGTAACCCAAAAGAAGCTGTTTGAGGACATGGACAAGTTCATCGCTGCAACCGAGAAGGACTTTATTCTCGCATTATGAACAAGGCTTTCAACTTTTCTTTTTACAGTTTCAACTACATTATTATATTATAAGGACAACAACTATGAGCAGAAGTACATTTTCAATTTTGCCTTACATCAACAGACAGAAGGTGAAGGCAGACGGAACAGCCAACATACTTTGCCGCATCACCGTTGACGGCAAAAGCGCAGCCATTTCCACAGGCATATCCTGTACACCACAGGAGTGGAACGCCAAGAAGGGAGAGGTACGGAACGCAAGGGACAGCGGACGATTGGCAAGTTTCCTTGCTGAGGTCAAGGATAAATACAACTCACTTCTTACCACCAATGGCATCATCACCGTGGAAATGCTGAAGGCTGTGTTGAAGGACAAGGACACGACAGGAAAATACTTGCTGAGTTTTGGCGATACCATCGTGGAATGGTACAGAACGGCAAGAGCTAGGCAAACCTTTCTGCACAAGCGAACATGGCAGAAAAACCTGAGAGCCTTTGTCCATTCGTTGGATAAGGACGACATCGCCTTTGAGGACATAGACGAGAATTTCGGGGAGGAATACAAGCTATTCCTGAAACGAGACCAGGGACGTATCGACAGCTACGTGAACCATTGCCTTCTCTGGCTGAACATGTTGATGTACAAGGCAGTGGACAGGAGCATTATCCGCTTCAATCCCATAGCCAAGATAGGGTATGAGAAGAAGGCAGCCCCGAAGATGACCCATATCAGCAAGGCAGACTTCATCAAGATGCTCTCTACCCCGATGGCTGACGAGCGAACGGAGCTTGCACGCAGATGTTTCATTTTTGCCTCGCTCACCTCCTTATCCTATATAGATGTAAAGAAACTGTACCCTCACCATATCAGTGAGAACTCCGAGGGTAGGAAGTTCATCCGCAAGGAAAGAGAGAAGACAGGCGTGGAGTTCTTCGTGCCGCTCCATCCGATAGCCGAGAAGATTCTTTCGCTCTACAATACCACGGACGACAGCAAGCCTGTTTTTCCACTGGGTGAGAAGAAAGACATCTATCTTGATGTGCATACCCTTGGAATGGTGCTTGGCATAAGTAATAAGTTGGGATTCCACGCCAGCCGCCATACATTCGGAGTCTTGATGCTCAACGAGGACATTCCCATCGGCAGCATAGCCAAGATGATGGGACACGCAGACATTACAAGCACACAGGTCTATGCGCAGGTGACGGAGCAGAAGATTTCAAATGACATGGATAAGCTTATTGCCAAGCGAGAAAGGAACAGATTGTCGAACGAAAAAACTATTGGAAAATGAACAGAGGAGTTATAACTATCAGCGAGAGCGGAACGGTATCCATGCCGACCGATACTGTATGGATGACCATGCAAGAGATTGCCGACATGTACAATGTGTTCGGCTGCTATGTGCGCAAGGCTGTCAAGGCTATATTCAAGGACGGCATTCTGAAAGAGCAGGGTGTACGCCGTCATGTCAGGAAGAACGACCGCATCAGCTATGATGTGTATAGCCTTGAACTCGTCATTGCGGTAGCCTTCCGTATTGACAGCATTGAGAGCAGAGCCTTTCGGGAGTTCATCACGCAGTCCGTCATCGGCAGACAGACAAGCCGTACGAAACTGGTCTGTATCTTTACAGAGAATGCAATGGCATAGACCTGCCATAAAGCAACGTTCCTTGGAGGCTTTGCGCCTCCAGCCACTTGGGCGAGCCACCGCAGTGTGTTTTAGCATGGTATTAGATTTATACAGGTAACACAAATGATACCCGGCAAACACGAACAACTCGGTATAGCCAATAAAACGAGGCGACAACCTATAACAGCCACACTCGGTAAGTTATACGTTGTCGCCTTATTTTATGCCGTCAAAAGCAACCTACACATTCTTCGTTCGGTACGCCTCACGATAGTTAGCCATCAGAATCTTCTGAATGTCGGACTCGCGGTAGAGTATCTTTCCGCCAAGCTGGATATACGGGATGACACCGTTGTTTCGGTAGTCCTGCAGGGTTCTTCGGCTCAGTTGCAGCCTGGCACAAAGCTCCTTGTCCGTCATGAACCGCTCACCGCCAAGCATGGGGCGGTAGTTCATCACGGCACGTTCAAAATTGTCAACCATTCGGTTGAGGTGGTTCACGATGTGGTTCATCCACTCGCTGTTTCTTGTCATTACTTCATTGCTCATAGTTGTCTCGTTTTATTGTTGATACTTACGTTACTCGGTTTACTTGCTGCTTTGGATTAAGTGGCTGTTGTATATTGACAGCCTAACCTGTGCGCTTGCGAAAGCGCATGTCCTTTTTCTTGTCCTCCACTACTGCTACGATAGCCATCACGTCCTCCGGCTTGTAGTAGGTCTTGTGGCTGATTTGCGTATAAGCCAAAGTTCCGTTGTCCCGAAGCGTCTGCACTGTCCGTGGGCAGATGTTGAGCGTCTGACACACGTCCTGCGTGTCGAGCCACTTGTTCATGGTCTTGTCCTCACTGCGCTCACGGATTCTGTCCATGCGCTTCACAAAGTTCTCCAACTGGGCATCAAGATAGTTGAATGCCTCTTCCTCGAATACGATGAATCCCATACTTTTCTTTTTCCTAAGTTAATACTATGTTATATATCGCAAAGCTCCACGCATATGCTGTGCTCCACGTTTGTGAGTGCAAAGATAAGGTACGGCAATCTAAAAACAAGCGTTTTCAATTTCTGTGGCAGTATGTTGCCGGGGTTTGCCGACTTCAACGCCAAAAACAACAAGAAAAACTTGCACGACTGCAACGAATACATGAACAATGATGAGTTGAGAAATACGTTGAAGTTCTCACAACTATCTCGGTATGCAAATAAGCAAGCCACAACTAAATTGCCACGTTACACCCAATCAGTTGCATGGCTGCACTCAGTACACTTACTTTGCACCCGACAATCGGTCAATGGTGCAAACCGTGACCACTATACCAACAATTTAAACAAGTTAAGCTATGGCAAGAACAAAAGAAACGAAAATGTCTCCTGAACAACAGGAGAAAATGACACAGGAGGTGATGGCTTCGCTTCAACCATCCACTTATGGTAAAGACTATGCCCAAAAACATAGCTCTTTCTTTGAAGAGGTGGAGAACTCCGATTTAGAAGTTGTGACAGAGAATGTGGCTGCAACAACCTCCAACATGGAGGACGAGCTGACGAACGAGGTTCAATCGCCACCGAATCCGCTGAAGCGCATCAGTGGCAAGCAGCGCAAGGCAACTTTGGAGGAGTATCAGCAGACCTTCCTCCAAGTTCCAAGGATTGACGACCGCAAGCCTGTCTTCGTCAGTTCCGATGTACGAGACCGTCTTGATCGTGTCGTCCGCATCCTCGGAGGAAGGCGCATGAGCGTATCGGGCATCATCGAGAACATCGTGCGCCACCACCTAAGCCTTTATGAAGAGGACTTCGAGGCTTGGCGCAAATTGTGAGAATTAAGGTCTGCGACCTTGGACGTGGATAGCTGAAAGGCTGTAGTTCCAACTAACGTGTTCTGAGAGGGAGCGAGGTTATGTTTTGGGAACCCCAAAACGCCTCGCTCCACCATGAGGGCGGAGGAATTTTGCTCCCGGCGGTCGCAGAAAGTAAGTGTACCAACTGTAAACAGTATATCGAATGACAAGCATACATGAACAATACAAGAAAAAGGGCGGAAGACCGCCCACAGGCAGGGTTCGCAAGCTGTCGAAGTCTGTCACAGTGAAGTTCTCAAAGCCAAGCTACGAGGCTTTGAGACTGAGGGCGAGAAAAGCCAACCGCAAGTTGGCTGAGTACATCCGTGAGTCTGCCTTGAACGGCGAGGTGGTCAGCGGACACAGCACAGAGACGGTTGCCATTGCCAAGAACCTCATCGGTATGGCGAACAACCTCAACCAACTTGCCAAGCTGTCGCATCAGAGAGGTTTCCATGAGACCCATGTATATGTGGTGGACTTGTTGAGAAGATTGAAAGCAATCCTTGGCGAGTATCGCCAAGCAAGTTATAAACCGAAGCCAAGCAGTATGGGCAGAAATGAGGATACCACAGCACAGTTGAGAGATTGGAGCAGAAAGTCGATGAGCTTTCTGCCTCCACAAAGAACGCAGGAGCGGAAACCGTTCCAGCAAGTAATGACATAACCAAGTTGGATAAGTCAATCAATGCGATGTTTAGTATAGGCTTTTCCAATCGGTCATCGTATTAATTTTGAGCACTCTCCAGAGTTATTTTAGACTTGCTTTTCTAAACTGTTTAGCATATATTATTGATTATCAGTATATTTTTACCATATTTTGTTTTTGCATATTTAGACCTTATTTTTGCTTCTATCTAAAAACAAAGTCGTATTTTTGCAGATAAAAAATACTATTGATATATGAAAAGAACAATATTATACGTAGTCTTGGCTTTTATTGTAGCACCAATCTTTGTTTCTTGCTATCAGAGCCATAAGAAAGAGCTGGACTTAGCTTATGCGTTGGTAGAGTCTAGACCGGATAGTGCCTTGGCGTTGATGAAACATATAGACCAAGAGGGACTTTCTAAGGAGGAGATGGCGAAGTATGCCCTCACTTATTATATTGCACAAGACAAGTCTGGCTTAGATGTGGATAACGATTCTTTGATTCGCATAGCGTATGATTGGTATGAGGGTCACCAAGAAGATTCGCTCTATGTTTTGTGCTTGAATTATATGGGAACATTCTATTTACTTGTTGATAGTATGGAACAAGCTAAGTCTTGTTTGGAAAAGGCTTATTTTATTTCGGATAGTCTTCATGAAATGAATGTAAAACACTTGGTTTTGGATAAGTTGATAGAAGTAGAAGAGCAGTTGGAACCTTACAAAGCGTTGAGATATGCTAAAGATTTGGTGAAGATGTATGACTCTATGGCAAATGTTACTATATACAATAAGGTGGCAGCACGTTTGAGATTGGGTGAGAACTTCTTTTATGTTGATAGCTTGCAGCATGCTTTAGAAGAAGAGAGAAAAGCATATAGAATGGCAATGAAAGCTGGCGATAGCAACTTGTTGTCTTATGTAAGGCAAAATCTATCTAGTACATTTGAGGAGATGGGTGAAAAAGATAGTTGTTTATATTATGCACGATTGGCTTATGACTTGAATGCAGCAAATAGATTTTCTTGTCTGTTGACATTTGCTTCTGCTTATATCTCTGTAGATTCGTTAAACCAAGCCTTTAGTTTATTAAACCAAGCAATGCCAAAAACTGCAGAAGACCGCTATTCTGTGTTTTATATTCAAAGTCAAGCTGCTATGAAAGCGCATGATTTCAAGTCTGCTAAAAGTTTTAGCGATTCGGCGTACCATTATTTGGAGGATATGTATCGAATTGCATTACAAGGTAAGGCTGCTTATTATACATCCTTTTTGAAAAAGGAAAGTGAAAGAGCTAAAATGCAAGGTAAAGCAGAAATGCAGCAGTGGGTATTTAGTTTGATAGTCTTATTGTGTTTTATAGTAGTCATATTTATTTTATATGTTTATAAATCATATAAGCACCAGATAAAACTACGTATGGAGCATGAAAGAGAGGTTCTTCTCCAAAAGCAACAAATGCAGGAAAAAATACACCAAGAGGAACTTTCGCATAAAGAGATTCAACTATCTGTGATGCGTAATTATTTACAAAAGAAAATAGATGTAGTAGAAAAATTAAATTCGATAGTTCCAAATGAGAATAAGCATATAGTGTTGTCGGAGAGTGATTGGGACGAATTGGAGGTGTTTTTAGATAGTGTGGAAAACCTATTTGTGAAAAGACTCAAGCAAAAGCATCCTAATTTATCAAAGAGTGTTTTACGACTAATGATGCTTTTGCGTTTAAAGCTATCTCAAAAGGCGTTGGCTTCTATCTATTGTATTAGCGAGAAAGCAATTAAGCAAAAATTGTTCTTGTACAAAGATAAAGTTGGTATTAAAAATGAGCAATTTTCGCTACGTACGTACATCGAAAACTTCTAATATTTTCCTAACTAAAGTAAGTTTTAGACCCAAAGTATCTGGGGGGGGGCGATTTTAAGTACTTGATTTTTAGAATTATATGGCTTTTATGGTGTTTTAAAAAAATAGACCTGTTTTGTTAGGATGGTATCGTAAAACGCAGTAATTTTGCAGCCGAAGTTTAATAATATCAAAATGTGGAGAATATGAAGAAAATACAAATTTTTAATCTGCTTTTATTGTTGATGCTTTTGGTTTCTAACAAAATGTTAGCGATGTATCCTTCCCAAAATAAGGTTATTCCTATGCATAAAGTCATTTAAGAGCGCGAACAGAAGAACCTAGCATTGTGGCAAATTTGTAACAAGGAATGCTTATTGTGAGTGTAAGTCGTTATTTGGCAAAACGGCAGTCTATATCTATGATGACAATGGTTGCTTAGTAACTAGTATGTCAACATTTATGGTGTTTTATACTTATTGCATTCCAAGTGATTCTGATAGTGTTTGGTGGTATGGTGATACGGACAATTAAAATTATAATAAATGTTTGATATGAATATATTTTCTAATAAATATATTTGGCTGTTGGGAGGACTTCTGTCTATATCTGTACAAGGTATGGGACAAGAAGAAATAAACCATCTTACAGGTACTTTAGTCTCTGATACTCAGGATAATCCTATGGGGTATACAGAAGTACTTGTTACAGATCTTTCAAATAACACTGTGGTAAGTGCCTTGACCAACGAGAAAGGCTTCTTTTCTATAGACTTGGAAAAAGGAACGTATATATTGAACTATCGTGAATTAGGTGAGGTGTTGAAACAAGACACCCTTAATCTTATGGCTGATAAGAACTTAGGTCGAATTCATGTTCCTATAATCAACAAGACCCTTCAAGAAGTATCTGTTGTGGCGATGAAGAAAATCATCACTTTTGATAAGAATAGAGTCATCTATAGCGTAAAGAACAGCCCCTATGCCAACGGATTCAATGCCAAAGACGTTGTGATGAATGTTCCTGGGATCAATCCTACTAAGCCAGATGATGTATCTCTTGTAGGTAAGGATGGTGTCATTGTTCTGATAAATGGTCGCAGATCAAATCTTAAGGGTAAGGATTTGGTAAGCTATCTGACTAATATTCCGTCAGAGAACTTGGATAGGATAGAGGTTGTGTCCAATCCATCATCAGAGTTCAGTGCGTCGGGAAATATGGGAGTCCTAAATGTTGTTCTGAAAAATCGTATGAACCTTGGCTTTGATGGCTCTCTGAGAACTGGATATACTCAAAGACATGCGGCAAGTTTCGAGGAAGGAGGTAATCTGACATTCTCAAGCAAGTGGCTTATGGTAGAATACGGTGTGGGCTATTGGAAAGAAAAGAGAAAGCATGATGTAAGAAACAGTTTTGAATATGCAGATTATACAAAGTTGATTAATAACGATGCATGTCAGAAGTCGGATTACGTCAGTCAGAACTTGAACACAAACATTTTTCTGAATGATAAGATGAACCTGGGATTTTTAGCCTCGTTCAATTGTATGGATGGGAGTGTTGCCTCGGATGTCTATCAGGAACTGTCTGGTAGTAGAAACTCATTTTCTTCGGTGACCACTTGCTCAGACAACAGATACAAAGGCTTTTCTTTTTCGCCTTATTATGAGTGGAACATCGACAGCTTAGGTAAGAAGTTGGTAATCAATTATAACTACAGCTTGGCGAAAGACAGGACCAACAGTGATTATTCATCAGACAACCACTTGGAGGTCGTCAATAGCTTGTATGACAATCGCTATTTTGTGAATACGGGCAATCTGAACCTCACTTTGCCTTTTTCATGGCTCTGTTTCGAGTTAGGAGGGGAATACTCACATTATCATGCTGACAATTACGCTCGTTATAATGTTGTGGATGATTTCCTTTACAAGGAGACTGTTGGCGCATTCTACACAGATGTCAACAAGTCTTGGAAAAATTGGTATTTCAAAATAGGAGTACGATACGAACATACAAAGTCGGAAGGCTTTCCGCAAGAGGAATGTAAACATTTCTCACGGAGTTATGCAGACTGGTTTCCGTTTGTCGATATGACGTTTAAGCCTAATGACAACAATGTGCTGTACTTAGGCTATAGCAAAAGAATCAATCGACCGGACATGACGCAGCTGGACCCGACAAGGTCATACACTGATGCTTACACCTATTCTGTAGGCAATGCCTTTCTGAATCCCTCCCTTATGGATTATATGGAATTCAGATACCAATATAAGACATTAAATATAGGGGTATCGTATGTCCATTCGTCCGACGGCATTGGCTTTTTGGTTGATGACAAGGCAGACTCACAGATAGAACAGACATACAGCAATTGTATTTCAACAAACAGCCTGGTTGGTAACGTTAACTATAATTATAGTCATAACAGATTCAATGCAGCAGTTCAACTTTCTGTGAACTATAACAAGTCCAAGTCATCCAATAGTTCTATAGATCGTGGCTCATTGGAAGGATTTAGTTCCTTTGCTTCCACCAGATTGTCTTACATGATTGGTAGCAAAGCACTTGTTTATGCAAGTTATCTGTACTATTTACCAGGACAAGAACAATATATTCACTATAAATCATTTCAAAATTTATCCATGGGAGTTAATTATGTAATGTTAAAGAATAAACTTGTGTTGAGTACAAGCGTTAATGACTTGTTGGGAACATATTACAATCGCAATCATGTGGTATATGAAAACTTTGTGTTTGACAACAGCAACGATTATGACAATCGATGCCTAAATATAAAACTTACCTATAGGTTTGGCAACCACAAGGTTAAGCGTAGTAATGTTGATATCGATAGCAATAATAACAGATTACCAAGCGCAAAAAGATGAAAATAGTGTGAAGTTTAGTGTGAAGTAAAACGGAAACTTGCATCCGTATGGATGTTTGAGAAAAAATAGACAAAGGCGGTGCACCGAGTGAAATCGGAACACCGCCTTTATTCTTGGGGCTTACCCCACTTTCATTTTTCCCTGCCCAAGGAAAAAATTCTCCTTGCCTACGTAGAAATTATGCTTTGGGCAGGAAATAATTTTTGGGGGCGTATTCTAAATCCTTATAATAATTCTGGAAGCTGAAATAACTTGACACTATTGCTGCCCTTGATGAGGATGTAATGGTCGTGAGGCTGTGCTTCCTTGATGGCTGCCTTTACCTCTTCTACATCATGGAACTTGCGGTAACTGCAAGGGATATCCTTGAACTCATCGCCTACCAGCCATACATTCTCCAGACCGGCAGCCTGCAGTTGGTCAACTACCTTCTGATGTTCCTCGTGACTTACTTCTCCAAGCTCGCCCATCTGACCTAAGATAGCCATCTTTTGAGGTACATCCATCACGCGGAAATTCTCGATGGCGGCAGCCATACTGGATGGGTTGGCATTGTAGGCATCTACCACCAGCTTGTTGTGTGCCGTCTCTTCCAACTGTGAACGGTTGTTGCTTGGAATGTAATTCTCCAAAGCGTGGTCTATCTGCTGAGGCTTCACATCGAAATGAAGGCCGATGGTGATGGCGGCAAGCATGTTGTCGATATTGTAAGAGCCGATGAGATGAGTCTGAACCTCATGCCAGTCGCAACTCTCGGTGCGCCAGCGGAACTTCAGGAAAGGAGCGCAGGAGATAACCTCTCCCCAAACATCACAGTTCTCATCTTTGCCGTAGGTGATGAGGCGGTTGATATTGCGCTGGTTTGCCATCTCCATCAAGTGCTCATTGTCGGCATTGATGAATACTAAAGCATCGTTGGCTGCAAGGAAGTCGTAAAGTTCGCCCTTGGTCTTCTTTACTCCCTCAAAACTGCCGAAACCTTGCAGGTGGGCACGACCCACATTGGTAATCATGCCGCAGGTAGGTTCCACGTAATTCACGAGTTTCTGGATGTCGCCAGGATGGGAGGCACCCATTTCTACAACTGCAATCTCATTTTTCGGATTGAGGCGGAAGAGCGTCTTTGGAACACCGACATCATTATTGAAATTGCCCTGTGTAAACATCACGTTGTATTTCTCATCGAGCACGGCAGAAACCAATTCCTTGGTTGTGGTCTTGCCGTTGGTGCCGGTGATACCTATAACAGGAATGTCGAAGTGGCGACGGTGTTCACGGGCGAGTTCCTTGAAGGTGGTGAGGCAATCTTCTACGAGGATATAGCGCTCATCGCCCTCCTTGGCATACTCCTTTTCGTCAATAATCACATAGGCACAGCCTTTCTCCAAAGCCATGTCGGCAAACTTGTTGCCATCAAACGATGCGCCCTTCAAAGCCAGGAAGATGCTGCCCTCTGGACAGTCGCGGCTATCGGTGGTAATCACCGGGTGCGCTTGGTAAATCTGATAGAGTTCTGAAATTTCCATAGTCTATAACTATTGTTTTGAGTGCAAAAGTACTTTAAATCGTGGAAATATCAAACAATTTTCTTAAAAAAAGCGAGTTATCTCGAATATTCTTTCTATTTTTGCAAGAAAATAGTTGATAAATGGAATATACAATCAATATAAAGGGACGATTGATGGATCTGAATACTCCTCAGGTGATGGGTATTCTGAATGTAACACCCGACAGTTTTTACTCTGGTAGTAGAAAACAGACTGAGGAGGAAATTGCCAACAGAGCCAACCAAATCATTGCTGAAGGTGGAAGCATCATCGATATCGGGGCTTTCTCTACCCGTCCGGGTGCTGATGAAGTTTCGGAAGAGGAGGAGGGAAGACGACTGAAATTTGCACTCGATATCGTTCGCAGGGAGCAACCGGATGCTGCGATCTCTGTAGATACTTATCGCCCAACCTTGGCACGCAAGTGTATAGAAGAGTGGGGGGCTGATATCATCAATGATGTATCGGAAGGTGGTATCACGGGCATTGCCAATGTGCCACTTGAGCAGCGTCATGAGGAATATCCGGAGATGTTCCGGTTGGTTGGTGAACTGAAGGTACCTTATATATTAATGTCTGTGCAGCCTACACTTGCCGGAATGATGAAGGGCTTTGCCAAGGAAGTGCAGCAATTGCGTGATCTTGGTGCCAAGGATATCATTCTGGATCCGGGGTTCGGTTTCGGCAAGAATCTCATTCAGAATTATCAGATATACAATGAGATGGAAAAGCTGAATGTGCTGGAATTGCCGGTGCTGGTGGGAATCTCCCGTAAGAGCATGATCTATAAACTGTTGGGTGGTGATGCTACCACTTCTCTCAATGGCACTTCGGTGCTTGATACCATTGCTCTGATGAAGGGTGCCAAGATACTGCGTGTCCATGATGTGAAGGAGGCTGTCGAGGCTGTAAGGATTGTAGATGCCATGATGGATAAAGATTAAGTTGAAATGATAGAATTCGGTATAAAAGATGCTTTAGACATCCTGCTGGTAGCTTCACTGCTATTCTATGTCTATCGCTTGATGAAGGAGTCCCGCTCCCTCAACATATTTGTGGGCATCATGCTCTTTGTGCTTATCTGGCTTTTCGTGAGTCAGGTGTTGGAAATGCGTCTTCTGGGTTCGATCTTGGATAAGTTGGTGAGCGTGGGAGTCATTGCGCTGATTGTAATCTTCCAGGAAGATATCCGCCGTTTCCTTTATGAGATAGGTTCGCAGAAGGGGATGAGGCGATTGGTGCGTTTCTTCCATTCCAACAAGGATAGTCAGCGGGAGGCAGATAAGGAAACCATCATGCCTATCGTGATGGCCTGTATGAGCATGGCAAAGAAATATGTGGGCGCCCTGATCGTTATCGAGCGGGGAGTTCCGCTGAAGGATATCATGGATACGGGAGAGGAGATAGATGCTAAGATTAACCAGCGGTTGATAGAGAACATCTTCTTCAAGAACTCGCCTTTGCATGATGGTGCGATGGTGATAAGCAACAAGCGAATCATGTCGGCAGGTTGTATCCTCCCGGTGAGTCATAATCTGGATATTCCTAAAGAATTAGGTCTTCGTCACCGTGCAGCCTTGGGTATTTCGCAGAGTAGTGATGCCATTGCCGTCATCGTATCGGAAGAGACGGGAAGAATTAGTGTGGCTATCAAGGGTGAGTTTAAACTGAGACTTTCTGCAGAGGAGTTGGAGAGTATATTGACGCAGGAAATTATATAGAAGAGCGTAGAGCGAAGAGTGAAGGATTCAAGAAAAAAGCATATGAATTCTACACTCTTCGCTCTTCGTTCTTCACTTTTTTCACTCCGTAAACCTTTACAAATAGTAATATCTCTGATTTTAGCTTTTTTTACACAATAATATTTAGCTTATATCAAACTTTTTATGTACTTTTGCAAAGTCTATGTGGCAAACAAACGGGTTTATGCCTGAATGTGATGCCTCGTATTGGACAAATCTACTTAGCAAACAACAAAAATTAAATAAATAAAAAAATAAAATGGATTTATTACAGCAAATTGTAGCTCGCGCTAAAGCTGATAAGCAGCGCATCGTGCTCCCTGAAGCAGAAGAGGAGCGTACATTGAAAGCAGCCG
>ERZ1027060.246-NODE-246-length-20706-cov-68.649751_pt1 | contig 20706 bp, 15 predicted proteins | sample MGYA00519424_ERZ1027060 | MGnify/ENA primary metagenome ERZ1027060 (study PRJEB26926, sample SAMN06164500) | human gut metagenome | biome: ENVO:00009003; feature: ENVO:2100002; material: ENVO:00002003 | host: Homo sapiens | place: USA | collected 2012 ... | reverse complement strand
ACAAGCCCATTGGCAGAATTAAGTATGCACTAAATTAATTCCGCCAACAGGTAATCATAGCTCAAACGGCCATAGAGGGAATTGAGTCCACTCTTGGAATAAGTCTCCATAGGCTTGTTGACGGTAGTTGCAGAACTGGCATTGTTGAGCACATCGTCATTAGGGAATCCACTGTAAGCCTGGTCGTGTTCCTTGCTCCAGTATCTGTCAGCACTATAACCAGCCATCACGTCGAAGCGATGGTCGTCAGTAATCTTGAATTTATAATCAGCACGGAAGTTGATAGACGTATTCGTGTTGCGATAGTTAGCCTCTGCGAGCGTAGAAGTTGGTTCTGTCTCATACTGTTCCGGCAAGGAAACCTTTGGAGAGAAATAGCTGTTGCTGAAGATGAAACGGGATATGTTGGCATCAGCATGGAGGGTAAGACCTTCAATAGGCTTGATGTCAATATAGGCATTTCCGGAGAACTGGTCGTTCTCATACTGGGTCTTTCTCTGGAGTTTGCCCACCGGACTTGCATCCATATAGCTATCTGCATATTCGCCAAACTTATCTACTCGATTCAGGTTACCGTCTGCATTGCGTACGGTCAGGTCTGGGCGAGTCTTCCATGAGTCGTTGTCATAACCCAATGCAGGATCGTTGCTGCCGCTCTTGCGAGAAGAGTAGGTATAGTCGAGCACACCACCCACGGTGATATACTTATTGATTTCAGAATCCAAAGAGAGTCTCGCACCATATCTCTCCATACGGTCGTTGATGAGCAGACCTTCCTGGTTCATACCGTTGAAGGAGAATGAATAGTTGGTCCTGTTGCTGCCACCTCTGATGGCTACATTATACTGGTGAGTAGGCGCATTCTTGTTGATCACCTCCTTAGCCCAGTTGGTATTCGTCGTACCAAAGAGACTCTCATTGAGTCCATTATATGTATAGACACCCGTCTCAGCATTATATCCGATGTTACCAAATTGGCTCAGATAGTCGGCTACGCCATACATACCAACCATCGAACTGCCGTTGTTCATGCCGTTTACCGTATTGCGCAGGATTTCGTCCTGTACATTCTTGTATTCAGCCGTGTTCAGCGGTTCATAGTTCTTGATAGGATTGCTGAAAGAGAAGGTGTAGCCGAAGCTTACCTTGGTCTTTTCATTGCGCTTACCATTCTTTGTCTTGACAATGACCACACCATTGGCACCACGAGAACCGTAGATGGCTGTGGCAGCAGCATCTTTCAGCACATCGATGCTTTCGATGTCGTTAGGAGAAATATTAATGAGCGGATTGATACCAGTATCCTCCATGAAGGTAGGCACACCGTCAATCACGAAAAGAGGCTGGTTGTTGTTGCCCTTACCCGATTTTGGATAAGGAGAAGTGATACCACGGATATTCAACTTGAGGGTAGAACCCGGTTCACCATTGGCAGTTGTGGCCAACACACCCTTCACGGTACCTTGAAGAAGTCCGTCGATTGTAGGAGTCGTAGCAGCCAATTTGCTGATCTGCTCCTGGTTTACGGTAGAGATGGCACTGGTCACATCCTTGCGACTCTTGCTGCCATAACCGATTACTACGAGGTCGTCGAGAGCCACATGATCCAGTTCAAGCATCATGTTCTGTTCTTTCACACCCATGAATTCGATAGATTTCGTCTTGAAACCGATGCTCGAATACACGATTTTAGGATGAGACATGGAAGGGAATTCCAGGATATAATTGCCGTCAGCATCCGTGATGACACCATAGCTGGTGCCTTCAATCTTGACGGTAACTCCTACCAGAGGATTTCCTTCGGAATCAATAACACGGCCTTTCACAAAAGTGTGACCTTTTTCTTGAACTTTTACAATACTCATCTCTTCGCCCATGCTTGCAGGAGGGGTAGCATGGACTGCTCCCACTGAAGCTGCTGCCATCAGGAGCAACAGGCTTTTTTCCTTCTTCATAATAACTATGTGTTAGTTGAACTTCATATTGATGTTGCAAATTTAATAAAAAACATTGATATACCTAACAATTTGCTAAAAAATTAACGTAAATCTGCATAAATATTTAAATTTCGGGAAAAATAAGCTGGAATAACAGCTAAAAAGACAAAAAATAGCCGGTTCTTATACACTTTAAAGAACCGGCTCATATTTATTCTCATTTGATTTTCTTCATCGGATGACGCTGAGTTAACGGAACATCTTTAGTTTCCATCTGGCTTGGTAACATCCAGGTCTGTGGATGGATACCAGAGGAACTTATTGAAGTCATCAGGCTGGGCTGGATTGAAATCCTGCCAGTCTGGACGGAGATATTTCAGGAATGGCAGATGGAGCTGCTTCATTCCCATCACCACCATCTTGGCCACCTCATAGGCTCCGTATGGATTGAAGTGGGTATTATCCTCTAATGCCTTCGGCTGATTAGGATAAGTGTTGGCTGGATAGTGAACCAGCGATTTCTTACTGTTCTCATAACCCAAAGTCTCGAAGAATGTACGGGTCATATCATGCAGTTCGATGACAGGCACACCCTCTCTTTTTGCCACAGCTCTCATGGCATCAGGATAGTCGCCATGTGTTTCCTGTATTTTGCTGCGGGTAGCTTTGTCAAAGAAACGGCGTTGGGTAGGAGTCACAAAGATGATATTTCCACCCTTCGCGCGTACCTTATCAATATACTGCTTCAGATTGTAGGAGAAATTATACCAGGCTCCACTTCCTGGAGTCTTCTCTTTCTGGTCGTTGTGTCCGAACTCACAAATCACATAGTCGCCCTTCTTCATCATTGCCAACACTTTCTCCAGACGGTTGGAAGCTAAGAAGGATCCGGCTGTCAATCCGCTCTCTGCATGATTGGAAATAGCAACTTCAGGACCAAACCAGCATGGAATCATCTGTCCCCAACTGGCGTATGGTTCATGAGCCTGATCCACTACGGTTGAGTTACCACAGAGGAAGATGGTTGTGGCAGTCGTGTCACGCTCTATCTTCACCTGTTTTACGGCAGGAGCTGCACCATAGAAGTCAAGAGTCAGCTTGTCATCCCAGTCAGGTGTGCCCTTCTCACGAGGTTTGATACGTACGTTCATCTTATCAGAAATCTTAGGTGAACGCTTGTTGACGATAAACTGGACGGTCTGGAATTTACCCTTCTTGGTAGAGATTTCATCCACCATGAGTCTTCTGGCTTCAGCACGCACCACCGTCTTGGCTGCCTTTTTCTTGGAGCCGAGGACAACCGTCACCTTGTAGTTGCCATCAGGCACTTCCACAGCGTAACTTTTAGGATTTTGCTTACTCAGATTTACGTCGAAAGTCTGGGCTTTCACATTTGCGGACATCGCCAACATCATCATACCGGCGATTAGCCATTTCGTTTGTTTCTCCATTATATGTTTTAGTTATTTGTTAATTTGGCTACAAAAGTACAATATCTTTTTCAAAAACATTAGTTTTTCCGTTCATTTTTTGCATATTGTTCAGATATTACTTCGCCATATTGTAGGACTCGTCTTGACGATGCGGGAGAAGACTCGGGAGAAATAGGAAGCAGAAGAGAAACCGACATGATAAGCTACTTCTTCCAATGTGGCACCGGGATGAGCCAACATATAGGCCTGTGCCTCCTTGATGCGCAAGGTGGTAATCCAGGTACTGAAGTTGACGGCATGTTTCCCGTTGATATAACGGGAAAGATAAACCTTATTGGTGCCCATTTCGGAAGCCAAACTGTCGATGGTCAACTGGGATGAGAGATACTTCTTATCATCCACCCACTGTTGCAATCGTGCTCCGAAGAGATTCTCATAATTCTCCAACTTAGACGTTTCCGGTTCCTGGTTGGAATCGTTTTCTATTTCATCATTCATCACTGACGCTAAATTGAGCGTGCCATAATATGGGCGGTAATTGATGAAAGAGATGACGATATAGAGATTGACACTGACGATATACACCTAGTAGGCATAATTGAAATAGATTCCGAAGAAGAGAGTGAGATAGGCAAAGACACCCAAGAGGCACAGGAAGAAGAGGCTTTTCTTCGTCCAGAACATGAAACGCTGCATATTATCATCGGAGAAGTAATTATCCAACTGTTCCCTTTTCTTCCTATAGATAAACTGGAAATGGAACATGTATCTTACCACGATGCTACAGAAAATCAGGGTGGAAACGATATACAGACAATAGGCATAAGGTGCAAAAGGCTCCAAAAGGGTAATCCAGGAAAAGGAAACCGTCAATATCCAACACCCAAAATCCTTCAGCATCCTCTTTTTATTGATATATTGCGAATCCAGCAACGAGGCAAACGAATAAGCAAAGCATATACATGTCAGGAAAAACAGGCTGATGTCCATACAGGCAATGATGGAATTGAGCGCCTTCCAATCTTGCGAGGAAAAGATTTCCAACCAAAGATACAGGTTGATGAACATAACAAAAAACGCTGATGCCAAGAAATATTTTGCCTTACGATAAGGGGCATAGTCTGCAGTATCCGGTACACTCAGGAACACCAGGATAATGCCTATCACCAGATAACTTGCATCGACACACTGAATCAGTTCTGCGAAATATTTTTCCAGTAACTCCATAATAAACAGCTTTTATTAAATCAATAAATTATCATCACTTACTTTTAGCACACTTTGATTCACATAGCAATCTGATTGCCATACGAACAGAGAGTATATATTACACGTACATAATCTACTAAAAGTCCTTAGATCTTGAGTATATTGAAGATCGTCATTAGGTTTTTATCACTTTTTGTTGAGTCTATATGATGTTTATAGGCATAGTTTTTCAACTACCCTGCTTGCAAAAGTACAAAAAAATAAGTTATCTCCAAATTATTTAAGCAAAAAAATGTGTTATCCCAGCAGAATTTCTGCCAAGATAACACATTTTTAATATATTTCACTGTTGAATAGTACGCTACATATACTTCTGATTACCAGTTGTCGCTGTCAAATGGATCTGAGGAACCGCCCCAACTAGTGTCAGGTCCAAAGATAGGTCCGTGATCATTACCATCTGGGTCATTAACGTCATTTGCGTTATCGACTGTCCAACTTGTGTAGTTTGCCATCAGCATATTCTCCAAGAGAACCATTTGTATTTCCGGTTTAATATATTGAGTTTTCATCATAATCATCCTTTCTTATCTTCAATAAGTTAGTCATTACTTAACAAACACTTTCTTGCCATTCACGATATAGATACCGGAAGGTAAGCCTGAAACATCGGTACTGCCGCTGCGAACGAGCTGACCATTGAGATTGAATACACCGAGTTTCGCAAACTTGGAATCGATACTGCTGTCTTCTGTGGCCATGATTCGCTCTACATCTGTAGTATAGTCAATGCCATCCAGGATAAACTTGGAAGTGGCAGTACCAGAAGCAGGAGTCTCTACAGGTTTGAACCATACGCTGAAACCACGCAAGCCACGAACTTTGTCGCCAGCATAGACCATTTTTCCTTCATGGAAGAAATAGCAATGTTGCAGATTATCTCTACCCTCAATAATCGGATTGTTCGTATCTATGGTAAATCTTGTCTCAGTATCAGCTATTTCACTTCCGTATGTTCTTGCAAAAGTACCGCATACGGCTAAAGTTCCATCTGTTACGATTTCGCTATCGCCTGGCTTATCAGCAACTTTCACTTTATCCAGATTCAGCATCCATTTTTTTTCATCAAGTCCATAGAAGAGGGCGTTCTTCTTGAGACTGACATTCGGAATATCAATATGATTCTCTGCGATAGTTACCTTATGCTCCACGCTTTCAGAAGCAGCACCTGTCTCATGAAGAATTGCCGTATAGGCAGATGTTTTCTCATTTGCCAAGTCCTTTGTAGGATAGATAATATAAGGTACGTACGCATTAAGAACTACAGCATTATTTCCCATATTTGCAATCTTCACCGTCTTAAACTGGATCTGATTTCGGGTGAGCGTTGTCAGTTTTGCCAATCGGGCATTAGCTCCGAATGCCTGAGTGAACTGGTCTTTATTCAAGTCAACTGGCAGCACGATGGTATTCCATTTATTGATATTCTTATTGAAAGATTTCTTGTTGAGATGGAGAACCACATCGTCATAAGTCTCTGTACAGTGAAGAAGATAGTTCAGATTATCCTTGTCTTCATCCAATATCAAGTCGCGAGAGGTGGTAGAACCTGCATAGAGAAGACGGAAATCATCAAATACAGTCCACTCACCATCTTTAGCAACATTTTCATTTTCAGCAACAGAACCTACACGAACACCGAAGCAGATGTTACCACCACCTTCTGGAACCTGCACGAGGACACTATTGAAGTACTTATGGCTACCATAGAATTCCTTACCAGCATAATCCATGTTCTGTTCGCTGATATGCAAATTGGTCTGTTCTGTCTGAGACATGTTTGCCGTCTGCATGACAACGGTTTCACGGAGGGAACCTTCAACTATTTTTGTATAATCTGTAGGATTTGCACCTTTATCCTGCAAAAGAGTGGCAAAGAGCTTAGCCTTATTTGTATTAGAATAAGCCTTGCATTCGATAACATAAGAACCGCCATGATCTACGTGTACCACCTGATAGACTGCGCCACGGGTATTCTTGATATCTGCGCAATAATATTTACCGAGATGAGTCTGGTAATCATCTATACTCGCATATTTGGTTTCATTGAAAGTATATGGATTATCAGATGTAACACTACCTATATGGTCGTATGATTTATGTTTCGGGTCTGTTTTATAACGTTTCTCCAAACCGAATCGGAATGATCCGGTAGCTCCCTTCTTATAAACAGCAGTCGTCCAATTATCAAGCTTACCATTATCACGGTTGAATCCAGGGCACTCTAATTTGAATGACAAATCTAATGAACTCTTAAAGCCGATAGAACTCTTTTGCAAATTATAAAGCTGCTCATATGAAAAGATACGCCACTTAGAGCCCTCATCACTATAGTCTTTATCAGTTGTCAAGAAAGCACCACAATTTTTATCCACATCAACCACAGAAGAGGCTGCAGAGAGGTAGTAATTATTATATTTAGTAGAAGATTTATACCCTGATGTACTACGGCGATAAGTGTATATTCTGAAGGTTTTTTTTGCATCTCCTTCAATAGGTACAATCTTCCAACCACGCTGAATCACGGTCGTATCTGTACTTGATTTATAGATATCGCGATCCACAAAGACACCATTGTTGACTGCAGCATTACCAGTATTAGAAGCATTATAGAAGTATTCCAACGAACATCCTTCCTGAGTTCCTGATGAAGCACTCTGCTTATCAATATCCTGCTGGAAATGAATCCAACCATTCTTATCTTGATAGACAGAAAGAGGCATTCCATATTCCTGAAGAGAAACATGGGTTCCCCAATAGCCTCCTACATTGAGCAGCAGACCGGTCTTTACATTATACAAGAAAAAGATTTGGCTCTTATCCGTTGTTGGAAATTCACCATGCTTACCGTTCTTTGCATAATTCGCCATCTCACTTGCAGAAATACCAACAAGATTTTCCAAACCATCAAAGGCGGAAGCAGAACCATTACTTTCTTCTGCCTTGGTTCCCTTGACTGCTCCGAAAAGCAAGAATATTGCCAAGAAAACGGCAAAGATGGAGCGATGCTTAAAAGCATTAAATGATAGTAAAAACATTTTCATCATCTTTCAAAATTTAAAGTACAATAAATAAGTAATTATCATATAGGCAACAAAATGTGATAGGACATCAAGTTACTGTTTCGTTAAATCATAACTGGGTGCAAAAGTATGAAATTCCTCGTTTTTGAAATTGCAAAATGAGAAAAAATGTTTGTATTTATGGAAATTTACAACTGATGATACTACACTGAAAAATACAGAATCACCAATCATACGGATGGTCGTTTTTTCCTTCAAAACGTTCAAAAACAACCATCAATCGTTCAAATAACATGTAAAAACAGAAAATAAATATGTAAAATCGTATATTTTTAAGCTTATTGTACCTAAAAATATACGATTTCACTTTTTCTCAATCAGGAATCAATCCAAAGAAAAATTTATGATCCTCAAAAGAAAGAACCGAAGAATGGCAAAGAAAGTCCTGATCATTGGCCCAAAAACATGGATTATTCTTTAAAAGAGGTCTAAGCATTTCCAAAGGAAACTTTGATTGCATTCGCAATATTTCTTTTGGCAATTTTAGGATTCATCGCTTCCTCTAAATTCATATTCTGAGGAGATACGGCAAGAACCTGATCAAAGCCTGCGTCAAGAAGCGCCTGCTTTTCGCTGACTCCTCCAGATACCAACCAGATTTGCTGGTCTGTCGTGGCTTTATTTTTCAAGACATGTTCCAAAATCCGCTGTGGCAACTTTCCCATCAAGGTCTGTCTGTCGCTATGTCCTTCACCCGTTATCACGAGATCAGCATCCCGAATCATCTCATCAAAGCCGATTTCTCGCAACAGAAGTTCGGATCCAGCAGAAACCTCTGCACCAAAATATTGCAGGAAAGCATAGCCTAATCCACCGGCAGCACCAGCACCAGGCACCTCACTCCTATCATAACCGAAATGCTTGGCACTCACCTCAGCAAACTTCCCTGCCCGAGCATCCAGCATTTCCACCATCTCTGCATCAGCCCCCTTCTGAGGGGCAAAGACATGAGCCGCACCGTTTTCACCACAGAGCGGATTGGTAACATCCGAAGCCAATATGAATGTGCATTCCTGTCGGATTTTCTTCCAGTCATCTCCCATCGCCTTGAGCATTCCGATACCGCAATCGGATGTAGCACTACCTCCCAATCCTACGATAAAGTGGCGCACGCCCCGGCGATAAGCATTCATTATCATCTCGCCCACGCCCCAGGAAGTAGCCTTCATCGGGTTACGCTGTTCGGGTTCTATCAAAGCCAATCCGGCAGTCTGCGCAATCTCAATAATTGCCGTATCATTCACGATTCCATACTCAGCCTCTATCCATCTCATCAGCGCATCATGGGCATGAATGCTCACTCGCTCTCCTTTCATCGCCGAGAGAAAGGCATCAAGCATCCCCTCTCCCCCATCACTCATTTCGAGACAAATGATTTCGGGAGAAGCAGCATCAGAATCCACATTCTCTATTCCAGAAGAAGCATCTTCCGAATCCCATTCCTTCACTCCCGAAGCAATCGCCTCATTCACCTCTCTGCTCGAAAGGCAACCCTTATAAGAGTCACAAGCTATTATTATCTTCTTATATCCAGCCCCATCCATCAGTCTGAGACCATCATTTTTCCTATCCATATTCTATTTATTAGGGTGTCCAGTTCCATGTTCTCGTTTTTGATTATGTTTTAGCAACTTAGCACACTGTAAATCAGTAAATTAAGCACAAAATATAAGACAAATTTAACTGTCAAAAAGTCTGATGTAGATTCGCACAAGATTATAGTTTATTTAGCGAATGATTATCAATGACTTAGATGGTTATTACATTGTTTTTGATACTAAAAACTGGAACACAGAACTGGACACCCTATCTATTTATATTATATCATTCCAAGAATCATCGCCTATCAAGCGATTCCCCTTTCAGCCCGCAAAATTAGCCATTATTCCTGAAACCACAAACCTTTTTTGGAAAAACTTTCAAAAACAGATGCTTCTGATAAGAGCTGATCTCGTTTCATATACTCTATTCAAGTTTCTTTACTTCAAAATATTGACATATCCCTTATTCTGTATCAATTCAGAATTTAAATCAATGCATTTCTGAGGAATCGGGAAGACGGTGGTGTAGCCGGAGGATTCACCCTGAAGAGGCGTACGGAGATCGTAGGCACCGGTGAATTTGCCGAAACGGATAAGATCCTGACGACGCCATCCTTCCCATACCAACTCCAGCAACCGTTCTTCCAGAATGTTATCGAGCGTAGCCTTACGATAAGGCATTCCCACACGGGCACGAATCCTATTCAACTCCTCATCACCATTCTCTCCGTTTCGGACCTTTGCCTCTGCCTTCATCAATAAAGCATCTGCATAGCGGAAAAGAACAATGTCGTTACTCTGCAACTTGCCGTCCATATAAGAGGTTCTATCCACCTCATACTTCGCCATCCTCGCTCCAGCCGTCTTGACAAACTTACTGTTGGTCAGGTTTTGAGCCACTTCAAAAGGCTGATACTCCAACGGCTTTCCATTATCCATCAGCAGTTCATGACCATCTACCTTTACCACTCCCGCCACAAAGTTCATCTTGCAACGGGCATCTTCATCAGCCTCGCCATAATGATTGGCTTTCATCGTAGAAATCGTAGCACAGGTACCATTCTCACTTCCCCATCCCAAGACACCGCCATGCGTATAATGGTAAGAGCGGAAGAGATAATGGAACTGGTTGGTATAGATATTCTTATCCATCGGAATCGTGAAGATATTCTCCTTCGATGTCTCATTATGCGTAGAGAAATTGAATGAATCATCCGACTCCAGGACATAGCCTTCTTCTGCCAGTTTATCACAATAATAAATGCAGGTTTCCCAAGCATTCAACTTTCTGCAGTCCACCTTATCGCCATTACGCAAAGAGGCATCAGAAGCCGGCACAGAGAAATGAATGTCACTTCCCTTCGGACGGCTCGCATAACCCTGGGTCCAGTCATCATACATATAGATTTCTGCATTCAAAGCCAATTTCGCCAACAGAAAGTTTACTACCGGCTGGGTGATGCGACCATAATAATTGCCTTCCTTATTGCTGTGCTGGTCGGGAAGTGAAGGCAATACCTGCTGCAACTCCTGAAAGACAAACTGGAAGATAGAACTGCGATCTGTCTGACCTTGGAACAGGCTGGAATGGAGCTGTTCTGCACTGGAAAGGACCAATGGGACCCGACCGAACATGTCCATAGCATAGTAATAGAACATAGCCCGGATGGCTCTTATCTCAGCCCGATATTCCTCCTGCTGTGCGGCAGAAAGCAGGGCCGACTTGTTGCTGATAATATCCAAAGACTTATTAGCCAGCACGATAACCTTATAAAGGTACTTCCACGTATCATAAAGAGACTGGTCATCGGCACTCCACCGATGCTGGTACATGGCATTCCAGAGGCCACCATCATACCAGTCGCCGCCTCGAATCGGAATCATCGCCTCATCGGTGGTCAGCGTATTATAATCGTAAATGCCACGGCAGGTGCCCTGGATGCCCTCACTCTCGTTAGCTCCACCTATATAATTATAGAGAGAAGCCACGGCATTGATATAAATATCAGATGCAGAACCATAGATGGCATCCTCGTCCAACTGATCCTTAGGATGTTCGTCCAGGCAGGATGTCATAGACAATGCCGCCAGCAGCAGAAATAAAAATCTATATCGTTTCATAACTTTCTGATTTTAGAATTGAACACTTAAACCCAATGAGAAGGTTCTGTAAACAGGATAAGTCCGCTTATCATCAATACCCATCGTACTGTTCACCACGTAGCTGTTAATCATCGGAGTCAAGCCGCTGTAACTGCTGATGGTGGCAAGATTGTTGACACTCGCCGAAACTCTGAGCGACTGCACCACGCCCTTTCGGATAGGGATATCATAGCCCAGCGTGAGATACTCTAAGTTGAGATAATCGCCCTTCTCCAGCCAATAATCAGAAACATTCTGGTCAACGATATTCTTCTCAGGAGCTCCCTTCAGCACATTATAATCCGGGAAACTCGACATATTGGTGTAGGCTAAGCCCGTACCATTGAATATCTTATGTCCGAAGGCTCCGTTCATCTGCAATGAAAGATACCAGTCGCGATAACGGAAACTGATATTGGAACCCAACGTTACTTTAGGAGTAGCCTGACCGGCAATATATCTGTCACCGCCATCACTCAAATCTACGGTTCCGTTCTTGTCCAAATCTTCGATATCATAGCGGTAATGCCCATTTCCATCTTCTATAATTCCCTTGCAATGAGGAAGATAGAATACCCCCAAAGGCTGACCAACTATCTGATAGACCACATTGTTGTAACCACCATGCTGACCGGCACCCGACAAGGCACCCATCGCAGTAATATCGGCTGCCGACATCTGCATTCCGTCATATTCACCACTCAGCGAGAGAAGTTTGTTCTTCTGCCAGGAGAGATTCATATTGATATTCAGTTCCATGTCCTTCTTCTGGATAGGAGTGAAGGAAACGCCGACCTCCAAACCCTGGTTGCTCATAGAACCCAGGTTTGCCAACAGTTTATCATAGGCAAAAGGCGGAACCGGCACATCATAGGCATAGAGCATGTCGGTGGTCTTGGAATAGTAATATTCTGCCGTCAGAACCAGCCGGTTGTTCCACAATCCCAAATCAGCTCCGATATTCCAGGTAGCGCGGGTTTCCCACTTCAGATCAGGATTGTTATTGCTAATCATTCCCATCGTAACCGTAGGAGAACTGTTCACCGAAACAATACCATTCTGCCGTACCGTATTCAAAGTGGTATAAGAAGATATTCCGCCAAGATTACCTGAGCGTCCATAGCCCGTACGCAGTTTCAGCATGGTAATTTCCTTGAGAGAACGGAGCCATTTCTCCTGCTTCATATCCCAGGAAAGAGAGACGGATGGGAAGAAACCCCAGGTATGGTCATTGCCCACCATCGAAGAACCATCGCCACGCATGGAAACCGAAAGACTATACTTATTATATAAGGTGTAGTCGACATTGCCCATCACAGAAACCAGGGTCGGATCTTCGTACTTGCTGTCTGTCCCACCGAAAGGCCGTGATGCAGCAGCACCTATATTATGGTAATACATGTCGTTGTTGGTGATTCCCTTCGCAGAAGTCCAGAATCCCGTTCGAATATCCTTCTGATATTCTGCACCCACCATTGCCTTCAGATTGTGGATTCCCCACGAATGCTGATAGTTAAACGATACATTGGCAAGCCAGTCCTCGCTCTTGAACTCCCCACGATAGAGATTGCCCTGCGCCCAAAGCCAGGTAGGACAGAACTGGTTGTTCTCGTTGGAAGCATAACTGTATGCTCCGAAAGCAGAAACACTCAGAGAATTTGTCATATCATAGTTCAACTTCAGATGAGCATTGAAGTTCATATTCTTCGTATCATCACGCTCCTTGAGCACGGCACCGGGAGGATTCACCTGAGATGCAGCCCCATTCTTCACCCAACTGCCGTTCAGCTTATCATAAGGATAAGTAGGATTCATGGCATCGGCAGAATAGAAAAGCATCTGACTGTCGAAGATATCATTGTTCTTGAAAGACGAACCGAACACGCCGAAATCTCCCGTCAGTTTATCGCCAAATGCCTTCTGGGTGACATCAATCTTAGCCACCAGATTACGATAGCCCTTGCTCCGAATAATCGTGTTATGGTCGATATAGCCAAAAGAAGCGCGGTAGTTGCTCTGCGGAGTGCCACCGCTGAAGGCCAGATAATGGTTCTGGATATTTCCGGTTCGGGTAATCGCCTTGCGGAAATTAGTATCATATCCCTTATTGTTATACTCCAGCCCATACTTCTGTGCAGCAGCTATGTATTCGGCGGCATTGAGCATCTCCATACTTTTGTACATCGCCTCTATACCATAGTTTCCCTCGTAAGAAATCTGAAATCCCTTACCCGTACCCTTCTTGGTCTTTACCTGGATAACGCCCGAAGCACCACGGGAACCATAGAGTGCCGTTTCGCTGGCATTCTTCAGTACTGTAAAGCTCTCGATATCGGCGGGATAGATTGTAGCAAGCGTCGCCACATCAGAAGTAACACCATCAATAATCACCAGAGGATCATTGCCGCCCATGATAGAAGTTGTACCGCGAACCCGGACGGAGTTCAACATAGCAATACGGTCAAGACCATTGGTAGTGACGTTAACACCTGCCGTCTGTCCGCTCAAGGCATCCAGGGCATTATTGAGCACACCCTTCTTCAGAAGTTCAGGCTCCACTACACTCACCGAACCTGATAAGCGCAAGGAGTCTAGGCCTTCGATGTTCACAGACTGAGCACAGAGGGTTTGGGGTGCAAGAATCATCGCACCCATCGCATAAAATATGGTTTTTAAGTTCTGTTCCATAACTATTTCATCGTTTAGTCAAGGTTCAAATCGATTTTCGATTGCAAATATAATAAAAAAGAGTGATTCAAAGTCCATTTCTTTGAAAAAACTTCAAAAAAACCGCAGGCTTAAGAGTTAAGACAGAAGAAAAGCTCGCCAAGACGTTCAAAATCTTAGCGAGCTTTCTCTTTTTATATCAGCATTTTATTTCACTTTCACTTCTATCACATTCTTCGCAGCCTCAGCACTCGAACCACCTACGAATATCTGATATTTGCCGGGAACCACACGCATGGTATTGGTCTGGGAATCCCAACCCTCGAAACTCTGGCGAGGCAGACTGATGGTTACCTGCTGCTGTGCGCTGGCAGAAAGCGACATCGCCATCAGCATCGCCATAAAAAATAGTTGTTTCTTCATTGATCTTATATTATTTATTCGATTTATGCTTTGATTTTTAAGTTGGTGACAAAGTTACACTTTTTTGTTGAGATAACCGCATCATCTGGCAGAAAAGTTTAAAATATTTATCCTTTCGTGCCAACATTACCACTTTCAGTCCGCTGGCACATAAGTTGCAAAAACAGAGAGTGAAAGCTGAAGCTAAAAGATAAAGGAGTTCAGAAGAATGACGGAGTTTCGAGGCGAATGCAAAAAATAACAAGAATATTAACAAGCAGAAATCCCGACGGAGCCGTAAGGAACCGAGAGGACGAGTAAAATAAAATTTGGAGGTTTTAATTATGTTGTTAGCACGTAGAAATAATGATTCAGATTGGTTGAGTAACTTCTTTGATGATACTTTATTCAATACCGAAGTAATGTCACGTATGAATGCTACTGCTCCTGCCATTAACATCAAGGAGACAGATAAGAATTACATCATGGAGGTTGCAGCTCCTGGCTTGAAGAAAGAGTGGGTTCGTGTAAACATCGATAACGATGGTAATCTGAACATCGCCATCGAGAACAAGATGGAACACAAGGATGAAGACAAGCACGAGCACTATCTGCGTCGCGAATTCTCTTACAGCAACTACCAGCAGTGTTATACGCTGCCTGAGGATGCTGATCGTGAGAAGATTTCAGCAAAGGTAGCTGATGGTATACTCGAGGTCGAGATTCCAAAGCTTACTCCTAAGGAGGAAGCTAAGACTACAAAGAACATCGAAGTCAAATAATCATCTCCCATAAATGATGGAGGCAGATTCCAAAGCAATTTGGAACCTGCCTTTTTTTTGTGCCCTTACCTGAACCATCGCATTTTTCATCTACCTTATTATCATGATTTTTATCCATCCATCGGGATATTTCTTCCATAAATCTTGCGGGGTTCATAATTAATATGTAATTTTGCAGGCAGAAGAGCAGATATCAAAGTTTCTGCTTATCCGTAACGGAGAAGATATGGGCTATCATTTCCTGTTGCCCATACGCTACGTAATATGTATATTTATAAACAAGCAAGTTGATATTTATTCACTTGCGAAACTTCAGATTAAAGATTAAGATTATGGCAAAGCAAAGACAGCGTCTGGTAGAAGTGCCGTTCAACAAGACGGATTGCGGCGTAGATTTCTACATCAACACAGCTTATGGCGGCGAGTGCCCTTGGGTGCTTACGGAGCATGAAGTGTTCAAGACCGACTTCTTCGAAATATTTTTCATCAAGAAAGCTAATGGATACGTTCTGATAGACTACAGGAAGATAAACCTGAAAGATGGTATGGTGCTCTTTGTGAAGCCACACCAGCAGCAGGAATGGCACATTGATGAGGCGGCTCTCGAGTACGAATTTCTGATATTCCGTGAAGATTTTATGCGAACCTTCATTGCCGACAAATTCTTTGTCTATCGTCTGCAATACTGCCAGCAGACCGAAACACCGCCCTATTTGATGTGTTCGGGAAATGAATGCGAAGAATATCAGCGGCTGCTCAAGAAAATACGGGCAGAGCTTCGGCAGCCTCAAGCCGACAGCTACCACATCATCGTCAGCGTACTCTACTATCTGCTGGCAATTATGAATCGCCATTACACCCTTGAGTATCAATTGCCTCTGGCTGCTCCTAAGAATTATTATGCCTTTCAGTTTGTGGAATTGATGGAAACCCACATCCGGAAGTTGCAACGTGTGCAGGACTACGCCTCACTGCTCAAGATTAGCCGCATCACCCTGAACCATAGCGTGATGGCGCAGTATGGAGTATCGGCTACCTATCTGCTGAAACAGCGACTGCTGGCAGAAATCAAAAACGAACTTCTGTTCACCGACAAATCTATAAGTGAGATAGCCTATGCTTTCAACTTCTCCGAACCACCCCACCTGATGCGTTTTTTCAAGCAGCAGACGGGCAAGACATGCAGAGAATTCCAAGAGGACTATAAGAATGGTGTGTATGAATGAGAATGATTTATATTCATAAAATAATAAATCCCGGCAGGAGATAGCATTCAGCTATTCTCTTGCTGGGATTTTTAGCAATATAGCTTAGCCCCTACCTGTTGGCGGAACTAATTTAATGATGATGCTCTTCTCCGTAGCCACCGGTGTCGATGTGGTTGTGGCGATTATGCTCACGACTGTCGGATTTTCCGAAGGTATAGGTGATGGCCAGACGTAATGTGCGACCTCCCGACCATTTGCGGATTGACTGCGTGTAGCCGTTCCCATAAAGGACATTGTTCGTCTCTTTTGAGTTGAAAATATCCTTGCAGAGAAGCGATATACCCCAAGAACCGATATTTTTGCGTACCCCGGCTTCGACATCCCAATCGGGTTCCAGCGTCCCCTGCGCGGTGATACGGCGCGAATTATAACGGCCTGTGGCCTGGAAAGTCATGTTCCACGGCAGACGTACCGATGCCATACAGCACACATCCCACACAAAACGGTTCTGTTTGTCACCATGTACGGCATAGAAGCTGTCGTGCAACGGATAGTCTGCACTCCAAGCCTTGAGATGACTATTGTAAAGGTTCAATGTGGTGGTGAGTGTCAGCCGTCTGAACAGCAGGTTACGGGATATAATCTCCACTCCAGAGTTTACCATGTTGCCCACGTTGGCGTGACCGTAATACATCGTGTTTACATTGGGGTCTGAAGCCATAGGCGCGAGAAAGCTGACATGGCTTATCATATCGTTGTTGGTACGTAGATAGCCTGACACGGAAAGCATGTGTCCAGTCCAATTCTTGATGTACGACAGTTCCACGGCATTGCTGTACTCGGGCAGGATAAGCGGGTTTCCAAGATGTACTTCCGAAGGGTCAGAAATATTCTCAAAAGTATTGAGCTGGGGACCGAAAGGACGGCGTATGCGGCGGGAATAGTTCAACTTCAGCTCATTGTTGCCAAGAAAAGACCAGCCTATTGAAGCCGATGGGAATAGCGCGAAATCATTTTTCTTGAAGAGAGCAACGTCCGCATCTGTCTGGCCGTAGCCCAAAGAACGTGTCCGTATCTGCCACATTTCTCCACGAAGTCCGGCAGAGAAGGTCAAGTGTTCATAGCTACCGGAAAAGTTTACATACAGGGCAGAAATGTCCGTGTCGTATTTGAAACTATTATAGAGCTCGTCAAGAGGTAAAAGGCCGTTCTCATCAGGACCTCCTGCATACGATGACGGACTGTTCTCGTGGTTGTAGTTGCCCTTATAGCCGGCTTCTAAGCGCAGCCACGGCAATGCCTGTAATGAATAATCAAGCGCTGCTTCCCAGTTGCTGATTTTCACATCCTGATGCTGGCTTTGCCAGATGGATTCCTCCGTGCCGTCATCCCAAGTCTCATTTTCCTGAAACAGGTTGTCATTGGGACCCCTCCATATATTATAGCTCACGTTCATGTCGATAAAATGGTTGGGATTGAACGTGTGCTTGTAACCAAGCATGACGTTTGCACCACGAGTATCGCCACTTTCACGCATATTATTGACATTGCCGCCCCATTGCCCCGGCACATTGCTAAGGTGAGTGGTTGTCGTACATCCCCATTTGTGTCCGAGCATTCCGATTGCGCTCAGGTAAACTTCATTCTTGTCATCAGGTCTGAAATTCGTACCCAGACGAAGGAACATGCTGTTTTCATGCTTCTTGCTATCGCCGTCTGAGTTGAGATACGTTCCATTGTCATAACTGCGGCGCGATGCCGTGCCTCCGGGTACATGTTGGGTTTTAAGTCCGATTCCAGCGAATGATTCAAACTTGCCTTCGTTGTAATTGAAATTAAGATTCACGTTTGCCGTCCCGCGTGTATCCACATTAGCCTCGGCGTTGCCAAAGTAACCATGACGGTGATCTTCCTTCAACCGTATATTGATGATTCCGGCAGTTCCCTCCGTGCTATGCTTGGAAGACGGATTCGTCATGACCTCAATGCTCGCTATGGCTTCAGCAGGAAGCTGACGAAGTATTTGGGCACGGTTGTCATCGTTCATCCCCATCTTTTTGCCATTTATCCACACAAGTACATCGGCATTACCACGCAATGATATTTCTCCCTCGCTGTTTACATCAACCGACGGGACAGCGGCAAGAAGTTCATCGGCAGATGCACCAGTGGCGTTTATGTTTGAGCTTACATTGAAAATCCTGCGCTCCGCATTGACCGACAACTGGCTTTTCTGCCCGGTGACGACTACTTCCTGAAGCAACTTGGTGTCCTCTGCAAGTTCTATTTTTCCAAGATTTATCTCCGAATTCCCTATTGTGATTTCACGTTCCTGTGTGACATTACCTATCATGCTGACACGGACAATATATTTTCCCGAAGGTGCATTGGGGATAATAAACACTCCGTTCCCATCGGTTGTGGTGCCAATAGGCAGTGGCGCACCTGTTTCCGCTTTCACAAGAACGACTGTAGCGAAGTCAAGAGGTTCGGATGTCGTCTTATTAAAAACTGTACCTGTGATGTTGCCATCGGCATACGCACTTCCTGAAATCATCAGGAAGGCTGTTGCTAAGGAAATCGATATTTTTTTTCTCATATTCTTTTATAATTTTGTTTTCTGGGTGCAAAATTACGCAATCTCCAATGCAACCCATTTGCAAAGATGAATCGGAGGCTTCATCCTTAGAAATAACTTCCGCAAATATCGTCTTGAACGCTTGTTGTTCTATCTGCAAAGATAATCATCGGTATTGATGTTGAAATCTACACCACATTCCGTTTTGCTGAAAGGAACTTGTATAAGTTCTTGGGGGGGGTGACTCTCTAATTTCATGCAACAAATGTACGAATAATTAATGATTTATCAAAATGGTAGAACATATATTATTAATGGTAGAATGTGTCTCTGTTTTTTGCACTACCTTTGCACTCGTAATCAAAACAAATAGCATTATGAAAGAAATTAAAATTGTAGAAAAAGGTGAGAACTTCACCACGGTGAACGTAGGTAAGTTGAATGAAATTAAGGAATATGAGTTGGCTATGGGCAATTTCTCTATCGCGGGAAAGATGTTTGCCGGACATGCACTACAAGCAACAGGCGCAGAATTGTCTTTCCAAAGTCTTGCAGCTGGGCAGGATTATGGCACACGCCATACCCATAAAACCCACGAAGAGCTTTATTTCATTCTTAAAGGTGAAGGCATTTTCGATGTAGACGGCAAACGATTTCCCGTTTCAGAAGGAAGCATCGTGAGAATTGCGCCCAATGGCAAACGTGCTTTCAAGAACACAGGCAGCAGCGAAATGCTCGTGCTTTGCGTACAATATAAGGCAAATTCGTTCTCTGATGATGATGAACCTCTGAAGGATGGTATTATGTTGGAAGCCAATGTTAAACTTTAATTTTAATAAACAATGAATATCCAGCAAGTAAGAAACGCAACGATAATCGTTGAATATGGGGGAAAGAAAATTCTGGTCGACCCCATGTTGGGAAAGAAAGGCAGCATGCCTCCTTTCCCCTTTAGTAGAAATCAACACCTGCGCAACCCACTTCATGAACTACCTTTTCCTGTAGAAGAGATGCTAAAAGGTGTGGATGCGGTGTTGCTTACACATCTACACGATGACCATATCGATGAGGCAGCCTATGAAATGATACCTAAAGATATGCGATTTTTAGTGCAAGACGAAAACAATCGGCAGGTGGTGATGTCGCATGGATTTAATCATGTGGAAGTTGTCGGCGACAATACAAGGGTTGGGGAAGTGAGCATACAAAAGGCCGAAAGCCAGCATGGTAATTTCATCATGAAGTATCCTGCCGGACATACAGCGGGTTATGTATTCACTCATCCACAAGAAAAGACGCTCTATCACACCGGAGATACCATCTGGTATGCTGGTGTGAAGCGCAATTTGAAGCGTTTTCGCCCCAAGGTTATCACCCTTAATGCAGGTGGCAATAGCTTTCGCTTGGGTGGACGCGTTATTATGAACGATGAAGATGTGGTAAAAGTTGCTGCAGCTGCACCTGATGCAAAGTTATTTGTGACGCATCTTGAAGGCGTGAACCATAATAGCGTGACGCGTGAAATGGTGAGAAAGCGTGCGGAAGTGGCAGGAATTTTAAACCGCGTCTTTATTCCTGAAGACGGTGAAACGGTAGAGTATTTATAAAGCAATACTGCGTTAAATTAATATTTAATCGTCTGTAAATCAATAACTTATATTAAG
>ERZ1027060.245-NODE-245-length-20788-cov-28.188058_pt1 | contig 20788 bp, 20 predicted proteins | sample MGYA00519424_ERZ1027060 | MGnify/ENA primary metagenome ERZ1027060 (study PRJEB26926, sample SAMN06164500) | human gut metagenome | biome: ENVO:00009003; feature: ENVO:2100002; material: ENVO:00002003 | host: Homo sapiens | place: USA | collected 2012 ... | reverse complement strand
TAGGCAGGAATCCTGCCACAGCATGCTGGTAATCCTGCTTGCGCTGGCGGGCATTTACCACCTCCCGCTTCACCTCCGTGGCGTGCTCCACGGCGTATTTCATACAGTCGTCAAGGCTCCAGCTCTGTGCCGAGACTCCAGCCGCCCAGACCAACCATCCTATCAATATTCCTATTCTTTTCATAATCTTCTTCATTTTGGCATGATAAGGACAAGAGCCGTGCCAATATTTTAATCATCTTGATAATCAGGTTGTTAGGTGAAATAGTCAATAAGTAAGCTGTCTAATAATTAGACATAACCGTCTAATTCTTGGACAGTAGATTGCAATTTAACATTTTACGGATTTCGATATATTTATTCTGAAATATTTTGAGAATTTCGCTAAAAGTCTTATCTTTGCAGAAGATAAGCTGTACTCGGCAATTTGAAAACAAGTATAAGTTTAATTGAATAACAGAAAATCAGATATGAAAAAAGACAAGAAGATGATGTCCTGGAAGAGGGGCTCAAAATGCCTGATGGCAACTGTGGCGTTCAGCCTTTCTCTCTTGCCGGCGCAAGGAGAGGCGGTTCATTTTACCATTCTTCCTACTTCGCCAGAGCAGCATATCCAGCACTTTGGCGCAAGTGATGCGTGGAGTATGCAGTTTCTCGGTCTCTGGCCGGAAAAGCAACAGGAGCAGATAGCAGACTGGTTGTTTTCCGTAGAAAATGATGAGACGGGGAAACCGAAGGGAATTGGTCTGTCACTCTGGAGATTCAATCTGGGCGCAGGAAGCGAGGAACAGGGAGAGGCTTCGCAGATTCGGCGAGGTACCCGAACCCAATGCTTTCTGAATGCCGATGGAACCTATGACTGGAATAAGCAGGCGGGGCAACGACGCTTCCTGAAACTCGCCAAGCAGAGAGGAGTTCCTTATTTGCTGGCTTTCTGCAATTCTGCTCCCGTCTTTTATACGCAAAATGGACTCGCCACGAATACCGGACGGGGAGGAACCATCAACCTGAAAGACGACTGCTATCAGAAGTTTGGAAAGTTTATCGCCACTTCGCTCAAGGGAATTGAGGAGCACGACGGTATCCACATCAACTATATGAGTCCGATCAACGAACCCGATGGACATTGGAACTGGACGGGACCGAAGCAGGAGGGAAGTCCTGCTACCAACCGTGAGGTGGCCCGGGTGGTAAGAGAATTGAGCAAGGCCTTGGTGAAAGAAAAAATGAATACGCAAATCCTCATCAACGAGTCGAGCGATTACCGCTGTATGTTGGCTACGCATGAGACCGACTGGCAGAGGGGTTATGAAATCAACGCTTTCTTTACCAAAGACAGTACGAAAACCTACTTGGGCAACGTAAAGCAGGTGCCGATGCTGATAGGTGGTCACAGTTATTGGACCAATACGCCTGTACCTTATATGCGTGAAGTGCGTATGCAGATAAGGGAAGCCTGCCGACAGAAGGGCATTAAGTTCTGGCAGACCGAGACTTGCATCATGGGTAATGATGAAGAAATAGGCGGTGGCGGAGGTTATGATTTCTCCATGAAGACCGCTCTCTACGTAGCCCGCATCATCCATCACGATCTGGTCTATGCCAATGCCGAGAGCTGGAGCTGGTGGCGTGCCGCTGGTGGCGACTATCGCGATGGATTGCTCCGCATCTACAGTAAGGATGGCTGGCAAACCGGTTGGGCAGTCGATTCCAAACTCCTCTGGTCTTTGGGCAACTATTCCCGCTTTATCCGTCCTGGTGCCCAGCGCTACGACATTTCAGCTACTGATGCAGCCGGAAAGCAGGTGGAGGAGGGATATAATGACCCTCGGGGCGTGATGTGTTCTGCCTATAGAAATGTGGATGGAAAATGGGTGATGGTGGCAATCAATTATTCTGAGGACGTCAAACCTATTACGTTGCAGGTGGCAGGAATGAGCCGGATGGAGTGGGAGATGTATCGCACCAGCGATGTTTCCTCCGAGAGTTTGGCTCCTGTAGGAAAATGTATGGAGAAGGCAGTTCTTGCACCTCGAAGCATTACTACGTTTGTGCAGGAATGATAAAACATCCATCTCAGATGGAGAGCTTATCCATTCTTTCAAAGTTTTATAAAATCTAATAGAAATTGATGATTAACGAAGTTTGGTTAATCCTGGAATTTGGTCAATAAAGAAGCTTGATCAATCCTGGAATTTGATGAATAAAGAAGTTGGGTTAATTCTGGGAATTGATAAATTCCTAATATGAATAAAATAAGCCGTTTAGAGAGAATCTCTGAACGGCTTATAATGTCCTTGGTCGGCAAAGGCGAGCATTTCCTTATCGCCACGACTGTCTCCGAACGCTTCGATTTCATATCGTGTGCGGTCGAAATCGAGTGTTGAGGCTCCCTTTCCATTATTGATGGTACGGGTCAGGGCTTCGCAGATGCGATGAACTTTCTCCTCGCCATAGCAGTTGTTGGTCTTGAAATAGCCGGTTACTTTTCCGTTGGCTACTTCTATCTGGGTGCCGAGAACTTCCACATCAGTTAGGTTTTGGAAGTCGAAGAAAGGCTTCACCCAGTTGTCGATACTGGCGCTTACGATCAATACCCGTTCTTTCTTGCGTTTGGCTTCTTGTATTTTTCCAATACCACTCAGGCGCAGCAGATAGAGATTCTTAGCAGCAAAATTGACGCAGTAATCATCAAAATCTTCGATGCTCATACCGCCGAAGAAGTGCTTGAAAATAATCTGCTTCGCTTTCCAGTTGGGGAAAAGATGCAGTTTCATCAGCACGAGGATGGGGCTGTAGAGCAGGAAACCCATGAGGAAGCGCGTCTTCCCCATGCTGAATTTGATAAACTCGATGAGTGTATCTTTCTTTGTGAGCGTTCCGTCAAAATCGAAACAATATATTTTTTCTTTTTTCATCATTTCATTTGTCATTTATCATTTGTCATTTATCATTTGTCATTTTTCATTTATCATTTATCTCAGTATTTCCTTTTTCCCGAAGAAATAAGCCAATTTTGTTTTTTCCATAACCTTGGCAATAGCGATGCTTCCTGCGATGGCAAGGATAATGGTAAAAGCAGCCAGGAGAATTTCACTCTTGTCGAAGGCGAACAGAGGATGATAGAATTTCGCCGCCATTGTGAAGATGGGATGGAAGAGATAAATCGGCAACGTGTTCTTACCTATATATAATAAGGTGGACTTTCCTATCATTTGCGACTTGTAATATTGGTTCAACCACATAAGCGCAGAAATGCAGCACCAGCAGGAGAAAGCAACAGCCATGTTCCCCCAGTCATAGAGGTCTTCCCGATAGAGGATGAAAGGCCAGAGAATGAACGACAAGGGAGTAGGGCGGAAAACCTTGTTGAAGTCGATGCGGCATTGGCGGATAACGACTCCGGCAAAATAATAAATGGCAGCCGTAATGTTCAGGGCTGGGGTCTTGCTGACCAGCAGCATCAGAATCGCCAAGAGAAAAAGGCGGGTTGTTAAAGACAGGGTTTCCTCCTCCGTCTTTCCCTTGTTTATATTGCTGCAAGAATCATTCCCCTTACTATTGCAGCAAGGCTCAATTTCCTTACTATTGCTACAAAAATCATTCTCTTTATTATTCCTGCAAGAACAACGCCCCCTGTATTTGCTGATTATATCACAAACCCGGAAGCTCCCGTAATACAAGATTCCACAGATAATCATGGTCTGGATAAACCAATATGGACCGATGGAAGTGATGAAGATCTTTTGGGCGATTTGCGACAGGGAGAGTTCGGTAATGCTATCTCTTACTGGCAGGAAATAGGAGAGCACGGAAAATCCCGTCACCATGATGACGTATGGCAGGGCCAGACAAAGCAGATATTTGCCAAACTGCCTGCCCGTTTTCCCGATGTTCACCAGATAACCCGTGATGATGAGAAAGGTAGGCATCATGAACGAGAGAATGCCTGCCTTTAGATGAGGATAAGCATTCCCGAAACTCACGATATGGATGAGGATCATCAGTATGATGAGAATGGATCGGATGAAATCTAAATCTGTATTCCGTTTCATGCCTTATGCGATATAGATGAGGAACAGGAAGGCGGCAAGCCAGGCTACTACGATAACCTGGGTGATGTGGTCGCGGAGCAGAATCTTGGTAGGGTCGCCACTCTGCTGGTCAACAACTGCTATCTGGATGTAGCGCAAGAGTCCTACCAGCACGAAAACCGTTGTGAGATAGAGTTTGTCGGTATGGAAATGTTCCAGAACCTCCGGACTTACTGTGTACATAATGTAGCAGACCAGAGTGACCGAGGCGGTAATGGTAATCGCCTGATTGATGAAAGTCAGATTGTAGCGGCTCGTATTCTTGCGTGGAGCCTCTCCGGTCTTTTCCATTCTTATCACATCATCGCGGCGCTTGGCAAAGCTCATGAAGAGGGTGATGAGGAAGGTCATCAGCACAATCCACTTGCTCAGTACCACGCCCGTTGCCACACCACCTGCTAGCAGACGGAGCACAAAACCGAAGGCTACGATGCAGACGTCTATGATGGCATACTGCTTGAACTTTGCGCAATAGCCTAAGTTCAGGCACCAGTAGAAAAGGATAATGCCCATCGTTTTCCAACCATCCAACAGACTGCTGAAGCCGATGGAAAGCGCTAACATCAGAATCATCAGTCCATACGCCTGTTTTACCGATACGGCTCCAGAAGCTATCGGGCGATGGCATTTCACGGGATGACGTCGGTCTGCCTCCACATCGTAAATGTCGTTGAAACAGTAGATGCTGGAAGCAGCAAAACTATAGGCAAGGAAGGCGATGACTCCTGCCAGCAGGGCACCGGTATTGAAAAGTTCTCCGCCAAAGAAGAGCGGCATAAAGATAAAGCCGTTCTTGATCCATTGTTTCGGGCGAATGAGGCGCATCAGAGCAGACAACCCCTTACTGTCCTTTTCTATATTATCTATTTCTTTCATAAACTCCTATTTTTATTTAAATTCTTTCCCTTTCCTTTCATTTCTCATTTGTAATTTCTCATTTCTAATTTTTTAGAAATTCCGCCCACGATTTTTGCCAATATCCAGGAGGCAGGGAGCGTGATAGCGATGCAGGTGAAGAAGGTAGGCCAATAGCTCCAATGCCATTTCTCGATATAGTAGAGCACGAAGTGGATGTGGATGAGGTAGGCCTCCAGACTCAAAGCGCCCACAAACATGAATGCCTTGTTTACCCATTTCGGAGTGCGGCGAAAGATGCGGTTGAGCAGCAGAATGCTGGTTACTGTGAGCGGAATATAGAGCATTCTTTCCAGGAAGAGCGGGAAATGACCATGCTTCACCTGCTCCAGGAAAATGCTGGAGAGAAGCGTCATCAGAAACATGATCCAGATCATCCAGATGCTTGCCCCGTCGAGCGTATCCTTGCGGCGAACCATCTCGCCCATGTTGATTCCGATGAAGAATATCGGTACGCGGCTCCAGAAAATCTCCAGATGACCAACTGCCTGATGGATAGGAGTAACGTATTGCACCAGGATGCACCACATCACCATGACCACGGGCAGCCAACGGTAGATAGGATGGCGCCTGATGAGTTCCATATAGCCTGGAGCAAAGAGATAGAGCATCATCGTGGCAGGAATGTACCAGAAGTTCAACTCATCGTGCAGCCAGAAACCCCAGTTGATGGAAATCTCTCCGAAGAGATAAATCCAGTCCCACGTACTTCCGCCATGAAAACGGGGAATGTAGAAGAGGCAGGCGATGATGAGCCAGGCAGGATAAATGCGGAGATAACGGCGGATGAAGAAACGCTTAACGTCAGGATTCTTGACCCATGAAAACCACAGACCGATTCCGCTGAGGAAGAGAAACATATCTACTCCCACATTTCCCATTCGGCGAAGTCCATAGAAAGCATCTTCACGTGGCAATCCCACATGAAAGAGGATGATGAAGAGCATGGCTGCTCCCATCAGTTCACCACGAAATCGGCTGATATTCGCCAGTTCTATATCTTTTATCTTCATAGGCGTAAGTTAAGTGGAGAGTGAAGAACGAAGAGTGAAGAATTCTCTTGTCTTCTTGTTTATATTTCTTGATAATGATGAGGTGGAAAACGAAAAAAGCTTCTAAAGCTTCGGATTTGGTATTTTCTTCATCAGTTGCGTGAACAACCAAGCCAGGCAGATGCTCGATACGATGTAGAGGAGCAGACCTGCATACATATCTCCCTGTCGGCTGATAGGGATGAAAATCTTTCGTGTGATAGGGTGGCAGACGAAAAGTGCCGCCGAAATGCCGCCCATCCATTCCAATATCCTGTTGACTCCTGACAACCAGTTGACTCCTGACAGAAATTTGGCGGTCAGTACGCTGAGCAGACAGATGAAGAGGGGCACGAAGGTCCATCCCATCATGCTGCCGCTGAGACTGTAGATGATGGAGCAGCAGAAGATGATGCCGAAGAAATTCGTCACGTTGTGATGGAAAGTCATCAATATCTTCTCGCCATATCGGGCATAGAGTACGCCTAACCCGAATGGCAACATTCCTCCCATGAAATTATAGCGGTAGCGGTTCATCGCCTCGCTCTCTGGATTGTCCCATCCCAACGCTATCTGTATCACTATGCAGACTACCATCAGTCCTACGGTGAATCCCCAATGTTTGCGATAGATAAACAGACGATAGACGATATAGAGTTGGAGCATCAATCCGAAAAACCAGAATGGTCCTGGCCAGATGATGCGGTCTGGGTCGGGCAATATATTATTAAACATACCTAACATCGCCACAACATCAAGTGTGGCATACTTGTGCGGACCGTATGTGATGTAGTCGAGCATGGTGAAGGCCACGAATCCCACAATCATCATCTTGAAGAGTTTCAGATAATGATAGCGGATGAAGCGAAGCGGCTCTTTCCAGTTCCACATCGTCTTTCCGTTGATGTTGACAAATTGTGTCGAGGCATCAAGATGTGGCTTTGCTTCATATTTCAATACCAGTCCGTATGCGCTCAGGAAGAGGAATACTGGTACGCCATAATGTCCGAAGAATGAGATGAGATGGAACGGCAGATTGAGGTCAGGATTGACCAATACCTGGTTCAGCCAGTCCACATTGTGTTGAAAATACTGATACTCGTTCTCCTTGACGATAGAACCTATCCAATGGCAGTAGTTGTGCAGGAAAATGCCGATAATGGCAAGTCCTCGCAGCACATTACATTCCGAACGACTTAAAGTGGGTGTATTCATATCTTATTTCTCCTATTCTTTATTTAATGATAGGGGCATATTCTTTTTTATGGGTGCAAAATTACGTATTTTGTTTTGAATATGCAATATTCCTATTTCTTTTTCTTTTTATGTCCCATGGCAGCTTCTGCATCCTTCAGCCTTTTCTGCTTCTCCATTTCCGCATCCCTCAACTTGTCATAATCGGCGCTGTTTTTCAGGATGCGAGGGCGCATTTCGTCATACTCTGGGCTTAGGATGTTGTACTTCGGATTGTAGGTAGGAGTCTCGATGCCTGCCAAATATAATAATAGGTGAGGCAAGGCATCGGTCATGAAACGCTTGTCCTTCGCTTTGCGAATCTGGCGGTAGATGTCACGATGGCTGCTGATGTACTTCTGGGAACAGAAAATCCAGAAAGGAATCTCAAACTCGTAGTGAGCCAAAGGCCAGTCGATATTGGCAGAATGGTTGCGGCAGATGAAACCGCGGTTGCCTTCATAGCACTCCTCACCATGGTCGGGCATGTAGATGACGATGGCGTTCTTCTTGGAATAGCGCTTCACAATCTGCGCTACGATAGAGTCGTTGTAAAGGGTGGCGTTGTCGTAATGGCTCAGCACCTTGCGCTGCTTGTCGGTCAGCTCAGGGCGCTTGTCCTCGTAACTGCCAGCCCAGAAATGGGTCTGACTGTGCTTGTAGCGGGTCTTGTAATCCACGTGCTGACCCATCAGGTGGAAGATGGTGAGATTATACTTACTGTTGGATTCTGCTTCCTTCAGTCCGTTGTCATAGTCCTCCAACAGTCCGTCGTCCAGGGCGTGCAGCTCCGTGTTGCGGCTGTCAAACTGCAACTTGCTGAGTTTCGGATTGTTGAGGAAGAAACCGCCGCTGAAGTCATATACGGCTTCCTTGGCCTGCGGCAGAAATTCATTGGTGATAAAGGTGACGTGGTAACCTGCCTTGCGGAAGATTTCCGGGAAGAGAGGATAGTCGCACCACTCACCCTTCTCGCCGATGACATGGGTGGAGAATACGTTCTTGAAAACAAAGCTGGTGAGATTCCAGCAGGTCACGACATCCGTAAACTTGGTCAGCTTCTTGGTCTTTTCCAATGCCACCTGATAAGGAGTCGTATCCATGAAATAACCATATTGCTGGGAATGATGCTTGCCGAAGCTCTCGCCGATGATGAGCACAATCTGTGGCGAACGGTAGGTGCAGGTATCTACCTTCACCTTGTCGGCAGCATGAATCAGTTGGGTAATCTGGTTGGCTGCCAACTTATTGGCATAGATGCTGAAATTGAGACGGTAGATAGGCATGTAGAGATTGGCGCAGTCCTTCTCCGTGAGGGTATGTTCCACTTCGCCGATGGTCTTGCCCGTCATCAGCTTGTGGATGGCCATCTTGTTGTGCCAGGAAGTGCAGGCGCTCCAGATGAAGAGGGCGATGCAGCAGATGCCGGCTACCTGAGGCAGGAGTCGGGTGATGCGATCAATATGAATGGTAAGCCAACCGTAGAGCGGTTTGCTGAAGGAGGCAAAGAGTACCGATACTTTCCAGATGAAATGGCGGAAACGGCGGAAGGCGGTGAGTATCTGCACGAGGATAAGCAGCAATACCCAGCCCACACTACTGAAGATAACCTCGGTAGAGAGGCAGGCTGCGATGAAGTTGCTTGCCTCGCTGCTGTTGGTTTCGCCCACCAGCATGAGCATGGAAGGGTTGAGCGTGGAGCCGAAATTGACGAAGCAATAGACATCAGCTATCGCCACGGCATACAAGATGAGATAGAGCACACCTCTGATGCAGAAGCGTACTTTCTTAGGAATCAAAGCCAAGACGGCACAAACGATGTAGAGGTCGAAAAACAGTTCCAGATACAGGTTGTCGTAGAGTTCACCCCATCTCGGGAGCGTTACTACGGCAGTCAGTACGCCCAAAATATACATGAACGTAAAGAAGTTAGCATTACGTCGTATCGGTTCAAATGCCAGGCATAAAGCCTTCTTGATGTATTTCTTCCAATTCATATCTTCCATATTATAATTTCTCATTTCTCATTTCTCACTTCTCATTTCATAATATCTGCATGCCAAGTCCTCGATGGCTTCCGGCACCATTCCGTGGATACTTTCCCCCTGAAGAATCGCCTGGCGAATCTGGGTGCTGCTGATGTTGAGCAGGGGCGTCTCCACGATGGTTACTCCCTGCGGAACGGCTCCGATACTTGCTCCCTGACGGGGATAGACCACGATAGGGTAGTGGGCGAGAATGTCGTCGTGATGAAACCACTTGTCGAAAGCGGCCCAGTTGTCTCCACCTATTAATAAGGTGAAGTCGATGTCGGGATAATCCTTGCTCAGCGCCTGGAGCGTATGCCAGGTGTAGGAAGGTTTCGGAAGATGGAATTCATAGTTACAAGCCTTCAGCTGGCTTTCCCCTTTGAGCGCCTTTTCCACCAGTTCGAAGCGCAAAGAGTCGTCAAGCAGGTCGGTTGCCGCCTGCTTGAACGGATTCTGTGGTGAAACCATAAACCACACCTCGTCCAGTCCCGCCTTCTCGCAGAGGCTCTTGGCCAGAGCGATGTGACCGGTATGGATCGGGTTGAAACTTCCTCCGAATATTCCTACTTTCTTCATTCTTCGTTCTTCACTTAAAATTCTTCACTCTTCACTTAAAAAATCCTTGACGAGCTGATAAACCTCCTGCTGCGCCTTCTCCAAGTTGTCGTTTACCACTACATGATCAAACTGTGGAGCAAAGGTCAGCTCATAGCTTGCCTTGGCAAGTCGCTGCTCAATCACCTCTGGTGCATCCGTACCACGACCATTCAGACGTCGGCGCAATTCCTCTACCGAAGGAGGTTGCACGAAGATGCTCAAAGCACGCTCACCATAGAATTTCTTGATATTAACGCCACCCTTGACATCTACGTCGAAAATGACGGATTCGCCAGCATTCAGCTGGTTCTCCACCTGAGATTTCAGCGTGCCGTAGAAGCGGTCCTGATAAACCTCCTCGTATTCCAGGAACTCCTCATTAGCAATCTTAGCCTTGAATTCCTCAGGAGTGAGGAAGAAATATTCCACACCATTCTTTTCAGTACCACGAGGGGCGCGGGAGGTGCAACTGATAGAGAAGGCCAACTTCAATTCCGGGTGCTCCTTCATCAACCAGTTGACTATCGTGCTCTTTCCGCTGCCGGAAGGAGCGCTGAAAATTAACAATCCGTTCTTCATAATTATATCATTAATTTTATGATTCCAATTATAGTGCATTCAGCACCTGCTCCTTGATCTGCTCCAATTCGTCCTTCATCTTCACCACGATGTTCTGCATCTCAGCCTGATTGCTCTTAGAACCGGTGGTGTTGATTTCGCGACCCATCTCCTGAGCGATGAAACCGAGTTTTTTGCCCACGCCGTGACCTTCCTCGTTCATGGTCTCACGGAAATACTTCAGGTGGTTGGTAAGGCGCTGCTTCTCCTCGCTGATGTCGAGCTTCTCGATGTAGTAGATGAGCTCCTGCTCCAGGCGGTTCTTGTCGTAGTTGACTGAAGGAATCTGTTCCAGACCGCTCACGATGCTGGCACGGATTTTCTCCACACGGGCTTTCTCGTATGGTTCGATGCTGGCAAGGAGTGCCTGAATATTATCCACTTTCTCCGTAAATTTCTTCTGGAGAGCAGCACCTTCCTGCTTGCGGAAGTCCACCAGATGACCGATGGCCTGCAAAATTGCACTTTTAGCAGCTTCCCACTCCTCTTCAGTCAATTCTTCCATTTCAGTTCGTGTTGTTACATCAGGAAGACGAAGAAGTGTGCCATACCAGTCAGTAGGCTCAGGAATACCGGTCTGAGCCGAAATCTGCTTGATTTGGTGGTAATAATTCTCTACAAGTGCAGCGTTGATAGGAGTCGCATCAGCACCCGCGCTTTTCTCTATCCAGATAGCAAAGTCAACCTTGCCTCTTTCCAGCATTTTAGCGATGATCTGGCGAATCTCCATCTCCTTTTCACGATAGAGAGGTGCTATACGTGTAGAGAGGTCAAAAGACTTGCTGTTTAATGACTTTATCTCTACATTAATTTTCTTTTCTTTGTAGGCAACGGTAGCTTTTCCGAAGCCTGTCATTGACTGTATCATATAATCTTTCACGTTAAATTTCTGCAAAAGTACAAAAAAAAGCGAGAAAATGATTAAATTTGCACCTTATTTAAGAATATATTTTTAAATTATGTCTTGTATATTGAATATTGAAACGAGTACCGACGTGTGCTCAGTAGCAATTAGTGATAATGGACAGGTGATTTTCAACAAGGAAGATCACAGCGGTCCTAACCATGCAGTTAAGTTAGGTGTTTACGTAGATGAGGCTCTTAGTTTCATAGATGCCCATGGTATTTCTTTGGAGGCTGTGGCGGTAAGTTGCGGTCCTGGTTCTTATACCGGTCTCCGCATCGGCGTCAGTATGGCGAAGGGAATCTGCTATGGCCGTGATGTGAAGCTCATCTCCATCCCTACGCTCGAACTGATGGCTGTTCCTGTATTGCTCGGTGAGCATCCGGCTGAGGAAGATGCGCTTATCGTTCCTATGCTTGATGCCCGCAGAATGGAAGTCTATGCCAAGGTGATGGATCGTGCCCTGAAGGAGGTGCGCCCTATCCAGGCTGATATCGTGGATGCTGAAACCTACAAGGAGTATCTCGACCGTGGAACTGTCTATTTCTTCGGAAATGGAGCCGAGAAATGTATGGAGGTCATCAATCATCCGAATGCCCGACTCGTGAAGGGCATCGAACCGTTGGCGAAGAACATGGCTCCGCTGGCAGAGAAGCGCTTCGTGGAAGGCAAGTTCGAGGATGTGGCTTACTTCGTTCCTTTCTATCTGAAGGACTTTGTGGCCAAGATGCCGAAGAAACTGCTCTAAGGGAAGAAACTGCTCTAACGGCGGGCTTCTCATATATAATATAAAAAGAACATTCATCAATCATCATTAGAATGAATATAGAAGGATTAGATTACAATACCCAACGCGAAAAGTTGGTCTTGCCGGAATATGGCAGGGAGATTCAGAGTATGGTCGATCATGCCGTCGGCATCAAAGACCGTGCTGAGCGCCAGCATTGTGCGGAGTCTATTATCGCCATCATGGACCACATGTTTCCTGATGGTGCAGATGCCGAGGAACATCATCGCAAACTCTGGGACCATCTCGCCATCATGAGCGGTTTCAAGCTCGATATCGACTATCCCTTTGCCGTGAAGCAGGCTGAGGATATTGCCAAAAGACCCGATCCGATGGATTATCCGAAGACGAGAATCCCTGTGCGCCACTATGGCTCCATGATGTTTGAACTCTTCGACAGACTGAAGAATATGGAGCCGGGAAAGGAGCGTGATGAACTGGTGAAGCTGACTGCCAATCAGATGAGACGCGACCTGGCACAATGGAGCCACGGTTCCTGTGATGAGGAAAAGGTGGCTGCCGACCTGGCCCGTTTTACCGATGGCAAGATCCATCTCGACCTGAAGAACTTCAAGTTTGAGAAACTGGTGCTGGTTCACGATAATGTGCTGCAGAAAAACAACAATGGGCAGAGAAATAATGCTCAGAAGAACGGTTCTCAGAAAAATAATAATGCTTCTCAGAAAAATAACAAGAAAAGGAATAATAAGTAGCTTATGGAGTCATTCATCATAGAGGGCGGCCACCCGCTCAAGGGAACGATTGTCCCACAAGGTGCCAAGAATGAGGCATTGGAGGTCATCTGTACCACGATTTTAACCAAGGATCCTGTGCGCATCAAGAACGTGCCGGACATCCTCGATGTCAACAATCTCATCAAGTTGCTGAAGGAAATTGGAGTCAAGGTGACACAGAATAGCCGCAACGATTATACTTTCCAGAGCGATGAACTCAATCTCGACTATCTGGACAGCATAGAGTTTGTGAAGAAATGCTCCTCTCTTCGTGGCAGCGTGCTCATGATTGGTCCGCTCTTGGGCCGTTGTGGAAAGGCTACGATTGCCAAGCCAGGTGGCGACAAGATTGGTCGCCGTCGTCTCGACACTCACTTCTTGGGTTTCAAATATTTGGGAGCCAAGTTTATGCATGATGACGAGCGCAATGTCTATCAGATAGAGGCAGACCACTTGAAGGGCTGCTATATGCTGCTCGATGAGGCTTCCGTTACGGGTACCGCCAATATCATCATGGCTTCCGTGCTCGCCAAGGGTACTACCACCATCTATAATGCAGCCTGCGAACCCTATATCCAGCAGCTCTGCCATCTGCTCAATGCGATGGGAGCACGCATCAGCGGTATCGCCAGCAATCTCCTCACCATCGTGGGCGTGGAGAGTCTGCATGGAGCCGAACATACCATTCTGCCGGATATGATCGAGGTGGGTTCCTTCATCGGAATGGCTGCCATGTGTGGCGCTGGTGTCCGCATCAAGGACGTATCGGTCAAGAATTTGGGAATCATCCCTGATGCCTTCCGCCGCTTGGGTGTGAAAATCAAGGTAGAGGGCGATGATCTCTTCATTCCAGAACAGAAGCATTATGTCATCGATTCCTTTATCGACGGCACCATCATGACTCTCTCGGATGCTCCTTGGCCAGGTTTGACTCCAGACCTTCTCTCCGTCCTGCTGGTAGTGGCTACCCAGGCTCGCGGTAGCGTCCTCTTCCATCAGAAGATGTTCGAGAGTCGTCTCTTCTTTGTGGATAAACTCATCGACATGGGTGCGCAGATTATCCTTTGCGACCCTCATCGTGCCGTGGTGGTAGGTCACGACCATAAGCTCACGCTCCGTGCTGGCAGAATGACGAGCCCGGATATCCGTGCCGGAATCGCCCTGCTGATAGCAGCCATGAGCGCCAACGGAACCAGCCGTATCGCCAATATCGCACAGATAGACCGCGGATATGAGGACATCGAAAACCGCCTCAACGCATTGGGTGCCAAGATTACCCGTGTGGAGGATTAATTTCTATGGGATATGATAAGACGTGACGACGTATATAAGATAGGTAAGCTCGGAAAGCCTCACGGCGTGAAGGGAGAAATCACCTTCGCCATCACAGATGATGTTTTCGACCGTGTGGATGCGGAGTATCTCGTGCTCGACATCAACGGCATCCTCGTTCCTTTCTATATGGAGGAATACCGCTTTAAGAATGATGAAAACGTACTGGTGAAGTTTGAGGATATTGATACGCAGGAACAGGCTCGCAACTATACAGGCTGCGAGGTGTATTTCCCGCGCCATCTTTCCGATAGCGATGGTGAACACATGAGCTGGGCTGAAATCATCGGTTTCCGACTGGTGGATGTTCCTACCGGCAAGGTGGTGGGCACCATCGATCATGTGGATGATTCCACTATCAATCTCCTCTTCGAGGTGACAACTCCGGAGGGAGAGGAGGTGCTGATTCCTGCCAGCAACGACCTCATCGAGGAAGTGAATGCAGAGAAGAAAGAAATCAGAATGGCGATTCCGGAAGGATTGCTGGAACTGTAATTTAAGTGAAGAGTAATGAAAAAACAACAGATATGTATTCTCGGTTCTACGGGAAGCATCGGCACACAGGCGCTGGATGTCATCGAACAGCATAGCGACCTTTATGAGGTCTATTGCCTCACCGCCAACCATCGTGTGAAGGAACTGGCTGCCCAAGCGCACAAGTTTCATCCTGCTGCCGTCGTCATCGCCGATGAGACATTTTATGAGGAGTTGCAGGATCTGCTCCGCGATGAACCTGACATCAAGGTCTATGCTGGTGCACAGGCTCTCTGCGACATCGTGGAGGCTGACCCTATCGACATGGTGCTTGCCTCTATGGTGGGCTTCTCTGGATTGGAACCAACCATCCATGCCATCAAGGCCCGCAAGAAAATCTGTCTGGCCAATAAGGAAACCCTCGTTGTGGCAGGTGAACTCATCTGTCAGTTGGCTCAGCAGTATCATGCGCCTATCCTCCCGGTAGATAGCGAACATAGCGCCATCTTCCAGAGTTTGGTGGGCGAGGATCAGAACGAGATCGACAAGATACTCCTTACCTGTTCGGGCGGACCTTTCCGCAATTTCACCCACGAGCAGTTGGAGAAGGTGACGGCAGCCGATGCCCTCAAGCATCCTACCTGGGATATGGGCGCCAAGATAACCATCGACTCCGCTTCTCTCATGAACAAGGGATTTGAGGTGACTGAAGCGAAGTGGCTTTTCGGCGTACCTGCCGACAAGATACAGGTGCTCATCCATCCGCAGAGCGTGGTGCATAGTGCCGTGCAGTTTATGGACGGAGCCGTCAAGGCCCAGTTGGGTGTGCCGGATATGCGCCTGCCTATCCAGTATGCCTTCTCCTTCCCTCAGCGCCTGCCTTTGAAGGGCGAGCGTCTCGACCTTTTCAAGACACAGGATTTGCAGTTCTTCGAACCAGACTACAAGAAGTTCAAGTGTCTGCAACTCTGCTTTGACGCCATCCGCAAGGGCGGTAATATGTCCTGCATTGTCAATGCAGCCAATGAAATCGTCAATGCCGGCTTCCGTCGTGGCGAATGTGGATTCCTGCAGATGGCAGACATCATCGAAGAGGTGATGGAGAAAGCCACCTTCGACAGTCAGCCCGACCTCGACGTCTATCTGCAGACCGATGCCGAGGCTCGCCGCATTGCCACCGAACTGATGCATCATATATAATAAGGTATAATCAATAATTAGAATAATCAATAATTAATGGAAGTATTTTTGATCAAAGCGTTGCAGCTGATGCTCTCGCTTTCCATCTTGGTGCTGCTCCATGAGGGCGGACACTTCTTCTTCTCCAAACTCTTCGGTGTAAGAGTTGAGAAGTTCTATCTTTTCTTCGACCCATGGTTCCACCTCTTTGAGTTCAAGCCAAAGAATTCAGATACTACTTACGGAATGGGCTGGTTGCCATTGGGAGGCTATTGTAAGATTTCGGGTATGATTGATGAGAGTTTCGATACCGAACAGATGAAGCAGCCTGAACAGCCTTATGAGTTCCGTAGCAAACCGGCTTGGCAGCGTCTCCTCATCATGATAGGTGGTGTGCTGGTCAATTTCGTATTGGCTCTCTTCATCTATTCCATGGTGATGTTCCATTGGGGCGATACCTATGTGGCTACCAAAGACATGAAACAGGGTATGAAGTTCAATACCGAAGCCAAGAAATTAGGTTTCCAAGACCATGATATTCTCTTATCTACAGACTTGGGCGAGTTTAAGACCTATGATGGCGACCTGTTTCGTGAGCTCTCCAAGGCGCAGCGTGTAGATGTATTGCGCAACGGCAAGAAGGTAAGCATCCAGACTCCGGGCGATCTGAACATGCTCGACATGATCAAGGAGACCCCTCGCTTTGTAGAGGTCTTCGTTCCGTTGCAGATTGATAGCGTGATGCAGAATTCTCCTGCAGCCAAGGTTGGTCTGAAGAAGGGCGACCGCATCCTGAGCGTCAACGGCAAGAAGGTGGATTCCTATAATGAGTTGACCGAGGAGTTGGGCAGAGTGGATGATGTGCTTTCCGTAGCGCAGACACCTAAAGACAGTTTGAAGGCTCTTACTGGCACCCTGACTGTATTGCGTGCAGGCGTTGGTAATAAGAATTCTGCAGCAGATACCCTCAACTTGGCAGTACAGTTTGAGTCCACAGACGAGGGCGTGAAGTTAGGTTTCTACAATCATCCTGTGATGATGGACTATCAGCCAACCCATATCAGTTATGGATTCTTCGAGAGTTTCCCTGCCGGCATCAAGTATGGTTGGAATGTTTTGGCAGGTTATGTAGGCGATATGAAGTATGTCTTCTCCAAGGAGGGTGCCAAGAGCTTAGGCGGTTTCGGCGCATTGGGCAGTCTGTTCCCATCCATGTGGGACTGGCATGCGTTCTGGATGATGACAGCCTTCCTGAGCATCATCTTGGCGTTTATGAACATCCTGCCTATTCCTGCATTGGATGGCGGTCATGTCTTCTTCCTGTTGTATGAGATCATTACCGGTCGCAAGCCAGGCGATAAGTTCATGGAGCGTGCCGAGTTTGTCGGTTTCGGTATCTTGATTCTGCTGCTGGTAGTGGCGAATCTGAATGATGTCTTGCGACTGTTTGGAATCCTGTAACAGTGGATTGTTAAGTATTCTGTAAGGTGATTTCTGGATTAGGGAAATAAGAATTAAGAGCACATTAGCTCTATTTATAAAGCAAAAAAGGTGGATTTGTAGAGTGCAAATCCACCTTTTTCGCTTTATAAAATGGAACTTTTTTTCCATGTCAGCAATTGCTGACAAATGGAGTTGATATAGAAGACATCGTGTATGTCAACTTTGACGATGAACGTTTGCAAGGAATGTCGGTAACAGACTTAGATTTCATATTGCAAGCCTATCATAGCATGTATGAAGGCCAGCCCATCTTCTTCTTTGATGAGATACAGAATGTTGAAGGGTGGGCGAACTTTGCACGCCGTCTAGCCAACCAAAAATATCGTGTCTATATAACTGGCAGTAATGCCAAAATGCTGAGTCGTGACATAGAGACTGTATTGGGAGGAAGATACCTGGACATCAGCGTGTTTCCATATAGCTTTTCTGAATATCTGAAAGCTGTTGAAGTCTTGCTTTCAAAGAATTGGCAATATGGCCGAAAAGCAAATGAACTGCAGCGCCATTTCCGAACTTACTTTGATTGGGGTGGTTTCCCTGAGCTTGTGCATTTTCAAGAAAAGAGAATATGGCTCAACAGCTTATATAATCGTATTTTCTTTAATGACCTGGTGGTTCGGCACAAAATAAAGAACGAGGATGCCTTACGCCTTTGTGTAAGAAGATTGGCAGAAAGCGTAAAACAGCCATGCTCCTTGAATCGTTTGAGCAATCTGATAAAAGCAACCGGTACTCCATGTAGCCCATCAACAGTAATGGAGTATGTTCGCTATCTGCAAGAATCATGCTTGTTGATTTCTATTGACAATTATGTTTCCAAGTTCGTGGAGAAAGAAACAATTAAAAAACATTATTTTGTAGATAATGGGCTGCTGCATCTCTTCATCAACAATCCGAACACCTCTCTGCTGGAGAACCTTTGCGCAATTACATTATACAAGAAATACGCCAAGGGCTTATACTATTATAATAAAAACATAGAGGTTGATTTCTATGTGCCAGATGAGGGGCTAGCTGTTCAGACGAGCTATCAGATGAGCGATGGGGAAACCATAGAGCGAGAAGTGAAAGCATTAGTAGCCTTGCATGGTTTGCATCCTCTGAAGAGAGCTATGATAATCACCTATGAGGATGAAGGGGAGATTGTGCGTGATGGACTCAGAATAGAAATAAAACCTGCATGGAAATGGGTATTGGAAGGTTTGTAGAATATAAAGAAACAGAGTTTTATTAGACCTGTATGGTTGAAACCACCACACTGCCATATTATCCGCCCAACAGTGTGGAGTTTACTTGCGCGACTTCAGAACCCCAGAAAAATATGAGCACTCAAATGATATCTTTGCGCATGATACTCCGGATTTCATCCACAACTACCGCATCGTACGCGATAAGGACTGCAATAAGGTCATCGAGGGCTTGCATTTCACCTTCATAGAACTCCCTAAGTTCACTCCTCATTCCATCGCCGACAAGCGCATGATGGTCTTGTGGCTCCGTTTCCTCACGGAAATCAATTCCAACACGAAGGAGATTCCTTCCGACCTGCTCAATGACCCGGAGATAGGGAAAGCCGTAGAGGAACTGGAGATTTCCGGTTTCACCGATGCCGAACTCCGTGCCTATGACAAATTCTGGGATTCGGTAAGCGTAGAAAGAACCCTCATGGATGACAGATATCAGAAAGGCAGTGCTCTATCAGACCGCATGGCAATAGTAGGACGCTTATCTCATCACCATCTTTTCCTTCATAAAAAATGGGAAAAATCAAATAAAATAGCTTGATTACGCAAAATCAAGGTAATATCTTTGATTTTTTAAAAGAAAAATATTATCTTTGCATCAGATTTAATCAAACTATTCAAGTTTATGATAAAAAGCGTGATTACAGGAGATTTAGTAAACTCCACAAATATTGCTGCAAAATGGAGGCAAACGGTATTGGATACATTGAATGTATGCGTTGCAGATTTTCTGCCTCTAACTCTCTGCAATCTGGAAATGTATCGAGGTGATAGTTTTCAAATAGTTGTTGATAAACCAGACTATGCCTTGGCTGTAGCTATTGCGCTAAGAGCAAAACTTAAAGCAATGACTCCAAGCAAACAGCAGCTTTGGGATGCTAGATTATCCATTGGTATTGGTGACATTTCTTTTGAAAGCGACAATATAGTAACTAGTGATGGAGAGGCTTTCAGATTATCTGGCCGTTCGTTTGACAATATCGGGAAAAAAAGACTGAGCATATCGACTACATGGTCTGATTTTGATAAAGACATGGAGCTGGTCACTCGTTTTGCTGATGACATAATTACGTCATGGACTGCTAAACAGGCAAAAGTAGTCTATCAGGCAATACTCTTTCCTAAACTTCAGAAAGACCTTGCTGAGGATTTGGGCATGACAAGACAAAACTTTAATTATCACTGGAGTTCTGCTAAGGGTCAGCTAATCCTTGACTATGTGGAATATTTCAAATCGTTAATCGCAAAATACAATAAGCAGTAACATGGAATCAATCATCATTTTTATAAAGTTACTCTGCGCCCATCTATGTTCTGATTTTATACTTCAAACAGATAGTATCAATAATGGGAAGCGCAAACCTGGTATTAAGGGGATTGGTTATCTGTTACTTCATAGTACCATACATGCATGTGTGGCATATATGTTGGTGGCGGATTGGTTATGCTGGCTTGTACCTTTGGTTATTTTTGCCAGCCATTTTATAATAGACTTGATTAAATGTAGGTGCTATCAGGATTCTCTTTCTACATTTCTTGCAGATCAGTTTTTACACATTATAATAATTGGAGTATTATGGTTCGTTTTCTACGGAGATGGTACCGTTCTTTCATATATTGAGAACCATTGTTCTGCAAATGTTTGGTTAACCGTCGTGGCATATATATTAATGTTAAGACCATCTTCTATCTTATTGGGGTTGTTTCTTAATAAATGGACACCTGTATCTTCTAACACACAGAGTTTACCTAATGCCGGACAATGGATAGGTTATATTGAAAGAATCATGATTCTGACATTCGTCCTTGTTGGCAGTTTCGAAGGGGTCGGCTTCTTGCTGGCAGCAAAGTCTGTTTTCCGTTTTGGTGAATTAAACAAAGCCAAGGAAATTCGCACAACAGAGTATGTGTTGATAGGCACTTTTTCTAGCTTCACCATAGCAATTCTTACAGGAATAGCTATAAAAAGTTTATTCTAAAAAAAGTCTATATGTCACGATGCAGAGTGGCCTATAGATCTTTTCATCCACAACTACCGCATCGTGCATGATAAGGACAGCAATAAGGTCATCGAGGGCTTGCATTTCACCTTCATAGAACTCCCTAAGTTCAC
>ERZ1027060.208-NODE-208-length-22642-cov-20.440740_pt1 | contig 22642 bp, 37 predicted proteins | sample MGYA00519424_ERZ1027060 | MGnify/ENA primary metagenome ERZ1027060 (study PRJEB26926, sample SAMN06164500) | human gut metagenome | biome: ENVO:00009003; feature: ENVO:2100002; material: ENVO:00002003 | host: Homo sapiens | place: USA | collected 2012 ... | reverse complement strand
CGTAATATGTATATTTATAAACAAGCAAGTTGATATTTATTCACTTGCGAAACTTTAGTAAAATAATAATTAAATTAAGCAATATGTCAGAAGAAAAAGTACCACTCAGACCTCAGATCAGAGAGCTGGAGTTGGGTAAATCAATCAGTTTCCCTATCCAGAGAATGAGAACGATCAAGACAACCTGCTCGGAATTAGGTGTAATTTACTGTCGTAAGTTTAGAACCAAAATCAACCGGGAGAAAGAGATCATCACAGTTACAAGAACCAAATAAAAACAATAGTCTCATGAACGAAGTAGTACAAATCCAGTTTGCAGATAAGATGCTATCCTTTGATACATTCCTGTCAGCCATACGCAACGTTGTGAAAGAAGAAGTCTGCAAGGCTGTGGGTAAACGTCCGTTCCTCACACAAGCCAAGGCATACGACATCTACGGAAGAAAAAACGTAGAGCGATGGAAACGTGAAGGAAAGGTGAAAGACTTCGCAAGAGGCAGAAATGGCAAAATCACTCGACACGAATACAAAGTATCAGAGCTGGAAGCCTGTGCCTGCCAAGTTCAAGACTATCTGTGTCCCAAATAAGATAAAGTTATGAAAACAATTAAGACCATCTTCTGCATTGCCATCTGGCTAGTCCTTGGATGGCTCTGCCTCAGTAAACTCTCTCAGGGCTATCATGATGAGAATCTCATTTTACAGATGCCTCAGAGTACCTATGATGAGATAGTAGATACTCTTACCACTCGTAATGGCTTTCAGCCTACCGAGCATCAGATAGTAACTTACTATTATGAGCAATTCCAGAAGTAAGAGCACCTATGCAGCTCGCAAGTGCCTCCTCTGCCATGATGGGCGTAACTGCATCAATGGCAAGTATTGCCTTAAGCACAAAAGATACGTGCAGCATCAGGAGAAACTGCCATGTGAATGAAAAATAGATTAACTAATAAACAGTTAACAATATGGATAAACAAAAATTAGATAGAGCTAACCAATTAAGCAGCTTAATTGGTGATTATAACGGAGTTATAGATAGATATTGTAATGATATGAGTGTTAATGAAAATATACTGGGGCGTGCTCTAATAGATATAAACAAGTATGCGCCAAAAGAATCTGCCGACATAAAGAATGCTATAAAAAAGGCTTTAAATAGCATTCAGAAAGAGTTTGATGAACTTTAGTAACTAACCATCCTCCTTGGAAACAGGGAGTGTAAATAGAAGAGAATATGAATATAAAGAAATTGGCTTATTTATGTGAAATAATTGGTGCTCTTTTAGCATTTTTTTCTTTATTTTATGTACTATTTTCGGTATGTTGGGAACTTGGCACTATTGTTCTAGGTGCTGGATTATTCTTAATTGGATATTGTTGTGAACAAATAGATAAAAAAGAAAATTATGGCAAAAATGAATGTAACAGAAAAGGACTTTGAAGCTTTCTTACAAGCTACAGAATCCCTTATGGCTATGTCTGGTACTTTAGATGAAGGCTTCGATGAAGAAGCTCATGCTATAAACAGGCAGTTCAAAAGTTTTGAACGAAGATACTTAAAGGCAAAGGAGGATAAGAAATGAACAAAGAAAAAGCTATTGAGTATATTAAACGTGCCAAAGAGCAGCTATCTTATGATTTGCTTACTATTAGGCTTTGTGAAATGGCTCGCAATAATTTAGAGAAGGCACTTAAAGAGTTGGAGGGCAATATGGAACAGAACAATAAACAGACAATGCCAGACTTCGAACTTGGCAACCTTTACGTCTTCAACGAAGAAGACGAGGATGGCGATGAGTTGACCATCATAGGCAAACTCATCGCCAAGAACGAAAGCCAAGACACATTGACATTTGGCAATCAGTATGAGATTGAGAACGAGAAGTTCGTTACCGATCAGGCATTTGACCTTCGCATAAGTACAAACAAGGAACTGCGAGAAGCGACAGATGAAGAAGCTATCTTGTTTCAAAATGCTTTCACTCTTTGGAAGGAAATCAAGGAGCATCAATCATTCAAGACCTTCGATAAGGTTCTTGTGCGTAACCAAGATGAACATAAATGGAGACCAGCAATCTTTGTACAAACACGTATAAGTGATTCCCCATACAGGTACAACGCTTTGCTATTGTCTACCGGGCGGGTAGGTGACTTTGTCCAATGCATTAAATACGAAGGTAATGAGAAAATGGCATTCACCGCTGGCCAATTTTAGGTAAACAGAAATGTGGTTTTTATATAATTTCAATCATCATGGAATCAGAAAAAGCAAAGTCAGACCGCATAGCCCGGCAGCGAGAATACTATCTTAAGCATCGTGATAAAATGCTTGCCTATTCTCGCAAATACATCCAGGATCATCCCGAAAAGAAGAAGCTATATCGGGAAAATGCAGCCAAGGAACGAGCCAACGGCACTGGATATTAGCAGAGATACTATCAGCGCAACAAAGAAAAATTGCTGGAAAAATCTAAGAGCTGGAGACAGAATCACCCCGAAAAGGTGAAGGAATACCAGCGCAGATACTATCAGAAGAAAAGAGCAGCAGCAAAGAAAGAAAAGAAGATAATGCTGAATCCAGATATAGATAAAGCAAAATCCCTGTTCCGTGATCCTTCTAAGGCTGCTCACCTACAGTGGCTCCTGGAACACAACAGAAACAAAAGTAAGCAATATGAATCACGCTAGTTTATTCAGCGGAATCGGTGGTGCTGAGGTCGCGGCATCCATGATGGGATGGCAGAACCTCTTCCATTGCGAGATACAAGAGTTCCCTCGCAAGGTGCTCCAATACTGGTTCCCAAATTCAGAAAGTTATGAAGACATTACCAAAACAGACTTCACAAAGTGGCACGGCAAGGTCGATGTTCTCACAGGAGGATTCCCATGCCAACCCTTCTCCCTCGCTGGTCGAAGAAAGGGAGCGGACGATAACCGCTACCTCTGGCCTCAGATGCTTCGAGCGATACGGCAGATACACCCCACTTGGGTCGTTGGTGAAAACGTTGCTGGAATCAAGACGATGGTGGAGTCCTGCCAAGTCACTAAGATGGGACGCACAGACGATCTTTTCGAAGAGAATCACCTATAACGAGAGGAAAGCCGATTCACCCTCGACAAAATCTGTGCAGACCTCGAAGCCGAAGGATATTCCGTCCAACCGATTGTTATTCCAGCTTGCAGTGTCGGAGCACCACACCGAAGAGACCGTGTTTGGATTGTTGCCCACCGTTCAGACCCAAGGGCTGAAACAGTGCAACAAGAAGGGCAAGACGGAATTTGTTCCGCTAGACCTTCTACCCACACCCAATGCGATGGACATAGCCCACAAGGACATGGAAATCAACGAGCGAGGGAGAAGAAATCCAAAGAAGGGCAAGACCGACCACAGCCTGGGGTTAGAAGACATGGCAGTAGCAAAACTTCTTCCTACTCCAACAGCCATAGACAAAGGAGGAGGGCGCATAAACCGAAGTCCATCACCGAATGCAGCAGATCGTCCAACCTTGGCACTCGCCGCTCGAAAAGGCTTGCTTCCCACCCCTACTGCAATGGAGATAAAACACTCCAACCGAGTGAAAGGACTGACCGACTTTCAGGATTTCCATTATCTCCTCACTCCAACGGCTTCGGATGGGATAAGGGCGAACATGAATATGCAAGATCTCAAAAAACACAACAAGGAGAATTCCAACCTGGCGGAGCAGATAGCCCACAAAGTAGGTGGCGGAACTTCCCAACTCAATCCCCTGTTTGTAGAGGAAATGATGGGATTCCCTTTGATGTGGACAGTCTTTCCATTTCTTTCCCCAAGTGGCGACAAGAATCCATAAAGGCTTACGGCAATGCCTGGGTGCCACAAGTGGCTTACGAGATATTCCGTGCCATCGAGGCAGAAGAAAACAACAAATGATAGAAATCGTAAATTCTACATTCCAAATAAAGAAGAACAATAAAAATGAAAACAGATGGCTACATATTTACTCCAGAGCTGTTGCAGTGGCGTTACTTCCATCGTCCTGTGGTGGTACAGGTGCTCATCTACGTGCTCCTGTCTGCCACCCACAATGAGGCTTCCGCTGCTACGCTCTCCTTACGTCTGCTCGCTGATCGGCTCCATACCTCGGTCAAGTCTATCCGCTGTGCCATCGATGTTCTCATACAGGAGCGAATCATCACAAAATGCAGCTCCCCTAAAGCCTCAACAATAGTGTATGTTAACAGTTCGCATCCCCTCTCCCACTGCATACTGCCCTATCAAAACCCACTTGGGGCACAGAATGGGGCACTCTTTAGGGCACAGATAGGGGCACAATCAGGGGCACAGATTTTAACTTCGCAAGTTACTGATACACAAGATTGTGCAGCGGTTCTTCAAGATAACAAGGGCACAGATAGGGGCACGATTAAGGGCAAAGATGGGGCACGCTCCAGGGCACACCCTAAACAAGGGGCACACCAAAAGGCACAACATAGGGCACAGATTAACAATCCCGAAACCCCTTTAAATAAAGGTGATTCCGAAGATTCTGCCGAAGTTGAGGGCACAGCCAAGGGCAAGGGTAAGGGCACAGAAGTAAGAGGAAAGAAACAAATAAAAGAAAACATTTCCCCCGAACCCCCTATAAAAGAAAACAAACAAAGAAAGGAGAAAGCCCACACCCACACACAAAAAAAAGAAAAAGAAAAAAAGTCGTTGGATCCGGAAGTTCAGTTCTCGGAAGTGCTAAGACTCTTCAATCGCCTCTTTCTGGGCACGCAGGTCAAGCCAATCTCAAAGATGACTCCCGATCGCAAGAAGATGGTGGCAAAGTTTATCTCAGACTATTCCTTCGAGGATATAGAACCGATGCTTCGCAAGGCTCTCAACTCCGATCTTCTCTCAGGGCGCAAGGATGGTGGATGCTATATCTCCTTCAACTGGCTTTTCAATCCAAAGAACTACGAGGCTCTGATGGAAGGTACCTTCGACAACCCTACAGTTGTAGCCTCAGCCGGGAAGAAGCCTCAGCATTCCAGTTCTCCACCACCTTCTCCTCCACAGCCTCAACGCGAGGAGACCAACGAGGAAATAGAAGCTCGCCTCAGAATGAAAGAAGAGCGCAAAAAGGCTGAGGAGAAAGAACAGACCGAAGCCCTACGGCAGAAGTATCTCGGCTGGATAGAAGCCTCCAAGAAGAACCCGAATGGCTCGATGGCAAAGATGGTGATAGATGCCTACAAGAATGGCACTCTAGCTAAACTGGGCATCGTCTGGAATCCATCGGTGGCAGAAGAAGAACAGTCACTGGCCGACTTGGATGATCAGACTCAGAATTATCTCCAGTCTCTCCTCAGCGACTAAGAATACAAGTAACAAACAATTTAATTCATACGATTATGGACAGACAAGAATTAATCGACCGCCTCAACGGCAATTATCCTGAATACACCAAGAAATCTGCTACCAAACAGAAGAAGGTGCAGCGTGAAGGTCAGTTGCAGATAGCCTGTGTACGCTGGTTCCGTCTCCAGTACCCGGCTTATGCCTCTCTCCTCTTCCATCCCAAGAACGAGGCAGACGGTGCAACAAGTGGCAAGAAGATAGCCATCAACGCAGCAGCAGGAGTAGTACCAGGCGTTCCAGATCTCATTCTGGCTCTCCCTTCCATCAGATATGAAGAGAACATCGGTGACCTCAGCCCCCACAAGGCTTTCTATCACGCCCTGGGCATAGAATTGAAGTATGGTCACACCAATCAGCAGTCAGCCCATCAGAAGGAGTTCCAAGCCTTCTGGGAAGCAGCAGGCTATAAATACGTCCTCTGCCGCTCATTAGAGGAAGTGAAGCAGCAAGTCGATGACTACATGCGCCACGCCCCACTCTCGGCTCGTCAGGATGTCAGCGTAGTCTATCACTCAGATCCGGCAACCGAGACAAACAAGAAGTTATTAAATAAAATCATCAAAAGCAAGAAGTAACTATGCAAACAGAACTATCATTCATCCTCTTCATGCTTCTCGTCAGTTCAATAGCAGTCCTCTATCTGTGGTTGATCACAAGAAGCAACAAGAAACACTGTCAGGACTGTGTTTTCTTCACCCTCAGAAAAGAGTCCAAGCGTCTTGGCCAATGCTCTCGCTTCTCCAACCACCATTTCTTCTGGGAGCCAGCATGCAAAGGCTGGCAGCGTAACCCTATCGAACATCACGAAGAGACAGAACTTTAAAAACATACATCTATGGGCAATTACATCAAACAAAACCTGATGCAGTCAACACCATCGGTTGCTGATCAGGAGAAAATGAGGATGTGCAAGTTCTGTGTACATAGCCACATCAGCGACCTCGGCTACAACCATTGCTGGAAGTCTGATAGTGCTTATAATGGATCTCCTACAGGCATCTGCTGTGCATACAAGGATAAGAGGATATGGAAGCCCTATTATTTCTCTGGTCTCATATCACACTACAGGGGTAACATCTGTTGGGCACAACCAGTATATAACACTTCTACAAAAGGAAAGAGCCGTATTTTCAAATACGAAGTCCTCGACCCAGTAGCCTCAACTATAATAAACCTCCTGCCTAAGGAGTTTGCCAAGGATTACATTCCAGCCACTCCTGGCTCCAAGCCTCCACATACGATGAAGGAGTATGAGAAATTTGACGCCTTATGCTTCGGTGGCTACGACCCACAACTAACAGAGAAGCAAGAGGCAAGAAATTATCATGAAGCCAACTGGCAGCAAATCCTTGCTCAGGAAGCAATAAACAAACAATTAAAACAAGAAGCAATATGAAGAAAAGATATTTTTATGTAGCCGCATCATTCATGCGCAAAGACATAGCCAACACATGGTGTAAGGTTGACTTTACCTTCATGAAGGATGATGGCTCAGCATTGTTCCCTCTAATGGAGGCTATCAAGGTGATTAATGAAGGATATTCAGAGATAGCTGATCCTGCAACTATCCAGTTCGACAACTGCATAGAAATCAGCAAGGAAGACTATGAGGCTTATAACAAACTCAATAATTTAGTCAAAGTGAATAAGTAGCGTATGAAAAGAAATATCTATTATAAGTCGGCATGCAATATGGAAGAGTTAGCAGATGAAAGCATCAATATTGTAGTAACATCGCCTCCATATCCGATGGTTGAAATGTGGGACGATATATTTGCAATGCAAAATAAAGCCATTGCGTGCAACCTTGCAGATAATCCATCCGTATCTTTCGATTTAATGCACGGAATACTCAACAATATATGGAGGGAGTGTTATAGGGTTCTTTCAGAAGGAGGTTTCCTTTGCATCAATATAGGAGATGCTACAAGAACTATCAATGGAAACTTCCAACTGTTCAATAACCATGCGAAAATATCGCAATTTTGCAGAAGCCTTGGTTTTACGGAACTTCCATGCGTCATTTGGAGAAAACAAACCAATGCCCCAAATAAGTTCATGGGAAGTGGTATGCTTCCCTGTGGTGCTTATGTCACCCTCGAACACGAATATATACTAATATTCAGAAAGGGTAAAAAGCGAAAGTTTAAGACCGAGGAGGAAAAGAAGAATCGAAGACAAAGCGCATTCTTCTGGGAAGAGAGAAATACGTGGTTCTCTGACACCTGGAATGTGAAGGGTGTAAAGCAGAAGATGGCTAACGGAAAATCTCGAACAAGAAGCGCAGCCTTCCCTTACGAAATACCTTACCGTCTTATCAACATGTATTCGTGCAATGGAGACACGGTGCTCGACCCATTCCTTGGTCTTGGAACGACAATGCAAGCCGCATTAAACTGTGGTAGAAACTTTGTTGGTTATGAGATAGACAAAACATTGGAAGAATACCATGGAAGTCTGTCTGCAGCGCAGATCGCAGGTTCCAGAACTATAGCATCGTCTCGTATTTTGCAGCATAACCGATTTGTTGCAGATAGAGAAATTAACGGAAAGGACTTAAAGTATTTTAATAAGCATCTTGGCTGCAAAGTTATGACAAAGCAAGAGCAAGACATAAAATTATAAATCTTAAAAGCAAGCTCAAAACGTATGAAAGAGAAAGAGTTTAAAGTCAAATTAAGAGTTGATATGCTCATCCTTGAGATAGAATCCGTGTTAACTGTTTCTGACTCCAAGTTTATCAATGCAGAGTATGTTTTATCACAGTTGAGAATTATTAAACAAGAATTAGAGCAATGAATATATACTTAACAGAATCAGAATACGATGCTATAAGTTTTGCTTGGTCTCAAATTGCAACAGAGATTGAAGCAAGCTCTGATGATAGCTTTACCATTGAAGCTGGAGAGGCTATCAGCCAACTGTCTTCTATACAAGACAAATACAGAGAAGCAAAAAGAAAAAGCGAAATATTCTATGCATTAAGAGCAAAGTTCAAAGAACGCTTTCCAGAAGTTAGTTCTTCGACTTTAGGAAAACTGGCTAGAAAAGCAATAAAAATGAGTAACGAAAAGAATTAAAGTAATGAAGATAAAATTAATCAAACCAACGAAGTGCGCTCAGGATGTTCACGAAACGACCAAATATCCACGCCCATTGTTTAAGCCGAAGCCAAAGCTTCCAGCAGGTACGACTTTGGAGGTGGGTGATGTATGGACGAATTTCGTTGGTATATATTATCGCTGTATATTGCCAGACGAAATGAAGGACAAAGGATATTCTATCCCTTACTACGACATTCCTGCAGACAAAGCAGAAGTAATAGAACTATAAACATTTTAAACATTATTAATTATGGAAGAAACAACTTTAAAGCAGTACAAAGGTACCAAAACGGTCAAGGCAGAACCGATGAATGAATCTGTCGCAGTAGAGAAAGGCTTTGCAAGAGCCAATAAAGACGGCCACGAATGGAGAGAAGGCTATCACGTCCAGTACATCAATCCAGATGGCAGTACATACGATTCCTGGTCCCCAAAAGATGTGTTCGAGAAGTCGTACAAGATAGCAGAAGACTTCAAGGACCGTCTGGAAATCGAGTTCAAAGAGTTGAGAATACGCTTAATGAAACTCCATAAGTTTATCCAGGATAATGGCTTTGCAAATATTGCCAAGAAAATCGGACCGGAACAGGGTGCATTACTGCTGTCCCAATATCACGGTATGAGCCTCTACTTCGATGCCCTGAAAGCTCGCCTTGAGATATTGAACTCAGAATCAGAAGACAAGTAGCATTATGAACAGAGTACAAAATGAAGTTTCCAAGGTCTCCCACGAAGAGCGCCAGCAGCGCCTTCTCCATGAGGCACAGCAGCGCAACCATCAGATAGAGCATGATGGCTGTCACAAATGGGTACGTTTGTCCAAAGGAGGAAACAATCTCAGACTCCTCTGCCGAATAGACGAAAAAGGTAACCTCCTCCCCAAGGAGCAGGAACGCATCAGAAAAGTCAAACAAACTTTAGGTATCATATAAGGTATGAGTGAAGAATCAGTATTATCCTTTCGCAAGCTGGTTTCAGCTATGCGAACCACGGAAAAGGAATATTGGGCACACCGCGATAAGAAGATACTGCGCCAGTCCATCGAACTTGAAAAGCGTGTTGATGGCATCATCATGAAGGCAGACGGAAATGATGTCCCTCAGAACGACAACGGCACATTTTTCCTTCTGGTGGCAGAACTTAGAGCCTCAACCATCCAATATTTCCAAGAGAAGAAGAAGCCACAGCCCGACAAGGAGCTGGTCAACTTCCTCTTCAAGAACATCAAGGAGAAAGAAGCCAAGCTGGATAAGATGCTCATACGTCTCAAAGACGAGCAGATAAAGAAAGATGGCTACATCATCCAGTACCACGTCATGGAACGTATGCCAAGAGCACATCAGGCTCGTTCTATCTTTAATTCCTCGGATGAGCAGCTTGCCAATATAGAGTTGAATTTCCACTACCGCCATCCCGACCCTCCTGGCACCATGTATTTCATCTGCAAGGAATATCTTGGCAAAGACGGAAAAGAGCTACCTCAGGAAGAGATAGACAAAATTATTAATAACAATTTAAATTCTTAAGATTATGAACAAGACAGAAAAAAAGCCTCAGGAAGAGGCTAAGACACAAGACAAGTCTCAGAACCAGCCAAAGGAGTCCTTCATTGGCACAGGTAATGGTTCTTCCCTCCGCACTCGTACAAGCACATGGTTCGAGTGCAAGGTACGCTATGAGAAGACCCAGGAAAATGGAAACGATAAATTGGTAAACGAGCTGTATGTTGTTGATGCCCTCTCCTTCACCGAGGCAGAAGCAAGTATCATCGATAACATGGCAGTCTATGTATCTGGTGAACTTAAGATTGCCAACATCAACCCTGCCAACTACAACGAGATTTACTTCTCTGGTAATGATGACGATGATCTTTGGTTCAAGGCTCGTTTAGCTTTCATCACCATTGACGATAAGAATAAGGAGGAGCGTACCTATGTCAACTACCTTGTCCAAGCCAAGAGCATCGAGCGTGCCAAGCGCTATGTTGATGAAGTCATGGGCGATACCATTATTGACTATGAGTTGAAGAGCCTCAGCGAGACCAAGATTTTTGATGTCTTCGAGCATGAGCCTTCCACTAAGCAGAAAGAGAAGGACGGTAAAACCGAGTAATCACTGACAATTCTTGCGCAATTTGGTTCTCAACAAGCTAAGTTGCGCAAGTTATCACTTTTTATCCTCATTTTTCTCGTACCTTTACCCACATTATTAATATATAACATCAATCATATATGAAAAAGTTGAAACGTTTAATCATTTACCTACGCCTCTGGTTTATCCGTCAGATGGGGTACAATCTCCCATCCCTCCGTGAGGCAACCTGTATCGTTCCCGGTCAACTCTATGATCATTTCGGTCGTGTTGTCAGGGCTGTACCCAGTAAGCCAATAGATAATGAAGTTGGTAGCAAAGAACAGAAAGATGTTCCTGATCATTGTCTTCAGTGCGATCTGTACAACAAGCATATCCCTTGTTCCTTCAATCATCGTATGGCCAACGGCAACGACATCTGCGAGAATCATCATTTCGAAATCATCTGCCTCAACACTGGCAACATCTAAAGATACTCATTATGGAAAAACAAAAAACAAGATACAGACTTGATAAGAAAACGGGGCATCTTCTGGAAATACCTTCTAAGAAGCAGGTTCGTGAAAACGTTAAGAAGATTCGTGAGCAAAATGGAAAAGGTCAGTTACCTCAATCTCCGGTCACTATTCATGAGACTCAGGCAGAGAAAAACTTCAAAAAGGTTCAGAAGGTCATCGACCGCATGCACGCCAAGGCGAAACTGCCCGATTTTCTCTCCATGGCTCGACATAAGTTCCTCTCCACCGTCTGTGTCATCAATAAGCCGGGCAAACAGCGTAGCCTACTTCCTGATAAGAAAGGCCGCTTCGTCATGCTCTGCCATGGAAAAATGGCTAAAGTTTTCACGGCTGATGTTTGCCTGATCGTTAAGATTCAGAAGTCAATCATCAAGAAACATGAAATGGCAACAGGTGGAGAAGTGACAACAGAGCATTGGCAGGATGGTAGCTGGAGCATCGTACCGTGCCGGGCAGACAAGAGTAATTACACCACCATTCAGGAGGTTCGTCTTCGTCCATGGTTCTTTCTCCATCGCTACTGGTACGAGATTTCCTTCGATGGCAGAGTAGAGCCAGCAATGATGTTGAATGATTACGGCCTCAACCCTACTCTTAGCAAGAAACATTTCTATGTTACCAGAGAATACGTCAAAGTACGCAACCAGGATGCCGAAAACGATTATTTCCGTTTCTGGCTCCACAAACCTACAGATCATGAAGCTAACAAATGATGTCATTATTCTCAATCGTCCTCGCGTACAGAAGCGAGGACTTGCCCTTAATCTGAATGGGCGTATCACTCTAAGGTCTAGTCCTTGCAAACTGCTGGATCTCCATCCGGGTGATAAGATTTGTTTCTGTTTCTATACGCCAAGTAAGCAGATGTATGTCATTAAGTCTACACCAGATATAGAAGCTAAAGAAGTAGCATGCATCAAACTGTCTGGCCGTAAGGGGCAGCTCCATGCCAGTAATGTTTCTACCGTCAGTTTCTTGCTTAGCTATATACCGAATATCCCGACTGGTACTAAGCAGATAGAACTGGTTACGGCTAATGAAACCATCAATCTCAATGTAAATGGCGTCAGTTGTCCAGCCTTAGCAATCGTCAATAGGGCCGACAGCGAGCATTGTCGATAATATAATATTAAACATTAAGAAATATGCAACAATCAATTAGATACAAAGGCCTCAGCCTCACTCCTGATGAAATGGCAGTAGAAAACGGTGCGCTATCCCTCTGCGGCAATCTAGAGCTGCATGATGGCGCATTGCGCCCTTCTATTGTCACAGGAACAAAAATACCCAGAAAGTTGTGGGTAAATGAAGCTGGTGACACGAAGTTAGTATATATTCATGAAACCAATGGTTATAAGAATTTCATAGGTTATCACGAAAAAGAAAACTCTCTCCATTGGTTCTCTGATTATGGAAGCCATATGAATACTATATGTTCGTTTCAAGAAGGTACATTAAAATCTGTTAGTTCTATAGGTAATACTCTCATTATAATCTGTAGTGATGGTATTCGTTACGCTCTCTTCGAGCGCAATGGTGAGAACAATGGTGGTGACTATCTGTATCTTGGATTTAAACCACCGTTTCTTAACATTCGTTTTACTGTCGAAAATAAAGATAATCCAGAGGATTACCCATCTGGAGGTATAGATGCAGAGGGTAGTAAAAATGGGTTTAACGAAGCATGGCAACAAAGTACCATATCGTGCGATGAAGCCTATACCAAAGTGAAAGGAGAAACTTGGCATCCTGGCGATATTTGCGTAAATATTAAGGAGGAAAAAGCTTCCGACTTGACCCAGTCCATATATGCTTTAGTTAATCGTACTAATAATATGATAGCTCGTAATGGTCGCTTCTATGCCAATTTTTTCATTCGCTACTGTTACCGTATGTTTGATGGTAGCATGATCATGCATTCTGCGCCTGTATTCATACCAGTACAAGTACCGAATACCTATTTAGTGCAAGCTGCTAATTTTTATTTTCCATCAAATGGTTTTAGCGAGGGTTCTATTGATGCCTATGGTAATTGGAATGAAGGAAATGCCACAATCAACTCCGCTATAAATTATGAAAACGAAAAGGGATATAATAGAAAAGATAGCAAAGGTACAGCATTAGCTGTATATTTCAAAGGTGCTACGTTCTATTATTATCCACGTAACACATCGCTACTTTATTATCTTGCCGATAGTTCAGGAAAATCTCTGACGGAATTAAGAAAATGGAAGGATGTTATCAAGTCGGTAGACTTTTTCATTACTCCTCCTATAACAAATGTAGACACATCTGAGAAAATTAGTAGTTTACAGATTCGCCCACGCACCTATGCCTTAAGTATGGGTGCAAGGTCTTGTACTTATTTTCAGAATAATCCTGCTCAAAAATATGGTTACGTTACTGTTAAATTCCCAACACTAGCTAACGATGCGTATAAGAAAAAACTGCAAAACAGTTCTGCTTACTACAAGGTCTGCACATTAGACTTAGATAATTTCTGGACTCGAACAGGCAATTATCTCCCAGTCGATAAAAATGCAGTCTATCAAGTGGCTTTGCAAGAACAGATGAAGGATGACTATAAGACCCATAACTATCTTTTTGCAGAAGGTGGCTATGTCTATAATCACCGCCTCAATTTATATGGTATCAAGGAAAAACTATTTGCAGGATTCACCGATGCTGTTCTTTTGCCTCAGGATAAATACATCAAGGTTCTAGGTAAAAAGACTTACTTAGTAGATAAAATCGTTGTAAGGCTTAATACGACCTCTGGTGTCAAGTACGTAGAACAGCGAGGATTATATAATACAGAAGGACATTATTACTACATCGAGCAATTTCTGTTCTGTAATGCTGCGAAGTTCTACCCTGACTCTAGGGCAGATATGATGTACTTTTTCACACGTCCAGATGACGATGTGGTAGTAGATGACGAAGTGGTAGTATTTGGCTTTCCGCTCACTCCTTGCGATGAGTTGAATGGATCTATTCACATGGGTACATACGAGGACGATGGAGACGATTACATTGTTGATGCTCCTACGTATACAGTTGATGACGTAGTAGAACTTCCCAATAAGATTTACACATCTGAGTCCGATAATGCCTTCTATTTCCCTCTGAATGGCATCAATACCGTAGGTATCGGAACAATACAGGGTATAGCCTCCACCACGCGTGCGCTCTCACAGGGACAGTTTGGTCAGTACCCATTAATGGCATTCTCTACCGATGGTATCTGGGCGATGGAAGTCTCATCCAAAGGCACTTATAGCAGCATCCACCCAATTAGTCGTGAGGTTTGTAGCAATCCGAAGTCTATCACTCAGTTAGACCAGTCCGTTCTTTTTGCAACAAACCGCTCCCTCAGTCGCATAGCAGAGTCACAGGTGGTTTCTATGAGCGATGTCTTAGATGGTCCCGGCTTCAACATTTCCGGTAGCCTAGGTAAGTTCCTCAACTTCTTCGTTGATGCAGAAGGGGATAGCGAATCCGTCAAGACAATCAAGGCTCAGATGCGACAACTCATAGATTTCACCTCCTCGCCTATAGAGTTCTTCCAGCATTGTCAGGTTATCTACGATTACAAAAACTCTCGCATCTTCTGTTTAGATGTTACGCAGACGAGTAGGGCCTCTACGGCTGATACGGTGGCACTCTGCTATTCTATCAAGGATAATGCCTGGAGCACTTTCCTTATACAGAACGTGCTCACGGCAATCAATTCCTACCCACACCCATACATACAATATAGGGATGGCAGCGTGATGGTGCTTGATAAGGGTTACGATTACGAAGATCCAACAGAGTATCATGGTATCATAGTTACTCGTACACTTAAGTTCGATGAAGATAACGTACCTGATTCCATTACAGGCTATATCCATTCCCTCACCTCTGGCAGCATACCAATCATGTGGTTGTATGGCAGCAATGATAATCAGAATTGGCATTACATCGGTCGCTTGGGCGGCATGAAGTCCAGCTACATGGCTACTCACAGCTATCGTTTCTTCCGCATCGCCCTATACCTGAAGATGAAATCAATTAATCAATACTTTGATACGCGCCTCGAAATCATCAGGCGTTTCAGCAAGTTCTAGCAGAAAAACCACCGTTCCATGGCTTTCTGGCCATGTCAAAAAACAAGAGCCTTCGCAAATCAGGAGTTATCCCGAAGCGAAGGCTCTTTCCATAAACACACCTAAAACGAAAGAAGAAAAAAAAGTTTCATTAAGTAAAACTCGGCCGTCTCAAAGTATAGTTATCCCGGCTTAACAGATTGCTCTTCATATTATTGAAGTCTGCTGTAGCACTCTCCCCATACTGTCCAGCCTTGTCTGCATACTGATCCTGCAAAAATTGACTCATCGTATAGTCAACAATATACCGGTGCATATTGCTCTTAAGCGCATCCGTCACAGCCACGTTCCAGTTCGGAATCTCCAGTTTCAGAGTCACAGTCTCATAGATACTTTCCTCCCGATCATTACCAGCCTTGGTTACGGTAGAAGTCACTTCCTCATCTTCCTGGCCGATGATGCTTGTGGTCACAACCTCAGTCCATGTGCCGTTGTTGTTATCGGTGTACACATACTTCTTCGTACCCTTCACCAGTCGTTCCAGATTGTTGTTATCCTCCACTCTACCTGAGGTCAGATAACGCTGAGCTGCAACCTTGATATTACCGATAGCTTCCGTTACTGCACGATTAATAATACTGCGAGTCTCTTTACTGTCAGGGCTTTCGATAGTGGCTCTGATGTCCTTCTGGGCATCATCCACCAGTCCCTGGCTCAACACATAGCATCGAGCCAATATGTCATTACATACCTGCTCCATGCTAAAGTTCAAAGTAATTAGTTTACTATCCATATTTCGAAATATTTAGATGATTAATAAATCTACCTCAGTTCATAAGGTGGCCTGCCTCCGCTCCAGTCTACACGATCCTGATGAAAATGCTGCGAAACGAAGTCCTGATTGCGCTCAGATCCTTTCGGTCCACTCTGGCCATCCTTATCTACTTCGTCCACATTTCGAGCCTCAGCATCCAGTTCATTCTGACTTTTAGCCTCAGCATCTACAGACCGCCCGGCAGTTGCCTGCGCATTCTTCTGCTTACCTATTTCATCCCCACTTCTTGCCGAAGCCATGGCAGAAGAGCCTTCTTTCGTTGTATCATCGGCTTTTCTTTCAGCCTCAGCAAAGCTAAAGTCTTTCTTTAACAAAATCTCCTTAATGGCATCAAGGTCACTCGCTCCCATACTGGCATAGTCCGTATGAGCCATATCCGGAAAATCGCTCAGCCACCCGGCAATGATTGCATGCACAAGATAGTTCTGAATCTGATTGCTCAGCACACCACTTAACCTTGGCGGCCAAGAAGCAAGTGTCACTATATTGATAGAGAAATCATCAGCCAGAGCCTGCAGATCAAATTTCTGGGTAGTCGAAGAAGAAAACCTCGCAAGAAAATTCTCCAGGTCGGTTATCGCCTCCCGATAGTATATATCCAGTTTCGCTTCCTCGCCATCGCTCGCCCAGACGGTCTGAAAGTCCACCTCTGGGTTATGCTGCGCAATGGTGGCAGATAGTCCTTCTACCACTCCCATCACGCTTTTCTTGATGATTTTAATTGTTATTGTCTTCATACTTGATCACATTTTTTTTACGATGCCATAACCAAACAAGAATACCTGTTGTGATGGCTATGATGATACCTACTAACGCACAAAGACTTACCTTCCCTATAGTCACAAGTCGCTGCTCATTCTTGGTTAGTTCTCGCCTCATAATGTTGATAGAGTCTTGCTTTAACCGAATCAGCGAATCTTTATGAACAATAAGAAGTTGATATTTATCTACCTTCTTAGATATGATGTTAATGGAATCCTTTAGCCTCAGCACCTCTTTTGTGTTCCTGTTGGTCACAACAGAGTGCCATGACTCTGTCTTGATAGGCTTTCCATTCTGATCTACAGTGGTTGAAGTACTATCCTTTGTATGTGTAGTTTCCTTGACAGATGTTTCGTGCTCCTGAGTTCTGCTATTTGCCATCTGCTCAAAAGCAGAGATAAATCGCTCCTGCCAGGAGGCATCCAAACTTTTGTTCTTTGTTTGGTCCGTAATATAATGTTCCTGCGTCACAGTCTTCGTCTTACAACTCGTCAGAAACAACATTGAGAAATACGCTATCCAAACGAACAGATAGATAATTAAATGTTTCTGTTTCATAAGCTATGAGATATTATTTACTTTATTGTTTTTATGTTCTTGGTATCTCTTAAACATCGGGAATTTCTCTACGAATCCAAGTGTCAGCGCATAATAAGCATAGTCCACAAGTTTATAAAAGGGCGTATCTGACACTAACATCCGTCTCAGGTTCTTCAATATGTTGGTCGTGAACAGATAGGTTGCAGCTATACACACCCACTTCACGCAAAACAGAGCCTCTGTATCAGAATGCAAGAAATGACCGATAATAAACAATGCAGCCACCGTCACGAAGAACACTGCACAGCATACGAAGAACATACCGAATTTCTTCCAGCTCCATTCTTCACCGTTAAACACTGCAGCCACGATGCCAAACACCAGGTTCAGCCCAAATAATACCATCATGGCAATCATAAAATCCCTGATGGGAACCATCAGACTCAGAAAAGTCCATATCGTCCCAATTAAGTAACCTCGAATATCATTCATTTTCTTTTTCATTTATCCGTCCCCACTCCGTTATGGAAACGATGCAAATATAAGCCATCATTCCCAGTTCTCTGTGATAAGTTGCGCAACTTCATACGAAAAAAGAGAACACAAGCCCATTTTCCGCCTGCATTCTCTTCTTCTGATAGTTTTCTTTTATATATCTTAGGTCATTATGGAAATTAAACACTCGTCTGAAAAGCAATTGGATTCTTCACTCTTAACTAATTTAATAATTGAAGTACCCCCAAGCCTTACAATGGCCATAAGGGTTATCATCATCCCTCAGCCAATTTACGGCAAGATCCACCATTTTATCCATCAACTGCTCTTCGCTGTCCTCCGGGAACCATTTCATCATCAGATTATAGTTGTCAGAGTAGATCATGTTCAGAACCACGGCAAAATCCCATTGGTTGTAAGGTCTGATCTCGTCCTTCACCGTCTCATAGATTTCCTGCGTCTTGGCCATGGTATAGTAAGGAGCACGATGCTCTACCTCCTTGTCATCCTCAAACACCATCTTCTTGATCTGAGCCTCAGCAAAGAAGTCGTTGAAGTGGCCGTTACCCACAACCCCATAAATCTCCTTATACAGTTTCAGGAGATCATCTTCCTCGGCATGCATCGCCACAAACTTGCCGATGATCTTGGTTACCTTCACCATCTGCTCCGGTGTGGCGTCACTCTGATATTTTGTGATAAGTTCTACTAAGTTCATATCATTCTTGTTTTTGTGATTTGACGTATTTGAAAATCTCGTCCAACTTGTTTTCCATGTTGTCGAGTCGCTGATTTGTTCTCTGCTGGTCACGAAATGATGTGTCCAACTCTGAGAGAAGTTGATCACAGTCCTTTACGGTCTGCTTGAAGTCCGGCATCTTATTGATGATGTCATTGGCTTGGTTCTTCAATGCGTTTACCTCGTTGATGATACTCTCCTTACTACAAGAGATTACAAGGGTGTCGCTGTATGCTGTTTGCTCAGTATCTACAACCGAGTAGATAGACTGCTTGCCATCCTCAGTTTGCACGTTTACTTTCACGTTCCTTGCCCCATAATTCGGCATTCCTGGCATAGCAGCCATTACGTTCTGCTTGCCATTCTCAAAGTCAGGGCATGGATTGGTCGTCACCTTACCTTGTTTAAATTTTCTGCTGGCTCTATCAAATAGATAGATTGGAAATCCAGCCTTCAAGTCTCTAAATATCATAATCTTATCGTTTTAAATGGATAATGCGAGGGAAACGATGGCTTACACACCATCCACCATTTCCCTCTATAATGATACTAAGCAGTAGTCAATGCTACGGTTAGACTGTCAAATATGCTCAGGCCTCTAGCCTTTCCGCATACCACATCGTTAGCCTTTTGCGTTCTGCCAACACTGGCGATAGTTACAGCCGTTGGCAGTGCTGTCTGCCCTTGGAAGGCTGCTACCCATCTTTCCGTGTAAATCAAAGGCTGCGCTCTCATCACGTTTCTGCTGCCTATTACAGGCGAAATGATGGAGATTGTCGCCACGATAGGCACAAACACCGTTGTGCCATTCAGGATAGGCTGCTCATAACTGTAGGTTATGCTTGTCTGTGGCTGCACGCTGCCATTCACACAATAAGGTCTGCAAAGCTTCTCATTGTAAGTAGCTAAGACTGAAACTTGGTTGGCTACCAATGCTGTAGTAGCCAAACCCACTGGAGAAATCTTGTTCATACCACTACGCTTCTGTTTCATTCTTTACCTTTTTACTGATAGCCACCTGCTACACCTGCGCCACATCCGCAACCGCCATTCATCAGATTGGCAAGGTAGATGTTCTGCTGCAGCTGAGAGTTCTTAAACTTCAAGTCCTGAATCTCGTTTGCTTGCTCCTGGCTCCAATGCCCTGTCAAGGTGTCGATGATGCGCTGGGTGTTGTTCTCACCTGCACGGATGATGTCACACTTGTCTTGCTGCATCTGGAAACCGAGGTTCGAAGCTGCTCTTTCTATACCAGTGTTGGTATAGCTAAAGCCCTGCTGCATCTGGTTAACGATGTCCTTCTGGCCCATCTGGTTTTCATAACCCATACGGATAATGTTCTGCTGCGTCTGGCAGCAGCAATCCTTAAGCGCAATTGTCATCTGCAAGTCACCCTGCGATATGGCGTTGATTACTCGCTCTGCCGAGAATCCTACCTGACCGCCAAGCTGCTGGATGCCTGCCTGGATGCCACAGATAGAGTTCTGCAAGGCGTTGAAGTCACAGTTCAGATTGCTTGCCAACATCTTAAGGTCGTTGCCGTTACCCTGGATGGCACCCATCAGCAAGTTGCTATTCTGGTTGTCTGCCATCTGGTTGCGCAAGCTCTCGATTTGACTCTGAATCTCCGCACGCTGCACATCTGCGCCATTGTCACGGTTGTTCCAGTTGTCGCCATACATCCACTTCATCACGCCCATCATCATCATGTAGGCAAATGGATTGTTCCACTTATCATCATCGTCACGGTTACGCGTCATAGCCGCCATTGCCAAAGGATTGCTGTCACGATTTGCCATCGCTCCAAGCAGACCGCCCATCATTGCATCGTTACAACAAGAGGTAGTCTTAATTACTTCTTCTGCCATAATTCCTAAAGAAATAAAAGTTGTACATTTTGTTTATTCACTCATGTAACCGATTACGTGTGCAAAGATACGAGGAACTGGCAAATTCTTTAATAACTCTATCAAAAATTCTTTTATCAACTGATTATCAATGCTTTAACATGACATAGACCCATATCAAAACCATCGTATATATATTTTCGCAAGAATATTGTATATAATTGTATATAATTTAAGGCAAAAATTGTATGTTTTTAGAGCATAAAAAAGAGAGAAGCAATCTCTCGCCTCTCTCCTTTTCTACTTGTTTCGTTTCAGTCTTTTCTTGATAAACTCCCTAACATCCCATTTTTTGAAGAAATGAGAATGATCCCCAGCGTTCCCCACGCTCTCCAGTTCCCCATCAGCGATAGCCCTTCTTAGGGTAGATTCGCTGATATGCGCCTCCTTCTTCACCTGACCGGCAGTCATCATTGGGTTGAGAGCATACGGCAGATAGTTCTCACAAAGGTCTTCTATCTCATCGCTACTCATTCCGCAAGCAGTTACCTTCTCCCCTCTCTTCTCTTGCTCGTCTGCTCGAAAACAAGAATCCGATAACGATTTTAATAACACTCCCAAGGTGTGATAACCAAATAACTTTCCCATATCATTATAATCTAGAGATTAAACTTTGACAGCCCTTGCCTGAGAAATACTTATCGGCAAAACCATATACATAAAATATAATGGTCATTACAAGTATTACAACATTAGCTTCCACCATTTCGTTGGTGGTAAAAACATTCCAGTATACGATATGAATAGCATTTATCCCAAATAGGTAGATGATCATCGGAATACGCCATCTGTAGCAGAGCCAAAAGAATCTGCTCGCAATTATAAGCACAAGCGGATGGATGTAAACGGAAAAATAGATAAATGCTGCCGATACCCAATTCTCCTTAAACCATACGCACATTTCTTTTTCATGAGACGCAAATGTTACCATGCATGCAATATGAAAAAGCATGATAAACAGAGGCATCACTTCACAATAATGCTTGAACCAAGTGAGTAGCTTCACGCTGTAGCCTCTACCTGCAAGGATAATTACGTTAATCATTTCGCTAACGTCCATACCCTTAAACATTACTCTTGACAACTGTACAACACCGACTGATTGAACTAACCGATGGACTTCATCTTCTTCCTCTTTAGTCATAAATTCTTCTCCTTTTGTTTTTGGGTTTATTATTTATTCTTAGTTCCTCATTCTTAATAATAAGGAAAGTGATGTAAAAAATAAACAATTTTGCTCAAAATGAATTGATTTGAGCAAAATTTTAAAGTTAAGCTTTGTTAAAGTAACAATCTGTAAGCAAATTATTCGTATATTTGCACCAATTAAACATTCAAATTTATGAATAAGAAAATTATAGCCTATACTATAGGCATACTTGTTTGTATCATCATAGATGCAGCATTTGTTGCAATAGCAATCCATCATGAAGCACCAGTTTCTGATTATATTCTAATGAGTATATTCCTGCCTATTGTTGATGTTGCGTTTCTTGTTTTTGGTAGTTTATGCCTAAAAAAGTCAGGAAATGAGTGCTTGGTTATCAAACTTCCTGGTGCAGTAGATGATGAAGAACTTCCTAAATTGAGATAGAACAGAAAAACTTGAAAAGGAAATACAAGAAAAGGGAGTGCTAGGCAACACTCCCCCTTTTTTTATCTATCTAACATCTTTTATTCTATATCCTTATACTCAGACATAGCATCAAAACAAGGACAATACTTCTTCCATTTTTTTTGATCGCTCCCCCAGATGTCTCTGTGCCCCATGATCTTTGCATCCGGGAATTGTTGCTTAAGTCTATGAAGCAGCAAAATGAGAGCATCCTTTTGATCTGGAGTGCGGTTATCGATAGGCTTGCCGTGGCTGTCAATGCCACCCATATAGGCAACGTTGATGGCAGAGGAGTTATAGCCCTGCACGCCGTTGCTGACCAGCTCTATGGCGAGAAGCTGATGGATGCCACCATTGATGTCAACCACGTAATGATAACCAGGATATTTCCAACCCTTCAGACGAAATTCAGCCTTGAGATCCTCGATGCTCTGACGTTGCGAGCCAGCTGTACAATGAACAAAAATTCTTTCTATTTTTCTCATTTTGAATAAAAAATAAAGTAAACCCGTTGGCGGAATTAATTTAAGTTGATAAATATGAGTAAAAAGTTGCACAT
>ERZ1027060.201-NODE-201-length-22985-cov-13.546969_pt1 | contig 22985 bp, 16 predicted proteins | sample MGYA00519424_ERZ1027060 | MGnify/ENA primary metagenome ERZ1027060 (study PRJEB26926, sample SAMN06164500) | human gut metagenome | biome: ENVO:00009003; feature: ENVO:2100002; material: ENVO:00002003 | host: Homo sapiens | place: USA | collected 2012 ... | reverse complement strand
GATGGCAGCGCCTCTTTTCTTATCCTTTACAGTGTATCTTCTCCCGGCAGCTGGTTCCACAGGCGGTAGTACACGCCCTGCTTTGCCAGCAGCTGTTCGTGGGTACCGGATTCCACAATGCCCTCTTCGCCCAGAACCAGGATGCGGTCGTAATCCTTGATGGTGGTCAGGCGGTGGGCAATGGTCAGGGTGGTGCGGCCGTGGGCCAGTTTTTCCAGGCTCTGGCCCACCAGGATCTCGCTCTCGTTGTCCAGTGCACTGGTGGCCTCGTCCAGGATCAGGATGGGCGGGTTCTTCAGGAACACACGGGCAATGGCGATGCGTTGCTTCTGGCCGCCGGACAGCTTGACGCCGCGCTCGCCCACCATGGTGTCAAAGCCGTTTGGTAGGCGGTCGATAAACTCGGTCGCATTTGCCAGGCGCGCGGCCTCGCGGATCTGCTCGTCGGTGGCGTCGGGGCGTCCGTAGGCGATATTCTCGCGAATGGAGCGATGGAACAGCAACGCCTCCTGCGGCACGTAGGCAACCTGGCGGCGCAGACTCTGCTGCGTACAGCGCGAGACGTCCTGGCCGTCCACGAGCACGCGGCCGCCCTGTACGTCGTCCAGGCGCAGCAACAACTTGGTGAGCGTCGTCTTGCCCGAGCCCGATTTGCCCACCAGGCCCACGCGCTGGCCCGCTGCCACATGGAGCGTCAGGTCGTCGAACACGCTCTCGCCTGCCGCGGCATCACGGTATGCAAAGCTCAGGTGCTCAAAATCAATCGCACCCTCGCCCACCTTGAGCTCGGGGGCGTTCTCGTCGTCTGCCACCAGACGCGGCTCGTCCAGCACGCGCGTCATCTCGGCCGCATCGCCCAGCGCGCGGTTGATGCGCTGCATCATGGAGCTTACGTAGTTCAGACGCATGGTGAGGTTGTACGTATAGGTAAAGATCATGACGAGCGCACCGGCAGAGATGCCAAACCACGCGTTGCCGCCCGCGACGAACACGCTCACCACGGCCATAGTGATGACGATAAGGCCCGAGGTCGCAAAGTTGCGCTGCATCATGGCGTGCATCGAAACCGTCTCGGCGTCGCGCGCGGTGCGGTCGGCGGTATCGAACAGGTCGCGCTCAAAGTCCTCGCGCCCACAGGTCTTGACGGCCAGGATATTCGTGACCGCGTCGGACAGCACGCCCGACAATTTGTTCTGCGCGGCAGACGTCGCGGCCGAAAGCGGCATGATGCGCCTGTACATAAGCCAGACAAACGCGATGTAGACGACCATAATGCCCACCAGGATCACGGTAAACGTCGGCACCACCGGAGCGAGCGCCGCCACCGTGCAGACAACCGAGGTGATGGTGGGAATGAGCGAATACACCGTCACGTCTACCAGCCCCGTATAGCCGCTCATAAAACGACTCGTCTGGCTCACGAGCGATCCGCCAAAGCGGCTGGTGTGAAATGTCATGGATTGATTGGAGAGCGTGTCGAAGCACAGGCGCGCCAAGTGATAGTTACCCGCAATCTCGAGCTTGTAGACGGTGTAGTCCTGCAGCTTGGAGAGGATCTGGCCCACTAGGTTAACGAGAACGAGCGCCAGAATGTAGGGACCAAAGACCTCGAATACTTGATCGCCCGCCACGGAACCCGCTTGGACGCGGTCGACGATGAGGGCCATCACGTAGGTGTTGGCAAACGTGAGCAAAAAGATGTAGCCCGCCGACGAGAACACCGAGAGAAAGACGATCAGCGGCTGCGTGCGCGTGACGTCCCAAAAACGCTGCAGCGTGCGGCGCACGGTGGAGCGTTTGAGCGGACTGGTGTTTCTCTGAGACATGGGCTTCCTTTCGCGTCTGATAGGGCGAAACGCCATTGTTGCACACTAAAGCGCACTTCAGGCAAGTGCGACGCGAAAAGCGCCCGCGTCCCGCGCTTGCGCAGGCGCCCCGCCGTCAGATGCAGCTAGTCCTCGTCTTTTTGGTCTGCGAGCAAGCTCGCAGACGTAAGCCCCAAGATCTCGTCGACCTCCCGCGCGTCTTCCAGCGCGTCGATATCCTTGAGCTTGCGCTCCATAACGTTGGTGCGCGTGGTGATGATGCCCTCGACCGTCTTTCCCGCGGTCTCAATCTGCTGCTGGGCGCGGCGCAGCGCCGCCTGATAGCGCGGCAGCTCGGCCTTGACGGCAGAGAGCACGCGCAGCACGTCATCGGTGCGTTTTTGCAACTTAAACGTCTGGTAGCTCATCTGCAGACTGTTGAGGATGGCCGCCATGGTGCTGGGGCCGGCAACGTTGACGTGATAGTCGCGGCCCAGGGTCTCGATAAGCCCGGGGCGGCTGACGACCTCGGCGTACAAGCCCTCAAAAGGCACGAACATAATGCCAAAATTGGTCGTCGCGGGCACGCTCAGGTACTTTTCGCAGATGTCCTTGGCCTCGCGCTTCACCATGGCGTCGAGCGTCTTGCGCGCGGTGGCCACAGCCTCGGCATCACCCGACTCCTGGGCGTCGAGCAGATGCTCGTATGCGTCGCCTGGGAACTTGGAGTCGATCGGCAGCAGCACGGGGTCGCCCTCGTCCACCGGCAGCTTGACGGCAAATTCGACGCGCTCCGAGGCGCTGGGCTTGGTGGCGACGTTTTCCAGATACTGGTCGGGCGTAAGGATGTCCGCCAGGATTGCACCCAGCTGTACCTCGCCCAAAATGCCACGCGCCTTGACGTTGCCCAGCACGCGCTTGAGGTCGCCCACGCCCGTGGCAATGGATTGCATGTCGCCCAAGCCCTTGTACACGGCCTCGAGCTGGTCGCTCACCTGCTTAAACGATGCAGACAGGCGATCGTTGAGCGTACGGGAGAGTTTCTCGTCCACCGTCGCGCGCATCTGATCGAGCTGCACGTTGTTGTCCTTGCGGATGGCGCCCAGCTGGGCATCGACCGTCTCGCGCACCTTGTCCAGGCGGTGCTCGATGCCCTCGCGGTTGGCACCGAGCTGTTGGGCCGTCTCGCGGCGCAGGTCATCCATACGGTCGCCAGCCTGCGAGAACTCACGCGCGATGGTCAGGTAACGCTGCTGCTCTACGGCCGCATCGGTCGTCTGCTGCTGCGCGATGGCATTTGCCGTGCGGCGGGTTTCTGCCAACGCGACGTTGAGGGTGTCGAGCGCGTTGTTGGCCTGCTCGAGCGCAGCCAGCATCTCTGCCCCGTCATCGCCACGCTCCTGCAGCTCGGCACGAAGGCCCTTAAGCTGCAGGGCACAAGCCACAGCAACCCCCACCGCCACCAAAGCAATCACAACAAGCACGATATCAATAGCAGACATAGACTCCGCCCAACAAACTCAATCGATCATCAATCAAAACCGCGATCAATCTTACCCCGCCACACGCACCGGGCGTCACGCGGCAATCGGACAAATGAATTTTGGGCCACAGGTACTAAAACGCTAACTCTCCCAGCCGGCGCGGATGGTTGCTACGACATCGCTTAGGCGCTGGCCGAGAGCTGCCAAGTGTTCAAGTACCTCACTGGGCGAGGCGCCGTTGAGAATGCACGTGAGGGCATATGAGGCCAAGAAGATTGCCGCGAGTCCCAACGGGATCAGCACGATCATCGCCAGCGTACGCAGGCGCTGGGCCCAGCGACGGCGGCGTGCACGACGTTTATCGAACGCGAGCTCCTGGGCATATGAATCTTGCTGTACGGAATAGGCTCCTGGGTCCACCTCGCCCGCAGACGATATCGCAGGCGCGGCGTTTTGCGCAGGAGGCTGGACGGCCGCCCCTTGCATTTGCATCTCCATAAGCCGTTGCTGCTGGCGCAACATGCGCTCGGCTTGTTGCCGCGGGGTCTCAAGAAACAGATCCATGTTGGCCTCCTCAATCGGAGCATTCGACGCTTGCGCCCAGCATCCCGCACCATCGCGACCGCGGCAACGAAATCCGCGGCAATAGCCGCAAAGATTCTATAGTCAGAAAACTGTCGAAAAGCTCAACAACTCCCCTACCAGCACTTTCTCTGAGCTTTTTTATCGAATGATCTTTTGCCCTTCCGCCCTTACGCCAACCGACCAAAACCTAACCAAAAGCTTGACGGAAATTGTGAAGACCGGGACCCCACACAAAAAGTGCCGCCCCAAAAGGGGCGGCACACAAACTTCTAATCAGCTTTTCAGTAACGAGCACGCGACGACCCGAAGCGGGCCGGGAGGGCCGGACTACCTTCCCTCAACGCGACCCTGCGAAGCCGTGAGCGAGGAGGGAAGGTAGTCCGGCCCTCCCGGCCCAGCTCACGCTAGCGCCAAGCGCTAGTAGTTCACCACCTGCTCCTCAAAGTACGCCTTCGGGTGGTTGCACACCGGGCACACCTCGGGCGCCTCGGCACCAACATGCAGGTGTCCGCAGTTCAGGCACTTCCACACCTTTACGCCCTCGCGCTCAAACACCTCGCCCGATTCAATGCGCTCGACGAGCTTGTTATAGCGCTCTTCGTGGGCCTTCTCGACAGCGGCGACGCCGCGGAACTTCTCGGCGATCTCGGCAAAGCCCTCCTCCTCGGCGGTCTTGGCAAACTCGTCATACATCGTGGTCCACTCGTAGTTCTCGCCAGCAGCAGCATCCTTCAGGTTCTCTAAGGTGTCCTTGATGGCACCACCCTGCAGATACTTGAACCACATCTTTGCGTGTTCCTTCTCGTTCTGCGCCGTCTCCTCGAAGAGAGCAGCAATCTGCTCATAACCCTCCTTGCGAGCCTTTGATGCGTAGTATGTGTACTTGTTGCGTGCCTGCGACTCACCTGCGAAAGCCTCCTGCAGGTTGCGCTCTGTTTTTGTTCCTTTAAGTTCCTTCATAATGATTATTTTTAGCCAATTTTACTTTGTTAATGCAAAGATACAGATAAAGTTTGGAACAGCAAAGGAATAGTTGTAATTTTTACAAATTAAATTGTTTTATCCATTCCGCTACCTCTTTTGCGCAACGTTCGTCGTTGAACATCTGCTCGGCAAGAGCGCGACCGCGCTCCCCCATCAGGCGTACCTCGTCGGGGTGAGTGGCTATGTATTCGACGGCTCGCTGCCAGCCTTCAACATCGCCATACTCAACAGAGATGCCACAGCCAAGGCGGTCGAAGTCGACGGGTATCTGCGGATTGCGACTGCAGATGATTGGGAGTCCGAGGGCGAGTGCTTCCACCACGGTGGTGAGTCCGGCGGTGTAGCGTGTGCGGTGGCAGCAGATGACAACGCAGTCGGCTTTCGCCACCTCGCGCGCTATCTCGTAAGGCAGCAGTCCGCAAATCTTCACCACGTCGATATTGTCGGCTGGCTCGCAACGCTCCACGGCTTCGAGGTTGGGGTTGGGCACGTTAGGGTTCGGATTGATACCTATATATAATATAAGGTGGCGACCGGTGCGGTTGAACGCTTCGATGAGCGTGGGCTGATCGCGCTGCTCCTTGCCCGTGGCGATGAAAGATGGTGAGGGGGTGAGAGGGTGAGATGGTGAGGGGGTGTTGTGGTGAGAGGGTGAGATTTGCTCTGCCTTGAGTTCCGCTTTTATCTTATCATAAAAGGCGAGGTCGGCACCCCAATGCCCAACGACGAGTTTCTTGGGGTCGGCTTTCGGAGCCTTAAGCGAGTCGTCGACGAGTTTCTGCGAGAAGAAGATTAGGCGGTCAAAGCCTTTGTAGAAGAAGCGACCGAGCAGTTCGCGCAGGCGACTCTTCGACTTCACGATGGGCTGATGGTGCCACACGATGATTGGCTTGCGGAACAAGCCGAGGGCACGCAGCAGCACCACAAGTTCGAGTCCTTTGTAGTGGGTGGCGTAAAGAGCGTCGTAGTGCTCGCGACACGTGAGCACACGCCACGCCGTGTAGAGCGCAGTCTTCAGTCGGGAGAGTTCGTGCTTCGGCGAACGGTGGTAGACCACGTCGATGCCGTTGTCGGCAAGGTGGCACGCTCCGTAGAGAAAGTGCGACGGGAACTCGCCCTCCGCCATGCGACGGAGGCAATACTGTATGTTCTGCGTATGGTAGAAATAAACCTTCATAGATAGCGGTAGTTGTATATCTGCATGAACGGATGGAGCAACGCACGCAGAAGTGCCACGGGGTCAGTCTCGTGTGTGTAGAAGATGCGGTGACGATAGCGCACATACATGCGTTGCAATCCGAAGAACGCACGGATGCCACGGCGTGTCTCATAGTCGAGGAGGCGCAAACCGTCGCGAAAGATTGCATTGTCGGTGGTGGGGACTGAGGGAGTTGCCTTCGACTTGCGTTCCACCCACAGAAGGAAGTCGCGGCGAGCGGCGAAGTGGGCGTTCATCCGGGGCTTCACCCTCGAATAATTGCGCACGCCGTACCACACCATGTAGGCAGCATTGTCGGCAGAGCGCACACGATGGGTGTCGACACCCACGTATGTGGCAGCCTCGGCGTAGCGACGCTGGCGCACAAGCACACGGTCGATGAGCACGATGCTGTCGAGAGCCGCAGCGGCTGTAGCGGTCATCACGTCGTAGCATGTGCGGCGGTATATCTCTGGGCATTCTTCCTCGGTGGGTATCACGTCGAGCAACTCGCGACGCAGCACCTGGCAGTGGCCCATCATCGAGGCATAGAACAGACGGATGAGGTTGCAGTTGGGTCGGCGACTGTCGTAGCGCACCTCAGCACCAGTCTCAGTGAACGGCACCGAACGGCAGACACACATCATGTTCTGACCGATGGCGGCGCACTGCTCTTCGAGCTTCGTAGGCAGCCAGATGTCGTCCTGATCGCAAACGGCGATGAGGTTGGCGGTGGAACGGCGCATGGCAGAGAAGAAGTTGCGGTTGATGCCCTGCTGCTGCGCGTTCTGATACACACGCATCTGCACCCCATCGGGCGCACGGCGAGCATAGTCGGCGAGCAACTCCATAGTGTTGTCGGTAGAACAGTCGTCCTGCACTATTATCTCCTTCGGCTTCAGTGTCTGCGCAAAGAGCGAGTCGAGCTGCTCTGCAAGGTGTCGACTCGCTCCGTTGTATGTACACATCACCACCGCTACGGTTTCGGTCTGATTCATTCTTTATAAAATAATTATGTTAGCAAGGAGGGTGTGTCAAAACTCAATTAGTGCGGGCTGAAAGCCACAAGACTATTTCTTGACTTCCGTTTCCTCAATCAGCTCGGGCATGATAAACACGGCGTGTACCTTCTGTTTCTCCTTCGGCGGCACCTCCATATAGTTGCGGTAGAGGTCGCGCAGATAAGCGTCGGGGTCGGCAGGCGCAGCGAAACGCTTGCCTTCGAACTCTATTGTGGAGAGTGGGAAGAGGCAGTCGCGGCGGTGCATGATGCCGTATCCGTTGTTGATGAGCACGTTGGAGATGTAGGTGTCGCGCTTGCGCAGAGCGAAAGCCGCTGCCCACATCGCCTTGCAGAAGAGATACTTCGCACTGAAATAGAACAGCTCGAACGTGGCACGCCACGAGTACTGATGCGAGTGGTGCAGTATGGAGTAGCACTTCGACATCGCCTTGCCGTAACGCTTGCAGAAGCTGCGTGAGACGTTAGGGTAAGGGATAAACGGGAAGATGTCGACGAAGAGTCCCTTCGAGTAGTCGAGCGAGAAGTCCTCCGTGCCCTCGACATAGAACGAATTGAGGTCGCGCACCTTCATTATAGGTTCGCGAGTGTGCTCCGTCTCGGGCGTTTGCAGCACCAGTCCGCTGCGCAGCTCCTTGGGAGCCACCTCGGCGAAGCGGCGCGAGTCGTCGAGTGTCATCGCTATATCTATGTCGTCATCCCACGGGATGAAGCCACCATGGCGCACGGCACCAAGCAGAGAGCCTCCGTCGAGCCAGTACTTGATGTCGTGTTTGCGACAGATGCGGTCTATCTCCTCAAGAATGGAGAGTTGCTTGAGCTGCGCACGACGGAGGTTGCGCTGTTTGAATTCGGTTATATAATTCATTTATAATCGTTTCGTTGAAGATCAGCAAGCAGACGAGCCGTCACACCGACCCGTCCGCCTGCCATGTATTACTTGTCAGCCGAAGGTCGGCGCACGTCAATCACCTGTCCCGTGCAGTCGGTGAGCAGGGTGCGCAGCGTAGCCTCAGCCACACGCTCCGGCATGAGCAACGTCTCGTCGGGCTCCACGCCGAAGTTCTGCTGGCGCATCGGTGTCTTTGTACGCTCTGGGTTGATGCAGTTGATGCTGATGCCGTCGGCATCCCACTCCTGCGCCACAGCCTGCACAAAGTTGACGATGGCAGCCTTTGTCGACGAGTAGATGCTATAGAAGGCGCGACCGCGGGTGTACGAGCTGGATGTGAAGAAGATGAGCTTACCGCGTGTGCGCTGCAGATAAGGACGTGAGCGCAGAGCCACGTTCACCGTACCCATATAGTTGGTCTGCACCGCCTTCAGGATGGTGTCGTACTCCATCGAAGCGAGCGGCTCGCGGTTGAGCACACCGGCGGTGTTGATGACGTAGTCGATGTGTCCTTCCTTCTGCTCCACAGCAGACAGAGCAAGAGCCACCTGGTTGTCGTCGCCCACATCGGTATGCGTTGCGCTGCGCGAGAACGAGTGCACATGAGCACCACTCTGCTCGAGCATCTCGACGATGTTCTTGCCGATGCCGTAGCTTCCGCCGAACACCACAGCCACCTTTCCACGGAACGAGTCTGCACCAATCTGCACGTCGTTGGGCTCGGTGCTCTTCAACTGGAACAGCTTGTCCATCATGTAGGTGTCCTCGCGATAGGTGAGTTTCATGTTGCTCTCCTCGCCACGTACCACGAAGATAGGCTCTTCGGGCAGGTATGTGCGCACCACGCCGCAGTCGTCGGTAGTGCGGAAGTTGGGGTCCTTGAGTGCCTTGTCGTAAGCATCGGATATCAGTTGGCGGTCGAACGCCTGCGGAGTCTGTCCGCGGCGCAGACGGGAGCGGTCGGGGATGTTCGTGATGAAGTCGCCGTCGACCTCAATGATTGTGTCGGCAGACGGTACGGCAACGTTCACGGCACGATGCGTGTCAAGTGCCTTCACCACGTCGTCGATGATGCGCTGGCTGACGAGCGGGCGCACCGCGTCGTGGAAGATGAGGTTGGCATCCTCGTTCTGGTAGGCGGTGATGGCAGAGAGCGACGAGTAGTAGCGCTCGGCTCCGCCCTTCAGTATCTTCTTCACCTTGCGCCACTTGTTGCGCAGCACGATGTTCTCGAAGTCGGCAACGAGTGCCGGGTTCGACACGATGGCTATCTCGTCGATGTGCTGGTTGCGCTCGAACACGTCGATGGTGTGCTCCACGACCATCTTGCCTGCCACCTTAAAGAACTGTTTCGGTGTGGACATACCCAAGCGTGAGCCTACTCCACCGGCAAGGATAATGGCGATGTTTCTCTTCATATTGCAGGGTTTGGGGGTGTTACAGTTTCTTGAACTCGGTGTATATCTTATCGGCTATCTCGCGGAACTCCTCTTCCGAGAGCTTCAGCTTCGGATTAGAGAAGAGCATGTCCTTCTCCGACTGCATCGGGATGAGATGGATATGTGCGTGCGGCACTTCGAGTCCGAGCACTGCCTCGCCCACCTTGATGCACGGGAAGGCACGCTTGATGGCTACAGCCACCTTCTTTGCGAACACCTGATACTCGGCAATCTCCTCATCCTCCATGTCGAAGATGTAGTCTACTTCGCGGCGCGGAATGACGAGTGTGTGACCCTTCACCAACGGGTTGATATCGAGGAAAGCGTAGAACTGTTCGCTCTCAGCACACTTATAGCTGGGAATCTCGCCTGCGGCGATTTTTGAGAATATATCCATAACAATAGGTTTTAAATGTTTATTTCTACAAAATTAGTAAAAATAACGGATAAGCGCACGCATTCACACATATTTTTATATACGCAAAAGCCAGAAACCTCAGACTCCGAGTCTGCGACTTCTGGCTTTTAACGTATTATGGTGCGCCCAATCGGCTGCTTCTTACGCTCTCTGCGATGTGCGGACAAGCCACACTCAGGTGTTATGCGAATGTGATGTTCTCGATGCGCAGACGGATAGTGCCACGCGGAATCTTAATCTCTACTTCGTCGCCCACCTTCTTGTTGAGCAGACCCTGTGCAATAGGTGTATTGACCGAAATCTTACCCTCGCGCAGATTAGCCTCACTCTCGCTCACGATGGTGTATGCCATCTTAGCGTTGTTGGCGAGGTTGACCATCTCCACCTTCGAGAGGATCTGAACACAGTCGGTGCTCAGACGCGATGTATCAATAATCTTTGCTTCAGAGATAGCAACCTTCAAACGATTAATCTTCTCCTCAAGATGAGCCTGCGCCTCCTTAGCGGCATCGTACTCTGCATTCTCGCTCAAATCGCCCTTGTCGCGAGCCTCTGCAATGGCTGCAGAAGCCTTCGGGCGCTCTACTGTTTCGAGCTGCTTTAAATCGGCAACGAGCTTGTCGTAGCCTTCTTGTGACATGTAAGCCATGATTCTTTTGTTTGTTAATTAATATTTTACATTACAATAACAAAAAAACAAGAACCCCGACACTGTTCCTGCTGCCGGAATTCTCATTCATCTGTCTTTTATACTATTTTCGCTAATTACACCATTCTTGCCACTACCTGATTTAACAAAAATGGTTTGATAGTTTTGCAAAGTTAGGCATTTAAATCCATATAAACAAGCGTTTTAGTGGATTTTATTTTACAGACCACAACACCACGCCACCTACTTCACACGTCTTAATATATGTCAAAATAGTTGTCGGTCTGCTGAGTTTTGCCTAAATTTGTAGGAAAAAGAAAACTACTTTTATGACTATTATTCCCGCAACACCAGCGCACGCAGCCGACATCGCACAGCTCATTATGACGGCAATGACGGAAGAGTGCTGCCAGTATCTGGCTGGCAAGGAGCACACGCTCGACGATTTCTATCACATGATGCTCGACCTCGTACTCATGGACGACTCGCAGTACAGCTGGCGCAACGCCTTCGTAGCTGTCGACGAGGAAGCCACAGAGGGCAACGTGGAGTATGCACCGGTAGCCGGTGCCATCGTAGGCTACAACGGAGCCGACCTGCACCGCTTGCGCCGCCGTTTCCAGGAGGAGGCACTCAGACAGCTCCAGATGGACTACTCGCATATGGACGACGAGACGGAAGCCGGCGAGTTCTATCTCGACTCATTAGCCATCTACCCCGAATACCGTCGTCGCGGCATCGCTCGCCAACTGCTGCAGCGTGCCTCGGAATATGCAGCAAGCCTCAACCTGCCCGCAGCGCTGCTCGTAGACAAAGGCAATCCCAACGCCGAACGCCTCTACCGCTCAGTAGGCTTCGAGTACTGCAACGATGCCATGTGGGGCGGACACGAAATGCGCCACCTACGCTGTCCTATTAACAAGTAGGACAATAATAAAAACAAAAATCCACCGCAACGAACGCTGCGGTGGACCAAACTTTATTTATTAACTTTTTTATTTTCTCGACTATTTAACAAGACTCCCGTCTCATTTTGAGTGGCGAGAAAGACTATTTATTGTTGTCTTCTCCCCACATTCCTATTGCAGCAGTCGCTGCAAATAGGCTCATCATTACCGTCATCAACATAACCTTTCTACTTATTAACCTTTAAAACTACCAAACTATATACCTTTTATTGACAATCTTTACCTAAAAACTTCTTTACCTTTCAAAACTTAAGACCTTTACCAAAGTTACCCTTTACTTTTCACCTTTTATAATACCTTATCAGAAGTCATCCTCTCTTGTTCAATCTTTTACCTTTACCTAATCTTTTACCTTTACCTAATACCTTTCGGTGTTGTTATCCTAATCTTTTACCTTCTGATGTCGTCCTGAATCTTCTTTACCCTTAAGACTTTCCTATTGAATTATCCTTTCAATACCTTTTACCTAATGTTGTTAGTCAAGCGGTTGCCTCACGGTTCCCTTGTTTTGACGATGCAAAGTTACAATTGTTTGCGTACACAAACAAGTATTTACACTCTTTTTTCGCATAAAAATGCCTATTTTTGACCTACATCAACCCTTAATGTGTTCGCACACACCTGCAATCGTTTGCAAACTGCCAAACCCTTCCCCACCCCGTCCGCCGCTTCTCTATACATTATTAATAACAAAGAAAGCGCCTTGCAGATGCTTTTGCATTGCAAGGCGCTCAACGACAATCAAAAATTATAATGTCTTAGCTATATAGAATTTAGAATTCATAATCTCCACCATCCTCTTCTTCCTGGACGCTGAATCCATCCTTCTCGTCACCGTCGGGACTCCAGCCACGGTCACTTTCAATGCTTCCAGCCATTATCTGTAAAGGCTCTATTTCGATAACGCTAATCTCCGGAGCTACGTATTTCTTCTTTTTCATAATGCAGTTATAATATTATTTCTTTACCACGACCTTGTTGTTAACAACATACACACCCTTCGGCAACTTATCGACATTGTTGGTGTTCATGCGCACACCGCCAAGGTTGTAGATGCCGGTGTTTGTATTCTGCTTGTTCTCCTCAATCACGTGGATGCCGGTTGTTCCGTCTATGCCGTTACCATTAATTGAGAACATCAACATTTTGCCCGTGTGCATATCATCCTTAAGCCAGCAACGATAAGCCTTTACTGTATGGTCTTTATTTGTGTGAACCAGGTCGCCCTTGCTGAACATATAAGAATTCTTTGACACCGCAGTCGGATTGCTGTACGAACCGGTGTAGGTCATGCCTCCGCCATTTACCGTGTGTGTCAGATTAGATGTCTGGTCATCGTAGTTGATGCCATTGGCTACATATACATGACCGTCGAGAATCTTCGTAACACCGTCGATAGTGTATGAATAGTTGCCGAGCGGCTCCTTTGTAGGATATATTATATAAGGTGTATTCTTATGCAGCACTACGCCATCAGCGGCTACGTTTACTGTAGAGAACTTTATCCAGTTGTTATCCAAACGGTCGAACTCTGCCATCTGTACACCCTCGCCGAAGGCTTCCTTCACCTGAGCTGCTGTCATATCGACGGGAAGAATGATCGAGTTCCATCCCTTCTTGTCGTTGTCTGCATTCTTGGTGAATGTACGGTGCAACAGCATCTTGGCACCAGTGTATGACTTAGTAACTGCAAGAGTCTTGTTCTCATCAAGAACCAGTAGATTGTCTGATCCGTTGATGGTTCCGTCGTCGTTCATGTCAGTACGCAGAGCGAATCCCTTAATCTGAAGATTCCCAAGAGCAGAGAGCGCCTTAACAGGTGTGATACGAACCTGATCGAACGACTTGATAGGATTAAGCACGGCATAGCTGTCGCCCTTACTGCCAATAACATCAGCACCAAGAACCTTCCAGCTTGTCAGTTCTTCCTGCTTCTCATCATCAAGATAGGTGGTCAACTTAAGACCTTCGCCCAGACTTGCACCCAATCCTAAAGCCAGATTCTGGGTTACCATAACAAGCTGCTGTCCCTTATCAACTACTTTACCCATATTGACAGAGATTGTAGAGCCTCCCAAGTCTACGCCCAAAGGTAGAGTAAGGTATGTATCCAACGACTCGTCAACCAAATTGCTCAACTCGTTGTAGCCGTTGCCAATGTTGGCAACTTGGACAATCTGAGTGTTTGCAAAGTCGATTGATGCATTGGTATTATCTGTAGATACCACCTGAGCGCCGTAAACGGGATTGATTGTAGCATTGTCGGCATTTGCATCGGCTACATACGCATAGTAAATATTGAGCTGTGAGAGGTCGGCAGAAAGAACGCCTGTTTTATAAAGTACAATCTCATCAAACGCACAGCCCGCTGGAACTTCAACGTTCAGACACATTTTACGTGTTTCCTCTTTACCGATAAGTCCGGCTGAGATGGCATCCCAATGGGTTGTTACATCTCCAGTCACTTCCTTGCCTTTATTGTAGAGCTTGATGTTATAGAGATTAAGCACATTAGCATCGAGTCCGGTAGCCTTAACAGATACCACAAAACCAACCTTCATCTTGCCATTGAAAGCTCTTGCATTGCCATTCAAACCATCAGCAAAGTTAGAGCCATCAGCAGTCTTGATGCCAACGAGACCTGTGTTGGCTGCCAATGAAACGCTTGGCTGACGATAGGCGAAATCGTTGAGAGAAGTAGTAAGTATGGCTGAGCGATTCATCATTCTATCGGATATCTGTATCAAACCACCGCCAAACTTATCGCTCAACACGTATTTAGGCTTCTCACCATCCTTATTGACAAGGATATTCACTCCGTGTTCCTCCGCAACATATGTGGGAGCATAGTTGAGGGTTGTCAGTTCATAACATTTTTCGCTTCTGCCTTCATCTTCAAGAACTGTTGCCTTAAACACATATTTGCCTGGAATATCAAGATTAGAAACCAGGCCAGTTTGTGTGTTCAATTTCACATTTGAACCTGTTGGACAATCTACAATCGACCATTCCACATGTATGGTATCATTGTGTTGCAACTGGAACTGATTGACACTTCCTGATACGTCGCGACTTGATGTGGCATTGATAGGACAATGGTGAGTAGCTGCATCAGGAGCCATGCGCACAAAGGCGTAATTAACTTTGTCTGCGCCCAATTTAAGATCTATAACACCAGGAAATACCAGTTTTACAGCTGAGAAATCTTTAGGTGCCCTCAAAACGACTTCACCATCCTTACTAGCTTTTATTACATTAAGTCCTAAAACTGTACCAGAGATGGGGTAAGAATCAATTTTATTGTTGTCCTTGCCAAATAAAACAAGCGTTGCTCCATCACCAACAGCAAGATCTAAAACTGTAGTACTATTATATTTAAAGCCCACTTCAGTTCCTGCTGGGAAAGCTTCTTTTCCGTCCGAAGGTTTTGCTACCACTGTAACAGGCAAAGAGCTACCAACCTTAAGTACAGCGCTTACTGTGAAAGAGTTTTTCAAATCTTCATCAATAAGGTTATTGTAGTTCAACAAATCTCCAAATGTATGAGTTGGCTTTTGCCCTTGCGCATCCAAAGTAAACGCCGTTCTTCCCTGCTCTTCAGCATATTTAGAAATACCATTCTCCTTATTCTTTGTAATAGTATACTCACGAGCCTTGCCTACAAACGCATACTTGATATTTATAGCAGTACCCAACTTGGCATCAACTCCACATTGAACGAGCTTGATTTCATCGAAATTACCGGGAGCTGTAGCCATATACAATTTGTTGATCTGGTCAGAACCAGGGATTTTCAACAGCGACAGTCCAAGTCCAGTGACAGACTTACCGGTAGAGATAGACTCGAGGTTGCCTACCTTTTCACCGTCCTTAAGAAACTGTATTTTGTAGAAATCTGCCAAATTGAGAGTAAGGATGCTTGCCTCTGTTGCACAAATGACAAAACCAGCCTCTGTACCACCAGCATAATAATGCTGATTGTCCTTAACGCTGATAATAGGACTTCCTAAAACGGTAACATCAGCAAGAGCTGGAATCGTAGCATAATCATCCAAATCATCATTGCAAAGGTTCTGAAGATTAGCTGTTCCAGAAACCACCTGAACACCATCACCAATGCTATTGATTGTACATCCCGGTCCTACGAGAGCACGACGGTTGTTAAAATAATTCTCCTTAGACGGATCTGAATCTTGCCAAACCTTCTTTTCGCTTTTGTCAACACCATTTGCGGTTGCGGCAACCATTGGCATAGCCAAAAGCAAGAGAGTTACGACAAAACAAATTTTCCTGAAAAATCTCATTGACATCATTAAAAAAAGTTTTTTTTGATTTTATCGTATTATTATTTCAATCAAAACGTTTCTTCTAAATTCGGAATTTGCGCCTCTCAAAATTTTCGGTGCAAAGGTATATACATTCTGGAGGTTAAAGTGCATTGAGTAAGCTTCAAGTAAGTATGAGTAATATGAGAAATTCACAACTATCAGATAAACAACAACTTACACAACGTGAAATGGGGGGGGGTAAGTAAGAATCGGAAAAAAACGATTTAAAAAAGTAGAAAATACATATAATATATCTAATAAAAAATCTATAAATTTGTAGATAAAAAAGGAAGATCTAAATATTCAAAGACCTATGAGGACATTGATATTGACCATAACTATCTGTCTGTCGATCATTAATGCTCGCGCAGACAATAACAAACTTTACGAAAGATTAGACTCAGTAATAGCCCATAGTGCGGATTATGATGTCATAAAAGAAAAAAGGCTAAAAGACATTAAGCTTGGAGCTAAATTCGTGACCGCTGCAACAGACAAGCTACGCATATATGAACAGTTGGCAAACGAGTATAGTCTATACGTTTACGACTCGGCAATGGTGTATGTCAAAAGGGGAATAAGCCTTGCCAAACAGACTGGCAATTCTGATTATTGCAACCGATTTCTGATTACAAAGGCAAGTCTGCTGATTGAACGAGGCTTCTATATTGAGGCGAAGGAAAATCTGGACAAAATCGAGATATCACAATCCGATCCAAAGCAAAATTTCCTTTTCTACTGCGCCCAGAGTTCACTTTATTACAATCTGAATGCACATTGTCAAAAAATGGAGTTCAGCCAACATTATAACGAACTGTTCAAGGAATATATCAGCAAGGCTCTATACTACTGTCCGAAGAATAGTGCAATGTATTATTACATGAAGGGTATTAACCTCTTTTACTCAGGCAGGAGTATCAATGAGATTAGTGCTTCATTGAATAAGGCAATGCAAATGTTCGGACCCGAAAACCGCATGTACGGCAGGGCGGCATGCGTTCTGTCGAAGGCTTACGGCAACAATAAACTGTGGGAGCAGCAGAGGCGTTATCTGCTGCTTGCTGCCATTAGCGATGTAATGTCGGCTAACAATGAGAGTCTGGCATTGCAGGATGTTGCTCTGTTGCTTTATAAAAACAAGAATGATCTTGACAAAGCCCGGAAATATATCAATCAAACATTGAAAGACGCACATGAATATAATAGTCGTCTGCAACGTGTGGAGCTATACGCCAACCTGCATGTAATATTATCGGCTTACAATGAAAAGCTCCAAAAGGAAGCCATCTGGAAAAACGTGACGATAATATGTATACTTATGCTGTTGGTTGTCATTGCAGCAGTAGTAGTGTACGTCAACCGGAAAAAAGATTTGTTGAAACTGTCGGAGAAGGAACTGAAAGCCTTGACTGAAAAGTTGAGCGCTACCAACAAACAACAGCTAAAGGACAACAAAGCACTTCAAGACTCAAACGATGAACTGATGAGCTCAAACAAAGCTCTTCGGGACTCTAACGATGAGCTTAAGGGCTCAAACAAAACGCTTCGGGACTCTAATGATGAACTTAAGGGCTCAAACAAAACGCTTCGGGACTCTAACGATGAACTTAAAGGCTCAAACAAAGCACTTCAGGACTCTAATGACGAACTGACGAGCTCAAACAAAACTCTTCGGGACTCTAATGATGAACTTAAGGGCTCAAACAAAGCACTTCAGGACTCTAATGATGAACTTAAGGGCTCAAACAAAGCGCTTCAGGACTCTAATGATGAACTTAAAGGCTCAAACAAAGCGCTTCAGGACTCTAACGATGAGCTAATGAGTTCAAACAAAGCACTTCAAGACTCTAACGATGAGCTAATGAACTCAAACAAAGCGCTTCAGAACTCCAATAATGAGCTGAAATACAACAACAATGAACTTAAGTACAATAACAATGAACTTAAGAACTTTAACAACGAGCTTAAAGACTCCAACAAAGCACTTAAAGACTCTAACAACGAACTTAAGGACTCAAACAACGAGCTTAAGGACTCAAACAAAGCGCTTCGGAACTCAAATGATGAGCTTGAAAACACCAACACAAAGCGAGAGTTGATGGCTAATGCCTTTATCATGCTCTGCTATCAGTATATTGAGCGGTTGGACAGTCAGCGCAAACTGGTAATACGTAAAATTAGAGCCAATCAGCAGAACGAACTGCTGAGCATTCTCTCGTCTTCAAAGCGAGGCGCTGAGGAGAGCCAGAGCTTCTTCTCGCAGTTCGACAAAATCTTCCTCTCGCTCTATCCCTCGTTTGTAAATGAACTGAACTCACTGCTGATACCCGAGGCACAAATCGAGCTTAAGGAAGACAACGAGCTGACTCCAAGCTTGCGTGTAGCAGCCTTGGTAAGACTGGGCGTAACGGAAAGTCCTAAGATTGCCGGCATCCTCTCCTACTCGCTACAAACAATATACAACTATCGCTCTACACTAAAGAACAGCGCCATCGACAAAGAACACTTCGAAGAGAATCTGCAAAAGCTGTGCTCAGTTTATTAAGGGGTTGTTGTAGTGTTGGGAAAGCTGTTGCGTAATGACAAATTATAAATTATTGCTGTCCGGTAAACAATCCGTTACGCGTAGCGCAGGCGCAGCGAATTGAGCACTACGCTTACGCTTGAGAACGCCATCAGAGCGCTTGCCCACATCGGCGTTATCTGAAAGTCGACGCCGAAGATGCGTAGGACACCGGCGGCGAGGGGGATGCAGACGAGGTTGTAGACGAATGCCCAAAAGAGATTCTGCCATATCATGCGCACGGTACGTCTACTGAGCTTTACGGCTTCGGGCAGCGCCATGAGGTCGTCGCCCATCAGCGTTATCTGCGCCACGTCCATCGCCACATCTGTGCCACGACCGATAGCTATGCCAACGTCGGCGAGGGCGAGTGCCTGCGTGTCGTTAATGCCGTCGCCAACCATAGCCACGCGCTTGCCTTCGCTCTGAAGTTGCTGCACGAGCGCCTGCTTGTCGCCCGGCAACACCTTGCTGCGATAGTTGCGTATGCCAGCCTCAACAGCCCAATAGTGCGCTGCCTCCTCCTTGTCGCCACTCATCATGTACACCTCGATGCCAGCCGACTGCAGCTGCGCCATCGCCTCCTTGGCATGAGGCTTCAGCGTTTCGCGCTGTTCGAGCGGTATGTCAGTCGGGCGTGTGAAATCAATGTTCGGGTTTGGAATGGTGAGCGTGCCCGTCTTGTCGACGACGAGTGCCTGAATCTTATGCAGGTTCTCCAGCGCCGACGCGTCCTTTATGAGAATCTGCTTCTGCGCAGCCTTACCGATGCCCACCATGAGCGCCGTCGGCGTAGCCAATCCCATTGCGCAGGGGCAGGCTATGACGAGCACAGCCACAGCCGAGAGAATAGCGTGCGGCAGTGCAGCGTTGCCTCCTACAGCCCACCACACGCAGAACGTGAGCAACGCGATGGCAGCCACCGTCGGCACGAATACCCGTGCGGCTCGGTCTACGATGCGCTGCACGGGAGCCTTGCTGCCCTGCGCCTCCTGCACCATGCGTATGATGTGCGCAAGAGCTGTATTCTCGCCAATCTGACGCGCACGCATACGCAGCTTGCCTTGGCTCGGTATGGTTCCGGCGAGCACGGTGTCGCCCGCTTTCTTCATTGCCGGAGTAGGTTCGCCGCTTATCATAGCCTCGTCTACATACGCCGCATCGGCAGTCATGAAACTCTCAGCCGAGCACACCACGCCGTCCACCGGAATCTTCTCGCCGGCGCGCACCTCTATCGTGTCGCCGATTTGTATCGTTGAGATAGGCACCTCCTCCATACGGTAGTCGTCAGTGCCTTCCATCTTCTCGTGCGTCACGATGCGCGCCGTCTTGGGCTGCATACCCATGAGCTGGCGTATGCTGCTCGCCGTGCTGTCTTTCGCTTTCTCCTCAAGGCAGCGACCTGTAAGCACGAACGTGATTATCATCACCGAAGCGTCGAAGTAGGTGTGCCACTCTATGCCGCGTGCGCCCCAAACCGCCTCGCCGAAGAACGTGTTGAACGTGCTGAAGAGGAACGCTATGAGCGTGCTCAGCGCCACGAGCGAGTCCATGTTCGCCGTGCGATGCGTTATCTGTTTTGCCGCCGACACATAGAAGCGTCTGCCGCAGTAGAACATGTTTAAGAGAGCGAGTATGAGGCAGATTTGGTTGTTGAACGCTCCGTCGCCACTCATGCCGAAGTACATCGTGAGTGCGGCGAACAGCCACGAAAGCAGCGTACGGCGGCGCAACAACGTGTATTCACGACGGTTAATCTCCTCGGCGTTGCGGTCGTTCTCCACCACGAGGTCGTAGCCGGCGTTGCTCACCTCGCGCTTCATGTCGTCGAGCGTAATCACGTCTGGGTCGTAGTCTACGAGCACCGTGCGTGTAGACAGTGTTACCGTAGCCGAGTTGACGCCTCGCAACTTACGGAGCGTATTCTCTACGTTGGCGGCGCAGACAACGCACGCCATACCTATAACTGGTATTGTCTTTTTCATGTCTATTTACTGCATTTACTTGTTTTATAGGGAAAGTGTAATTTTGATACTTCAAAAAGACAGGAAAAGTGTATTTTTGAAATATCAAAAATATAGGAAAAGTGTATTGGAGAGTTTAAAAGCACTACTTCTTCTGCGTATCGGGCAGCAGTCCGGCGATTATGCCGAGCAGCGGCAGGAATGCGCTTACCTTGAAGATGAATTCGACGCTGGTCTTGTCGGCGAGCCATCCGAAGAACGCCGAACCGATGCCGCCCAGTCCGAACATAAGGCCGAAGAAGATGCCGGCGATGAGTCCTACTTTGTCGGGCATGAGGTCGGTAGCGTAGACCACTATCGAGGAGAACGCCGAGGCGATGATGAGTCCCGAGAGGAAGGTGAACACGATGGTCCACGTCAGATTGACGTAGGGCATGGCGAGGGCGAACGGAGCCGCGCCAAGGATGGAGAACCATATCACGTACTTGCGTCCGAAGCGGTCGCCGAACACGCCGCCGGCGAGCGTGCCGATGGCGAAGGCGGCGAGGAACACGAAGAGGCATATCTGCGAAGCCTGCACCGAGACGCCGAACTTGTCGATGAGGTAGAACGTGAAGTAGCTCGTGATGCAGGATGTGTAGAAGTATTTCGAGAAGACGAGCAGGATGAGTATGAGCAATGCGCCGTACTTTGCGCGTCGGGAGATGTGCGTATTCAGCACTTCCGCCTTGCGCGGATGCTTCACGGCGTACTGCAGGCGGGCTTTATACCACGCTCCGAGACGCACCATGATGAGGGCTGCGAGCAGGGCGGCTATGGCGAACCACGATATGGCGTGCTGTCCGAAGGGCTGGATGATGAGCGCTGCGAGCAACGGACCGAGCGCCGAACCGCCGTTGCCGCCCACCTGGAAGATCGACTGCGCAAGACTCTTCTTGCCGCCCGACGCCAGTTGCGTCACGCTCGACGCCGTAGGGTGGAACACGGACGAGCCGAAGCCTACGACGCTCACAGCCAGCAGTATGAGCAGATAGTTCTCGGCGAACGCAAGCATGAGCAGTCCGGCGAGCGTGAAGCACATGCCGACGGAGAGCGCATAGGGGCGCGGATGGCGGTCGGCAGACAGTCCGGTGAAGGGCTGCAGAATGGAGGATGTCATCTGAAAGACAAGCGTTATGATACCTATCTGCGCGAACGAGAAGTCGAACTTGTCCTTGAGGATAGGATAGATAGACGGAATGATCGACTGTATCATGTCGTTCAGAAAGTGAGATATGCAACAGATGACGAGCACGTAATAGACCGTGCTCTCTGTCACTGTAGGGTTGCCTTTAAGGATGCGGCTTAGTGATTTCATATATGTTTTTACTTCTTTACTTTTTTACTTTTAAAAGCGTTTGTGGGTGCGTGTGGGTGCGTTTGTGGGTGCGTGGTATGGGCAAGATGCCCATACCTCCTATTTAGCCGCAAAGTTACTGCTTTAATCTGAAACAGAAAAACGTTTGTATGAGATAACCGAAAAAAGCCGAAGGCAACGATGCCTCCGGCTTCTAACTCTAACAACAAATTTTGCGATGAGCTTTACTTCACCTCTTCAGGCAGTACGGGCATTGCGCCATTCTGCGTGCAGACGTATGCACTCACTCTCACTGCGCGCTCGTGAGCCTCAGTCACCGGCATTCCGGCGAGTATAGAAGCACAGAAGGTGCCCGTGAACGAGTCGCCTGCGCCAACGGTGTCAGCCACCTCAACCTTCGGTGTGGGCTGGAACGACATCTCGCCTGGTGTGAACACGTACGAGCCGTTTACGCCGCAGGTGAGCACGAGCATATCGAGGTCGTACTTGCCAAGGATGAGCCAGCACTTGTTCTCGATGTCCAAGCCCGGATAGCCGAACATTCTGCCGATGAGCACAAGCTCCTCGTCGTTGATCTTAAGAACGTTGCAGCGCTTCATGCTCTCGCAGATAACATCCTTTGTGTAGAAGTCCTGGCGCAGGTTGATGTCGAATATCTTCATGCAATCGGCAGGTGTAGCGTCGAGGAACTTGTAGATAGTCTCGCGGCTCACCACGTTGCGCTGAGCGAGCGAGCCCCAGCACACAGCCTTTGTGTTCTCAGCGATAGCCTTCACCTCGTCGGTGAACGGGATGTTATCCCACGCTACGTTCTCCTTTATGTCGTATGTAGGTATGCCCTCGTCGTCGAGCTTCACCTGCACAGTGCCGGTTGGATAAGGCACGCGCGGCATGCAATACTGCAAGCCCTTCTCCTCGAGCTGCTGCACAGTCTCCTCAGCGAGCTTGTCCTCGCCAAGAGCGCTCACAGCGATAGAGTTCAAGCCGAACTGACCGGCGTGGAACGCGAAGTTAGCCGGTGCACCACCAAGTTTCTTACCTTCAGGAAGCACGTCCCAGAGTGCCTCACCGAGTCCTACTACATATTTCTTTTCCATAGTTTTATTGTCTTCAGTTATTATTTTTTTTGAATAAGCCGAGCATTTTAAGCCGAACTAAGCCTTTTTAAGCCTTTCTAAGGCAGCGTTTAAGCCTTTCTAAGCCTTCTTAAGCCTTTCTAAGCCAAGACAAACTAAGCCTTTCTAAGCATTTTTAGGCTAACTAAGCCCTCCCCGACGGGGAGGGTTGGGCTGTCTCTTATACACATCTGACGCTGCCGACGATACTCCTT
>ERZ1027060.174-NODE-174-length-24766-cov-18.093562_pt1 | contig 24766 bp, 23 predicted proteins | sample MGYA00519424_ERZ1027060 | MGnify/ENA primary metagenome ERZ1027060 (study PRJEB26926, sample SAMN06164500) | human gut metagenome | biome: ENVO:00009003; feature: ENVO:2100002; material: ENVO:00002003 | host: Homo sapiens | place: USA | collected 2012 ... | reverse complement strand
GCTCGGAGATGTGTATAAGAGACAGGCTACATGCTGCCCGTATGTAGGACTTCCCTTGCGGATATCTACTGCCACATCAAGAACTCTACCTTTTACACAACGAACCAATTTGCTCTGTGTAAAAGGAGGACGCTGAAAGTGTAAGCCACGCATAACGCCATAGCTTGACATACTTTCGTTGTCTTGCACAAAGTTTATTTTACGGACTTTCTCCTCAAACTCTCTCTGCGAAAAGCTCTCAAAGAAATATCCACGGGCATCCTTGAACACTTTTGGCTCAATGATTACCACTCCATCTATTGCTGTCTTTATTACTTCCATCTTCTATTTTAGTTCTGTAGGTTGTTAATACATATTTTTAATGAGTCTGTCCAATACGGCACTTTCACTCCAAATGTCTCCTTTATCTTGCTCTTGTCCAATACCGAATATGCAGGACGCTTAACCGGACTTGGATATTCTGCACTATAACATGGATTTATCTCACATTCCTTATGACCACTATACTCGGCTATCATCTTTGTAAAGTCGAACCATGAGCACACACCCTCGTTTGAGAAATGATATACTCCAACATATTCATCTTTGCCCTGGGCAGCCTTTACCTTATCCAATATGGTGATAATGGCATTAGCCAAATCAAGTGCGTATGTAGGTCCACCTCCTTCATCCAATATAGAAAGCAGATATCTTCCAGACAAGCTACCTTCAAGCCCTGGCGCTTCTCCAAGACTTCGATAAAGGTAGATGCCTCAGAAAGGGAATCATGGGTATGCTTGGCTACTTCTACTACCTTGTTAGGATAGAAGTATAAGCCTACCACAGCATAGTTGCTCTTTGGATGCTGAGGCTTCTCTTCAATGCTGAGGCAATTGCCTTGTTCATCAAACTCAGCCACACCATATCGCTCTGGGTCGCTTACTCGATAACCGAAGACTGGTGATTGGGTACAAGCGTGTACTGCTACCACCTGCTAATACTATTCCCTTCTTTGTCTTAATGTTAAATGATTAATATTTGTTGTTTTATTTGTATAAATCTACATTTAGTATTCAAAAGGACTTTCAAAGTCCCTCAATACCTCATGTTTTGTATCCTTTTCCGAAAGATTAGCATGTTCCGTAGGAATGCGCCAGTCAATCCCGAGTGATTCATCCAATATCGAGATACCCCCATCAGCCTCAGGGTGATAGAAGTTATCACTCTACCCTTCACGCATCACACCATAACTGCTCATGCTCTCATTGTCCTGACAAAACTCTACCTTGTAGCCAACCAATGGCTCCACTATCTCTTTAAACTCACGCTCGCTAAAACTCTCGAAGAAATAGCCTCGCAGCATCTCTAAAAAGGAGAGCGGGAACCGTTTACCCATATATCTGTTATTTTATTCCATGTATCTTCTTCCATCCTACGAACAAAAATCTGAATTGGTAGTATTCACTCCCATTCACTGGCTTTACAAGATTATCCGAAGATTTTTTCTGCGATAAATCTTGCAGGAAACAGCAAGCCTGCCATCATATAACGCTTGCGGGTATGCGGTTCCTTCCACATTCGATAAACAAAGCGAAGATTCATTTTATCCACCCATGCCGGATAATAATCTATCTCATTCTTAGAAGTCTGATGGATAAATCCACCACAGGTAAACCCGATACCCTGATAACCAGCATTCTTCACCTTTAGCAGGAACTTCTCCTGCATCAAGGCTCCCATACCAACTATCAAGAAATCAGAATTGAGTTTAACGATATGCTTAGCTTCTTCATCCATTTCTTGTTCTGAAGCAAAGTAACCGTTACGATAACCTGCAAACTTCACCTTTGGATACCACTCACGGAATATCTCCACGGCTTTCTCCACCTGCTCTTGCTTGGAAGCCACGATATAGATGGTCTTTCCATGCTCCTCTGCATAAGAGAACAACTCCGGTGCCATCGAAGTCATATCAAAGCTCCTTCTTGTCACCTGCTTGCCATACACCATCTTGATGGCTTTCACCAACAAACCACCATCGGCAAATATACCATCCATCTTACCAAACAGTTCCTTGTTATCCAGAGCTGTGAGATAAGATACAGGATTGAGGTAAGTATATACCTTACCATTTGTTTCGAATATCTGATGAACGGAAGACTTTTCCGTTGAAAGTATACGATTTACTAATAGACTCATTTTGTTACGACGTTAATTTTGCTACATTTTTATTTCCACATGGCCTTTTCAAATCTATTAGAACTTAGAAATGAACTTCAACAACAACTTATCTAATTTCAACTTACTGATAAAACGCATAAAGATTTTAGAATACCACTTTGGCGAATTATTAGTACTTTGTTCGTTGTCATCTATTTGATTTTCCATTGGAAAGATAATATCAAATTTTTCCAGCAAATTTTCCATTTCATCTATAACGGTCAGTTTTATACCTTCACTAATTCCACGAAAGAATTCACCTTGGGGGGGTATATAATTCAAAAATTCAATACCTTGATAACGAAAGCCACGACTTAATGCAAGTACATCATTATTATTTTTTTCATAAAAATCATGAGTTTCCTTATGTTTAATTTCCTCTAGGTAAAGCTGTATCGAATTTATAGTATCTGCCACAATTGTTGCCCATTCTAAGATTTGACTATTCATCTTCTTGGAAGAAAATATTAACTGTGAATAAAGCTGAAGCTTATTGATAGAAGCAGAAAACTTCATTAACTCTATATTGGTAAGAGTTTGTGCTTTATAAATTTCTTTTCAGATTCAATATTTGTATTAAATATCGAATATATATTGATACCTGCAAAAGCAAATAGAAAACCTATGATAGTTAACAGAATATTTGTTGCACTATCAATATTCACATGAAGTTCACCCCAGTTTGCTATCAAAAATACAATATTGATTGTACAAAGACATACCATAACAAAATGATAAAAAAACCAAAGAGTTACAGACCTTCTATGATGCTCTGCTACATTTGAAAGCTTATCAACTAATTATATGAGTTTATCTATAACTTTTTTTAAATGATCTGCATCTTCAGATTTATGAACAAAGTAAAAGCCTCTACTTTCCGGATACTTATTTGAGTCAAAAACATTATCGGAAAGCCTTGACCAAAATATTATTTTTGAAGTTAGCTCAAGTTTTTTAACCTCTGCATCATAAAAAGCAAAACCTGCTTTCATTTCATTATCTGTCGATAAAATCTGTGTAGGCATCATAACATCAATGACAACCACATCCCACTTTTTACTTTTTAATAATCGCAATGCTGATCTCATCCAAATTGCAACAGATACATCATAACTCAATTTCAATGTATCTATATATTTTGCATTATTAATAGGATTATCGTCTATTATTAATATTTTCTTACTCATAGCCTTAATTAGAATTGAATTACAAAAGAAACTTCATAAAGTGGTTTTTGAAATACTTCAGAAACCATATCATAAAAAACGACATTATTATCAGAGAGGTAGGATATCCAACTTATAATAGTATCCAACTTCAAATTTGCATATCCCTTACCTATTTCCACTATTTTTCTACTATCTTTAACTTCTTCAAAAAGAGCTAATGCATTTGGAATATCAGGATTATCAAGCCCATTCAGAATAAATTTTCTTCTTTCATTCAAGCTCAATGTATCCAAATAGATTAACAATGCAGACTCTGCAAAATAGTTTTTATTATAGAATAAATTTGATTCTACACCTATTTGAAAATTATGAGCTTCTAAAACTTTACGAGTTAGATACAATCCATACCCCATTCCTTTTTCATTAACTTTCTTTGCTTCTTTTCCTCTATACCCCTCCTTAAAAATCATTTCTTTCTCATCTTCAGGAATACCAATTCCTAAATCCCGTACAACGATCTTATGATCATATATATCAATAAACACACAAGTACCAGAAGCTGCATATCTGATAGCATTAGTAACAACATTAACTAATGCTAATTGAAAGTAGTTACTTGCATTAATGTAGATAGCCCCTTCATCCATTTGGTAAAAATACACATCCACTCCTTTATACTTACCTTCCGTTCTAAAAATTTCTATATACGAATTTAAAAAAGAAGCTACATTTATTCTTATCTTATCCTTTGCAAATTTTTCAGCATCAAAATCTACAGTTGAAAAGAACTTTGCCAATAGCAAAACACGACTGTTATTTAGAGCCAAATTATTTGTGATATTTAATATATGCTTTCTAGAAACATCTATGTCGTCCAGATTTTTCTTAATCTCAAAAAGACCTTTATCTATAGCTTCTGTACAGCTAGGAATTTCATGACGCAACTTATGCAAAAGGTAATTTTTACTTCTTATAGAATCTTGCATCATTTGGTATTGCACCATAAATACTCCACATTGATCCGTAATATAGTAATTATCTTTATCAAATATGTTATTATAATATACACAAGTCGTACTCGGTTGATGTTGTTTATTGATAAGGAATATCACACAACTTCTTCCAGTTTGACCTATATTTGTTTGCATATATGCTGCCGATCGTACTATAGTTTTGTCAGTACTTACATAGAAAGCATTTACATGTTTTTCAATACACTCATTCAACCATGCTACAAAAGACTTGTCAGAAATGTAAATATTAGGAATTTCTAATTCCCCATATTTACTTGTTTTATAATTATTTACATTCTTAAATTCATATTTATGCTCATTTTTAAGGAATATCAATACATCCTCAGCCTCATTTGCTTTTCTTATAATCGTTGAGGCAGCGAAATAAAAATCAGATTCTTTGGAACTGAACATTGAAGCGTTCATCAAATCAGTAAGCATTCTATCCCGACTCGTAACCAAACTTTTACGGATATTGTTGGTTATACTTTTTGAGAACGACTTGATAAAAGAAATAGAGATAAAAGGTGTATAAATAATATTTGATATATAAAAGTTTAAAATTCGATCCGGATATTTATAATCCAAGTCTCCGTCTCCATCAGCTGCAACTATTATTGTTGTATTAGCATCTGAGAGGTCATTATCTTCAAAATATTCTATATCCTTAAAAGAACTTTTCCCCTCATTAAAAGATAAACACTTTAATATTTGAACACCTTCTTCCTTTTGGTACAATGTTGATGCATTATTGATAAAATGCTTGTCATCTTCCAAGATAATTGTATTAGTATTGTTATGCGCTATATCTTTATATGTATTTCTACTGAAAGACTTTGATTTCAAATCGACATTAGCATGAATATAATTCCATAAAGAAAAGTGCCTAAGCCCACATATAATAGATTTTTCCCCATTTTTATTTGAGATACAGTCTAAAGAAGAGCCTATATGTTGAAAGCACTCTGTATATTCTGTGGCCTTCCTACTTTCCGATTTTGCTAAATAACTTAGCGATTCGCAAACAGAATCATTACTTTGTACACATGGTCTTCGACTATTTAGAAGAATATGAAAACTATTGAGTTCATTTGTCCCTATATCAATGTTTCTTTGTTGTGCAAATAACAATAATACCCCTTTTGTATTAAAATAGGAGGCATCATGACTAAAGGCATTGATTGGAATTGCTATAATATGACTATTTTTAAAAGTATCTTTTATGAAAAAACGCAGAAACATTTTTTCTTTAGAATCTACCGGTTGTTTCAACATCATCATATCTTCCACCTTTAATGAAGATATATCAAACCCTTGGTCATTAGAAAACTCTATAAATTTTTGAGGCATAGATTCACTTGTATATTGAACATCCCAAATCATGACATAATTATTTATATAAAGAGTTTCCTTGTTTTTCCATAAGGTATCTATAAAAGACTTAACGAAAGAATAACCAACAGATTGACTGCTCATTATACTTTGTATTGTTTCAACATAAATAGTATTATCCATATTTCTTTTTCATTCGAAATAATCTACAAATAAGCACACTTACCTCAATAATCCTAAGTTCTTCACCTTAATAAAGTAGTAACTTGCCGAATGTCTTCATCCATTCTTGATATATTCTTTCTACAGAATACGCCTTGCTTTTCTCAATGGCAGCATGAGCCATCATATCACGCAATGAATCGTTTTGCATGATCTGTGCAAGCATACCTGCCGCCTTGTCCGCATCATACCCATTCTTCTCGTAAGGTATCACAACTCCATCCTTGCCATCATCAATAATATCTCTCACGGCAGAATAGCTATCATATACCACAGGAATCACACCAAAGCTCATGCACTCTGCAAGAACCAAAGGGAAGCCCTCATATTCTGAAGTAAGAAGCAAGATAGAAGCTCTCTCATAATAAGGCTTAGGTTGCTGGAAGCCTTCAAACGACACACGTTTCAAGTCATAATCAGCCACCAGCTTCTCCACATTCTTGCGTTCCACTCCATCACCAACTATTGTAAGCTTCCAATCAGGGAACTTCTTCTCTAATCTCGCCCAAGTATCTATCACACGATATACACGCTTTTGATTATAGTCGATTCTTCCCAAATAAATAATCTCCTTTTGCTTTTTCGGGAAAGAATATACAAAATCAGACGAATCCAAAGTAACAGGATTAGTCTGCACCATCAGGTGATCGGGATGCTTGATGCCAGTAAACTTGGAGAACAAAGGAACATAGCTTGAAGATAAAACTTGATATAAGTCGGTATGGCGATACACATACGCCATACTTCGACTAGTAACCAATTTGAAAGCTGCTTTTTTAACTTCTAGCAAACAACGCTTCAGAGGATTATGACAACAATCTAAAGCTATCTCAACATCCTTGATGCGTGCATTTGTGTCAATTTGGTTGTGATAGACTGCAATCGTTTTAATATCTAATCCTTCCTTAGCCTTGTTCAATGTTTTACAAGGCACCAAAGGCAGCCCCCACTGGTTGATAACCACCTGAATTTGATGCTGAACAAGAATATTCCTCAAAGAAGAGACACTCTTTGAAGAGCACTTATAGTCACCAAGAGTATATATCTTTACTCGTGGGTCTGTTCTTGCTACAGTTAGTTTATCTGGAGCTTTAAATGTTGCAATAACTACATGATGCCCATGATGTTCAAATGCCCCAGCAAGCGTTGCTGCTACCACTTCTATGCCTCCTACATCATAGACTTTCATCAAAAAGAGTATGTTCATTACTTTTCTTTTAGTTTACTTTGCAGGAATAAGTCTTCTCTTTAATTTCATATAGAAAGAGAATATTCCAATACTATACAAAAACGGTTTTATTCTTGCGATAATTTGTCTTTTCAAAGAAGTATCTAGATATATATCTTCTACATCCTTTAAAGATTTAGAATTTAAGTCCCTAAAAAAATCCTTTCGAAGAGGATTTTCTGGAACTAAATTTTTAATCATAACTCCATCCCTTCTGATGATTTCATCTATTTGAGATTTATGATAAATGAAATCTCCTTTTATTATCTCAAAAATTTCCTGTCCACGCTTTGTATGTATAAATACATTAGTTGCCCCTTTTGATGAAAAATCTGAAGATACAGAAGGAGCATCCCAACAATCAAATATTGTGATATCGCTCACACGATTAATCGTTTTAAAATGACATTGGTAGCAACTTGGGCGAGAACATATATTCTTAAAATAAAGACGAAGCATCATATCGATTTCCATTCCCTTATGATACTCCTTACTCTTATCAGAGAACCAAATAGATGCAGTACTATAATTATAACCATAATACTTATCTCGCGAACGATAGTTAACAACTTTGCTATCAGCCAAAGAAGAGTGATATGCCAAATACTTCCTTAGTAACAGTGGACTTGGTGTGCCGTGGCACACCAAGTCCACTGTTACTAAGTTGTCATATTTCCGCCCACGGAGAAAATGATAAAGCCCAGAAATCTGACAAGGAGTACCACTAAAGACAACGACTCGCCCTTGGGCGAGAAAATTTTTCGCTTGCGAATAACAGTCACCAATAAGACTTTGTACATACTTGGAACCACGGAACTTCTTACAGCCTTCCAAGGTTTCGGCATAAGAATGCCTCAATTCCATATCTTCACCAAAGGCAGCTCCAAAGACAACACCTCCCTGCTCTATTGCCCATTTAGATATAGCAGTAAAAAAACCGCCAGAAGTACTTGTACGTAACACTTCTGCATTCTTTTGCTGTACCACGAAACTCTCAGGCAACGTATCGTCCATCTTCGGCTTTTGCAAAGGACACACCTTTTCACACAATCCGCAATTAATGCACTTATCCTTATCAACATGAGGATAGCGGAATCCTTCCTCATCCTCTATCATCTCAATGCAGTGCTTGGGGCAAGCGTTATAGCATGCCCAACAACCACAACATTGACTTTTGTCTTTTATATCTATCATTCTTAATCTCTATATAAATCTTCAAGATACCGCTTATGATATCCAGACCGACACAATAACTTATTTCTAAAATAATTCTGATACCACCAGTCAAGCAGAGGACAATGAAATCTAGACCATTTGAATACCTTGCGAATTACATTCTTAAAAGAGTCTTTATGGCAATGCCAAGACCCCATAAAATGATGAACAGAATAACCACCTTCCTTACCAAAAGTAGGAACTTCAAAATAGTATCTCGGAAATATAAAACCATTAGGTATAAACTCCCGAAACTTTCCGTTCAACCTAAAGTTAGGGTAATTGGCAAGCGTAAAATCATTAAATATACTATTGTTTGGAATTCTTCGATCAAAAGCCATTGTCTCATACATATCAAGCAATCCTTTGATATATGGATGCTTAGGGGCTGCCATTATAACAGCCGTAGAAATGGCACATTCATACATATATCCTAACACAAGATCAGCCTCAAAAAAGTTATCAGGAAAAGGCTTTTTCACCTGAATATCCGTATCCATATAGATACCACCATACTCATAAAGCCTTTTCAAGCGATAATAATCACTGACATGTGCCCAAGACCGCTGCTCATAAGCTTGCTTAACATATTCCGTCTCGTCAAAACTACAATTAGTCTCATTCCATTCTACAATCTTGCCCCCCCCATATCTGCCTAAAAGACTCTATGCATTTCTTCGCCATATAGTCTTTCTGAGCATTACCAAACCAGCAATAATGAATAATCTTTGGTATCATCACTATAAATTCTTTAAAGCATTATATAAATAATCCATCGACGACTTCCGATAGGCATTCAATCTAGCATCCACCCCATCGAAGGAACCTTTATAGCTTATGACATCTTCAATAGTCTTATCTTTTGTCATTCGTCTGTCTTCTAAACCTGTGATATGAAGCAAATTATCGATACGAGTATTGGTACTCTGCTTTGCACCTTCCGCAAACCGGCTAAACGTAAAGAAGTTCTTCTTATACAAGATAGAGAAAACTGAACAATGGAAAGAATCAGTAAATACATACTCCGCATTGCGAATGTAATTAAGGAACTCACGAGGACCAACGTATGGTGCCTCATCAGCAAATCCCTCATCCGAAGGAATATAGTCATCTAATTGCTGAAGAGCGACAATCTTGTATCCTGTCTTTTCCTTCACTCTTTTAATGAATTCCCTTTGCGAAGGATTGTCACCCAACAGATAGCAAAATATGTATTTGCCATTTGTTAAAGGCTCCTGTTGCTGGATTTCCAACCATTGGTCACCAGTAAAGAGAAGTGTCGGATCAAGAACCACAGGAACCTTTCTACCTGTCAACTTATAAACCAAGTCACAGGCACTCTGCTCTCGCAAAGCTATATGGTCAAAGCGGTTCATAAATCGCTTATTCTTCTCAACCTGGAACCATGGCACTTCCTTCACACCGATGCTTGTTGAATAAGCAATCTTACGAATATGGTCAGGAACCCATTCCAGGGTATAATAACCGTGTTCTACACTATCTGTTCGCCACAACTGATCGCTACCTACCAGAAAAGCAGAATAGTTTTCAGCCATCTTTGTAAGTTCCTCGCGATTCTTGCAATAAGGCGATACATGGAAAAACGTTTCAGCAAATTGATCGAATGCCTTATTACGAATCTCCCAATTTTTAGCAAACATAGGGTTTTCTTTCTTGGCACGCTCAATCTTCATCTTACCCAAACGCATCTTCCAATCTGCAATCAACAATTTCTTGATGATGTAGAGAATTTTATTCTCTTGCATATAGTTGATTGGAGCCTTACAAGCGATGGTTTGAAAAGGAAGTCCCATCTGCTGCATAATCATCTCTGTGGCATACGCCTGAAGCATACTTCCATAATTATGATGGAAGTAGCAAGTTACTAGTCCTATTGGTTTCATTTACGAATTCTTCTTCAATTGTAGATAATATTTGGTAAATATCTCCTTTGGAGTCTTACATGTAAACATAACTAATGCACTATGCAACTGAGCCTTCTTCTCAATATCATCCTTCTTCAGAGAAAATATCATGAATTTTCCAAAAGAAGTTGCTATAATCCAAAGTCGCATAAATACGCATAAGAAAAGAGAGTTACGTCCATGGAAATGCACACATCCCATTCTTTGTGCAGGTAAGGTTGCTGTCTTTACAGCAGACTTTCTTGTTCCTCCACAAAGATGATATAAAGTTATTGTTGAATCTACATAACATTTTCCGCCCTCTTCATTGATCTTAGTACTAAGAGCAATGTCTTCTGGGCAAAAGAAATAATACTCATCAAAGAAGCCTTCGTTCCTAAAGAACTCAGTCTTAATCAAAAAACAAGCACCACTGATATTGTAGGTTTGGAATATTCCTGTCTTGTTAATATATTTGGTCTTACGCATATTGTTGTTCAATCCAAAAGAATCCTCACGCAGGAAATAGTACCAGTTAACAGGATTCTTTCCACAACTTTGATAAGATCCATCAGCATTGACAAGCTTTGGTGACATAACTTTAGCATCTGGGGTTTTCTCCATAGACTTCACAAGTTCGTCCAAGACTGGTTCTTTAAACAAGGTATCATCGTTAAGCACCAATGTGTATTCTGTCTTCACTTGTCGCAATGCAAGATTGTTGTTCTCAGAGAAACCACGAATCTCATTACTCTCAACCACAATCACCCACGGGTATTTTTCTCTTAAAAGAGTCAAATTTTCCTTAGAAAAGAGATAAGCAACCACCCAGACCTCATATGAAATCGTAGTTTGTTGCTTGATACTGTCCAAACATGGAAACAGATTCTTAAGATTGTTCATACAAACAATCACAATTGCCGCTTTAGCCATATTTTTTATCCTTAATTTTGTAAAATCAAATTTAAAAGCTTCTCCAAATCATCATTCTGACGTTGTTGTACCATCTCAAACCTTTTCGAAGATTTTAAAGACAATTCTTCTGAAACATTCTTATCACTTATAATTCTCAAAGTACGATAAATATCCGTCTCGTAAAATGGAGAAAAATAGATGGGAGCATCCCCAAGTATTTCCGGCATAGAACATACATTAGAAGATAACACAGGTCTGCCAAACTTCATAGCCTCAACAGGTGGATAGCCAAAACCTTCAAGCATAGAAGAATAAACTAATGCATAACAATGCTTATAGGCATTCTCCAAATCAGACTCAGAAAGATAAGGTAATACAATATGTCCATCGCATACAGGTCGTTGGCGATAACCTATCGTTACAAGTTTGATATTACTTCCTGTATCCTTTTGATATTTTTTATATGCGTTAATGACCTTAACTGCGTTTTTTAATGGTCTATTTGCACTCACTACCAAAAAGTAATCTTCATGTTTTTCTATTAAAGCCTTTAAATTCTGATTGGAAATATCAGAAGACATTTGATTAAACTTTAACGGACTATACATTACATGAAGTTTGTCTGAAGAAATGTCAGTAAGATAAGATATCGAATATTTCGAATACTCAGAAACTGCAATATATTCTGTATTTATAGTGTTCAAATACTCTATCATTCCATACAAATCTGTATTGACATGTCGTTTAGACTCAAACCACCGATTAAGCGCATATTGTTTAAACCACTCTTTCAGATTATTTTGAACCAAATACTTTGAAAGTCCGACATTCTGCACTTCCTGATGTGCCATATCGTGAATAACACAAATAGTCCTGCATTTAATTCCAGACAGATTGTAGAATTTCGCTATTTTTTGAGCTATACCGATAAAGAATACATCTATTCTCAACTTTTCAACAAGTTGAGGAATCGATTTGTTGTTTACATCAACCAGTACAACATTTTCAAACTTATTTATGTCTTTCAATTGAAGATCGTCAAATGCCATCTTGTCTTTTGAATTATACATTGCAAAAATCTTCGCTGACAAATGATGTTTACTTATTCTACTCACCAAAGCCAAAAAGACAGTCTTTACATATTCGCCCCCACCATTAATTGTACTTTGAGTTGAAACTAAATCAAATAGTATATTCATAATTTACCACTTTATGTACTTGTATATATTAGGATAAATTCCCGTTAATAAAAATTTTATCTTATATGTTAGCTTCGGAACAACAAAAAACGAGCGAAATGAAACCTTCCTTATTATACCATTATAAGAAGGATTGCAAAGATTCATACCTGCATATTTCTGCCTTTTTAAATATGTAATTAATGTTCTAAGCAACATCCACTGTGAAGTTTTTATAGCTTTTCTTTGTGTTGATCCAGAAAGCTCCTTAAGCAATTGCTCATGCTCTTTCAGTATAAAGAACAAGTCTGTGAAGCGCTTTGGGTTAACTGTAGATGTTATACTGCCACTAGATCGTATTAAATAACAATACACATTTTCCGGTATGAATGTTACTCTATGAGCCTTCACTAGCATCTTGGGAGCAAATTCTAAATCTTCATGAAGCAATCCTTTTACAAACTCTAAATGCCCCCCTTCTAAGAATTGTCTACGCATCACAAATATCTGCATAGGTCCACGTTCAAAATGTGGAGTCAAAATCCACTCCGCCCCCGTCTTTGTCTTAATGCTATCAACAGGGGAGATAGGATGAAAAGAGTCTATCGGCGAACTTTTATCGTCAAAAGCCTTGATGCCAACCACAAAAACATCGCTTCTGATTTTATCTATGCATTTGCATACTTTTCCAATTGCCCCTTCGGCAATCCAGTCATCACTATCAACGAACCAAACATATTCGCCATGCGAAGCTTTCATTCCATTATTACGAGCAGCACTCAGACCTTGATTTTCTTGTGCAACAATAACTGTTCTGTTATTCACAAACTTTTGAGTAATATCCATACTCTTGTCTGGAGTACCATCATTTACAAGAACCACTTCCACGGGCAAATTCTCAATTTGCCCATATATACTACTCAAACATTTTTCAATGTAGGGTTCTACCTTATATATAGGTATGACTATTGATAATAATATGTTCATTATATATTGTTTTATTACTTATTTTATTGCAATATAGCCTCTATAGTTGCTAGCTATACAGACACAGAAATTGTTATCATCAAAACTGACCAAATTTTAATTTGCAGTTTATTTGCTGCTACAGTAATCAGACAAACAAGCATAGACCCATAAAACAAAGATTTTATGACCCCCAAAATAGGTTGTGCGTCTCCATAATAACTATCTTTCAACACTATCATTTGTATTATTTTCTTAGCTAGATCAGCCCTTCCAACGGACAACTTCACAGCCCCATAACCATCAAAATAAGTGCTTTTGAAGTTTTTGCATAACTTCCATTGTCACTTTTCTCGCAAAAAAGCGATCGGCTTTATACAATTCCTCCATATCTTTGATATTAAATATATAAGGGTTGCCACGTTTGAAATCAATATATCTCATACAACTTTTATATTGATCATTAGGGCAGTATATTCGATTCAAAAATTCCTTATGCTCAAAAACAAATGTCTGCAAAAAAACTTCATCGCAACAAAAGCTATAACGATATCGTTTTATGATATTGTTTTTCTCTTTTAACAATGCACTCACTCAAAATTGCCATGTGCCATTATTTAAAATGCAGATTTCATTGTTTTTTATATATTTTGATTTAAAAATTGTCTCCAGTTAAACTGATCGTAATATTTTCTTCCCCAACTATTTACAAACATCATAACATTGCCCAATTCAGAACATTCTTCAAATCCTTTAATCAGAAAAGAACTCTTAATATTAGAATAGTCTTTATGAACTAAAGCTATCTTATGAGAATAGGGCAACTCATCAAATGCCTTCAAATCGCGTTCGGTACATCCGTCGCGTTCTACCAAAACTATGCGCACATTGTCCCAATGAATACGACGACAACGCCTTTTCCAAGCATCCACAGCTTCATCAAAAGACTTATAATGTAAAAAATGTAAGTGTATTACCCCCCCCAATAGTCCAATGGGATACGGGGAATCAGCAGTTATGTCCTCAATCTCTTTGTTTACATAACACTTCAAGTCTGTCAAAAACTTGATATAATCAGGAAAAGGTATGAACAAATTAATTGTAGGTGTATCAAATCTCATACTGAAATCATGAAGAACACATCCAGCAAGACAATTGTTTGAAATCAGTGTGAAAGATTTGTTTTTTAACCTTTGTCTTGAAAAAGCAAAATATATTTTGCGTAACTTTGTTTTCAATGTCATATTTTTATGGAGTTTATTTTTTTATTAGCAAAAACATCATTAACACGAATCATTATATATAGGTAAATAAAAGTGTTGGTGAAGTTATATTGTGGCACTGATGTCATTGAGAAAAATACAAACATAGCAAGAACATAAAAACAGTAATTAAACTTTCCTTGCTTGATACAATAAACTAAAGATTGTATAAAAAACGCCAATGTAGCAAAACACCCCAAAACACCTTGATCTACTGCTATAGGAATCCACAAAGATTCTGCTCCCAAAAGCTCGGGTACGTAAAATGCATCAGAGAAAGTATATCCAAGGCCATTACCTAACCAGAAATGATTAATCAAGCCACTTAAAGCTATCTCAAACTGAACTTCTCGCATATCAGAACTACTACCACCAACACTATTCGTATCCGAAAAAGATTGGAATATCGTATCAAAATAACTTTGAAAAACAGCCAATAGAATAAATACCAAAATTACACCCAATAATTTCTGAGGAGTAAATTGCCTTATCAGCATAGCCATCGCTATTACAATTGCTAAGATTCCACTTCTTGACCCAGTGAAAAATGTCATAATAACTAGTGCTATAATCAAAGCCTTCATCTTTGAATTTTGCATTATTCTATCACTACATACCACTAACATAGCAAACAATGAGATACAAATGCCAGCTAAAGTTGTATGCATCAAAAGCAAAGACTGTGTACGTTTTACTCCAAAACGAATTTCTGTAATAAGAAAAGGATCCTTATATGCTCCAATACTATCCATCAAACTCACAAATGGGTTAGATCTAGTAAATGCTTCAAAAAAGCCATATCCACACAATAAAATGGCAAAAACAATGGAACTCTTAATAAATATATGAATACTATACTGGGGATTATTTTCAAATAAACACCATAACATAAATATATTCAAAAATTGCACACATATTCGAGTTACATAATCATTGTAATGAGGATTGCCTGTAAGGAAATTACTACATGTAAGTGATATAAATAACAAAACGAAACTCAACATCATAGGAAATTTGGTCACAATGACATTTTGCGTCATTTTTTTATAATTGATAAGGAATAGCACAAAAGCTACCATGGATACAGCAGGGAATACAGATGCAGTGGGTGAAAAGAAACAACTTATCCACACTGCAAACGCCATAAATACGATAAAGAACTTCTTGAAATTCACAAGAAGTAAAATACCCCAGAATACTGTAAGTAAATTTAAAACCATAATAATTGACAATTATAATTTGCAAACATGCCATCGAGCCAAAAGGTATTTTACCTTTCGTTTCAAGCTAATAGGCAGCATTAATATAGAACATATAGAATAATTAAAAATATATTTATCGACATTGCAGGTATTATTCCCATAAAAGAAAACCACCATAATTATCAATGCAAGCTTATCTTTGAATTCAAGATAATAATCTGCTACATGCATAGCCAGCTTTTCTTGCTTGGAAAGAATATCGCTTGATTGCATAGCAGATGTCGGAACAAAAGAATAGTGATATCCACCTCCTTTTGACGATAGTTTAAAGCTACTAACATTACGATAGAGCCTCAAGAAAAACATTAGATCTTCACCGACTTTTAAATTTTCCGGAAATCTTACTGTTTCTATTACTTTTCTCTTATAGAATCTGCCCCAACATTCGAAATAGTAATTGCAATATATGAAATTTCGAAAAGATTCGGTAGTCTTGCATATTATATCATGAGAATATGTCTTCATAAAACTGCCATTGTTCCTAGGTATCTGTATGAGATCATAATTCCCTGACAAAAGCCGTTCCGTAATCGTTCCAGGAAGAAAATAATCATCTGCATCAACAAATGTTATATACTCACCTTTAGATTTTTCTAAGCCTAAATTTCGGGCAGAACTTACGCCACCATTTACTTTATGGAATACCTTTATCCGTTTATCCTTCTCTGCATATTCATCGCATATTTTGCCAGACCCATCCTTACTACCATCATCAATTAACAGAAGTTCCAGGTCATTGAATCTTTGCACAAGAATACTATCAATGCAACGAGATAAATATTTCTCGGCATTATAGACAGGTACAATTACAGAAATAACAACATTACTCATAGCCAGCAATTAAATGTCCATAAAATGTCAACTTACCATCTTTGAGCTTCTCTTTCTTTCCCTTCCACGACAATTTGCAAAACAAAGCATTTTTGGCTATATTTGTCATTTTATTATCATCATATACTTCATTAAAGCAATGATGAAGTTCATATAGATCCTTAACATACAAAGCATCTGTTTCAACAAATTCTCTAAACTGGCATGAACTATCATAAAAGACGCGCAAACCATAATCGATGAAAAAGAAATCTATCATTGTTTCATTTTTCTCCCAATATGTAAGAAATAACATTCTCATAAAATCAAAAACAATACTATTGCCTCCAATAGCGAAACTACTCCATTTACACTTGGATACATAATGAAAATCCTCTTCTGTACTTAAAGAAAAGAAATCTCTATTTATTAAACTATCAGGTATATCTTGATTTACAAATATTGTTGAGTCTAACCATATTCCACCATATTTAGCAATACAAGACATTCTAATAATATCGCTTAAGTGTGTTAAGCTAATAATACCTCTTTGAACCTTAGATAGAATATTTTCTGGAATATCAACATAATCAGAAAAGTTACTCTCTGTTAATAGGACTATATCTACATTATCACTTACATGTTTTTTTACCGAATTATAACAAGCTTTTACAATTGGCGGCATTCCTTCTTCACCCTGCCACCACATGATCCAAACAATAGGCTTACTAGCTTTCTTAACTACCCCTTGCTTATTGGCATAGTCTTTTATTATATCCTTATATTTGTCCTTCAAATAGTTTAATTTAACTCTTTGGATAAATCTCTGCCTTTTGTACTGATTTCGAATCAACACACTTATTATTTCTGTTTTAAAGGCTACAACAGAATTACTACACCTCCTCATAGAAGAAAATGTAGAAATATATTTCTTCATTTTATTAATCATACCTTATCTAAATTTATAAGACCTATAACTGGAAAATTCTAATTTGATACAGTTGACATCATTATTAATTATTTAAGTGATTTTTCAAGAAACCCTAAGGATTCGGTACGTTTTTTAGACATAATACCATTTATCGTTTTCCAATTAATTTCATCATTGATATTGGCAGTAATCTCGCCAAAACTTCCTATCAAACGATTATCCAAACCAAAGGAAGATAACAGGGATTCAAATCGACTCATTCCCCTCTCCTTATTTCCATACACAAAGAAAGGCTTATTGAAAATCAACGAGAAAGCACAAGCATGAAAAGAATCTGTAAACACAAATTTAGCATCATAAAATCCTCTAAGCCAAGCCTCAACGGGTGGCTGAATACGATTTTTTATGTTGTATGATTTATCATCACACTTAGAGTTTACGTAAAAAGGAGTTAAACCATATTGCTTTGCAATGAAATCAACAATCTGTTGCTTTTCGGCTGTCATATCAAGAATATAAACCAAGAAATCTCCTTTACTTTTTGCCACAGTTGCTAAACCGAGTCTATTAACATAATCTTCTGATGTCAATAATAACGTTGGATCTAAAACATGTTGGACATCAATTCTGTGAAAATATTTATTACATAAAGATACACCAGAACTTTCACGAACACCAACAGCATCAAAAGCATGCAACAATTTCGAACATTCACTAGTCTCCTCAGGACTATATTCCCAATCATCCGTTCCGAAAGATGCTGCATATGAAACTCTTTTTACATGCCAACCTTTTGTAAAATCCAAATAGGCATTTACTATAGGGCGATAGTGTTGCACTCTCCATATCTGATCACTTCCAACAACGAAACCATCAAATTCCCCATTTGATATTGCATATAAATCTCTTTGGATTTTGCGATGAATGTATTTATTAACAAATTGGATTGTATATTGATGCTCCTTCAACATCTCACCATATTGAAAAAAAATCCAATGCCACCTCTGCGTCGAATGCCCAGATAGTTTTTTAAAAGATTCCTTTATTGTTCGCTTTAAATAGTTGATAAAAGGTACTTTTGGAGGCCATCCTTTATCAATCATCATAGTTTTGTGCCCCATTTTTTCAAGCACTGTCTGCAAAGCATAAGCCTGCAATATTCCTCCATAGTTAGTATGGAGAGGTAATGTCAATATTCCTATTCTCATAAATTCTATTTCACTTTAAATATTACTTCGCTCCATGGCATCAAGCTTTTTTATCAATTCAACCAAAGAACTTACCGCATATTTATCAATTAACGTTAATGTTTCAACAACTTCAGACAGTTTTCTACCAATTTCATTAAGGACAGGCATGTCTGGTGTCAATTCTCGACTTATAAAATGACCAGTATCTGCTCCATATCTTCTATTCAGAAATCTATAGAAATGAAACTTTGAAGCATTCGATAATGATAGGATTCGTTTAGCTACGTGTTCGGGATTTGCATCCTTGAATATTGGATATGACTGATAAGAATTACTTCTATCAGGCAACATTTTGTCCATAGAGTCAACAAGCTCCAATAAGTTATCATCCGATAAGTTTTCCAAAATCATAGTATAATGATGCTCCAACTCTGTCAACTTTGTTGCAAATATTCCATTCAAGCTGCTATTAAACTTTTTGCGCAGTTCATTGTTGGCACTTGCCAGGTTAATACTGGATAGCAAATTAATGATGTTACTTTTTATATCTGCGAATGAATCGGAAGAAGAAATATCTGCAATCAATTTCTCGACATAAGCTTTAGACGTATCAAAAACTTTGCTGTTCATCTCTTTTATCCCAAGGTCACTTAGTTCTATCAGAATTGATATTGCCTTTAAATAATCTTGATAACTTCGAAAGCTTCCATTTAAAACTGCAGATTCTGTCATTGCATATTGCCCCTCAAAATCTTCATTATCCACCTCATAATATTGATATAAACAATCCCATGATTCTTGTTCCGTTGGAACTAACTTAGCATTCAGATTGCCAACCAAATCTATACCTTTCAAACAATAATCTGGTATGAGTGTAATATCATTGATTTCTCTGAATATATTCATGCCATATTTTATTTCTAATGGCTGGTATTTTTGTTGAATAGCTGAAATCCTTCGTTTTAGCTCTAACATCTCAGGTCTATCACTTACTAAAGCTTGAGCATATTTTTGTCTCCAATTGGCTATAATATCTTTATTAGACGTTGACATCTCAGAGTATAGCACAACAAAACGGATTAAGAAATGGAATAATTCCTTATTCTGATAAGAATTACCATTATCTATATGGATACCTTGAAAAATCTGATTAAAGTCTCTAATACACTGTCGCAACACTCGTAGATTCGAATAGCCAGTCAATTTGAAAGTTTCTTTTATCGTTGAGATATGTTGCTGTACAAAATAGCTTACCGGAGTTTCATTTGCGAAACTATTGATTGCCGCATCTACATCAGATTGGATTTCAAAGGTTCGACCGATGACCTTCTCTCTGAAACGATTAAAAGTCTCTTTGTCTGTGATTTCTGTACTATTGCAGATGACAATAACTTTGAACTTGTTATGCTCTACAAACCGATTGATATATCCATACAATTCCTTAACACCAATGTTTGCCCGCTCCAAATCATCAAAGATTAAAATTCTGCGTCCATTCAATTCCTCCTTTTTATCATTAAGCAAGTCCATCAAAGGATCTAACTTGAAATCTACTGTACCATCGCTAGTTTTGTCTCCGTCATAATCGACATTGAACCTTAGTGCTGCAGAAACAACCATCTTTGTAAAGGTTTTGCCTATCTTATAGACCTTACTATTCATAAATGGAAAAAGCAAGCCATTGATGGTATCATTGATTTGCTTGACCGTTTGAACACCAAACAAAGAGACATACATAGGAGTCAACTCATCTTCATTTTCTGTTTGGAACGTATCCAACCAACTTTTTATAAAAAATGTTTTTCCACATCCCCACTTGCCATCTAAAAGCACAGCATATTGGGGATCAGGATCATCCTTATATCTGTTCAAAAATCGTATAATGTCTTCGTTCATATCCTAATCTACCATTAAAATTTTAATATCTTATGATAATACAAGACAGCCATGCTCTTTGCCCTATTCTCTATCATTTCTTCTTCCCAAACAGAATGCTTATTAGTAAACTCATGCACCCATTTATAGTTGGACTTTTCATAGACTTTCTGTTTCTCTGCGTAATCTATCCTATCCGCTTCAGTATTCAAGTTTCCCTCCAACATAATCAAATTGCCAATGTTAGTGACATTTCCTTCATTACACTCAGGAAGAATATGCTCTATGGAAGAATCATCCTCAAAAATCTCCTTCTTCTGATAATAACAATTGAGCTTTTGAAGCGCATACTTACATTTCATATTAGCTGCCGTCGCTTTCTTGGTAAAAGAAAGAGTGATAAATTGCTCTGTAAACTGTTCTTCCGTTGGAATTAATGGAATCAAACAAGCATACAACTTCGACTGAATTATCTCCTTAGTTTGATTCTTACTTGAACTTTTTCTAATTGCTATGGAAAACTTTGAATAAATACCATCCAACCTGTTTGCCTTTCCTGACATCACTGCTGTATATGCAAAATGGAAATTCTCCAAAAACAGTATCACTTGTTTAAAATCTTTGGTAGATATCAAGTTGTTATCTTTTACCCATAGCAATGCCATCAAGACTACTCGAACTTGAGCTATACCGAAGTAATTGGACAGCACATTAAAGCTCTGCACTAACCAAAAATATTCCTTTCTATTTTGGTAATCATTCCTGGTAGGTTTGATTATCTGAACATAATACTTTGCATTCTGAACTAATGAATCTAAAAAAGACTCATAATCACTTGTTTTGACAATAGACGAAAAATGGTCGTATAACAGACTTGCTCCAGTTTGCCTATAACAAGAATTCCAAAAATGGCGATAATATGTTCCGATTCCTACAGAAGCTAAATCACATTCATTGATGATGCCTTTCAGTTCATCCCATTTACATTTGGCATAATCTGCAGGTTCCGTCTTACGAAGCTTCTCAAACAAGCGATTCTTGATTAAGTCTATTGCTGCAAGTTTCTTACCCTTAGCATTCAGTATCTCAAAAATACGATAAGCCTGAGTGTTATCATCGGTAGAAATGGATATGAAGATACAGTTCAATATTTGGTCTCGGATAGCTTTGAGTATATCAATCAAACTAATGTCATTCTGAAAGCCATCACAATTTTCAGACATAAATTCCTTCAAATTCTTCTCTTCTAACCGAGTACGGAATAAGCGATAGGCAGTTTGAATACACAATTCCTCTTCAGAGGATGGCTCTTGCTTAACTTTCTTCTCTCTATCTTGAATATAATAGGAGAAATAAGGATAACTACTCTCACTTTTGATAATGCGGACTTCATTTCCATCATCATCACTAGTCATGATATAACTGAAAATCAGTTTACTCAAATTATCCTCACCCTTCTCTCTGAATATATCAGAGATGACAGAGAATAATATCGTTATCGTGGTGATGCGTTGTTGCCCATCCACTACTTGTATTTCCTTATCGCTTTTCTCATCGAAGTTGCCGATGAAAAGCATCGTGCCTAAAAAGTAAGAGGTGGTTTCCAGTTTGCCATCCTTACATTTCAGACATTTGATAATGTCATCAAGAAACTCTTCACAATTCTTCTTTTCCCAAGAGTAATCTCTTTGAAAACGAGGTATCATGAATTGCCGCCCTGACTTTAAAAGTGCCTTAATCGTTTTGTCTGCAGGTTTTATATTCATGGTTCTCAATTTAATTTTGTTACTCGTTTGAAATTCTGATAGTTAGAAATATACTTATTTTTTACGTCACTATTTAAGCTAAACACATAAGTCTTGAAGTTTAGAGATAAAACTTTAAAGACCTAAATAGCTCAAATTATGATACTCTATCTTCATACATCCATTGGATTCAAAAAATTGATTTACCGAAATGCCTATTGGTACCGCCTCCGCTTTATAGCATTGCCACAGGTTCTCAAGTTCTTTACTACTTATTGCCATACTCATAATATTTAATGTTTAAAATGGCGCAAAGGCAACATTTATCTTTCAAACCAAAATTGGGGCAGGATGCTAACCATTTATCGTCTGCAAATATCCAACGATTTTCATAAAAAATCATTATTTTTGAATAAAGTTACTCACATGTAGTATTCTCGAATAATCACTCGACAAAGTTAAACTCCAATATCTTCCAAGACAATCTTCGTAAACTTTCGTGCTCCATCAATGCTTAAGAAAAATGAATTATCAAAATCACTACTTTCTAAGAATCTAGAGTCATCAAGATAATCCCAAAAAGGAACATTCTGCGGTTTTGCTTCTCGTATAAACGAATAGATGTAGTTTTCTCTAAATTCCTTTGTTAGTTTTGTAGACAAAGTTGGATGAACTGGTGCCATAACCAATACGGGACGTAAATTTCTTACTAAACAGAATTCAATCATCTCTGACAAGAGATGTTTTCTATATGTAGCTCCAAGTTTGTTTTCTTCAGATAATGGAGCATTCAGATTAGATATATTAAACTCTTTTTGCCAAATATTCATCCATTGTAGCGAATCTTTTTCATATTCTTGAATAGTTGTACATTTTGAACAAATTCGAGATGTTTTAATTCGAGGGTCATCTTTGAGAAGCTTCTTCAGAGCAATTTTCGGAGAAGTAAATAACGGGTATAAATGACGACGTCTTACCGCCTCATAATTATCTATCATTGTTCGATCCAAAATATCGAAATACTTATCATAGGTCGGTTCAGCCCATTTTCCGGTCACAGAAAGACCGGAAAATGGGCAGAAAGGAATTATTACAATTCCTTTCTGCTTCAAGATACTGAAATAGGTTTTCAGTATCTTGAAACTAAATTCCAAAGACTGTGGCTGTAAAGCCCAATTAAAAGCCTTCACATTAAGACCCGTATAATCGAAATCATAAACTCCAGATGAACTACCTAAATTGACAACATCATAGTTTCGTTCCAAATGATTTCTATACCATTCATTATCTGGATAATTTGATTTATCAAGCAGCTTATTCTGATACCAATTAGTTCGCTTAACCATTTTGTTCAACAACAAAGGTAAAGCCAACACTATTTTTTTAGCTTTTCTCATTTTTTTATTTAGTAACCAGGACAATTTATAGATTCTATATGATACTTGTAATTTTGATTCAGAGAAGAAATAGAATACATTTCTTCATTTGTTAACTCAAAATCAAAAATGTCTATATTTTCCTTAAATCGGTTAGGATTATATGACTTGAATACAGGCATTACATCCCCCTGCTGAATATGCCAACGGAGGATAACTTGTCCTATAGACTTTTTGTATTTTAAAGATAACTCATGGAGTACATCACTATCTTTAAGAGGTGGAACCAAGCGGCACAGAGGAGCATAAGCTTGTGTCACTATGCGATTTTTCTTCATAAAAGCTCGCAAATCCTCTGCGGTTCGCAAAGGATGATACTCCATTTGATTCACCATAGGAATGACCTTGGGATTAGAAGACAGCAATTGATTAAAATGTCTTATATCATAATTAGCAACACCTATAGCTTTAACTTTACCAGCTTCATAGAGTTTAACCATTTTTTCCCAAGTACTTTCAAAATATCCAGGATATGGCCAATGCATCAACCACAAATCCAAATAATCAGTTTTGAGATTAGCTAGAGAAACTTCAAGCTGTTCCTCTATATTACCTTCCATTTGCTGACTATTGCCAATTTTTGTGGTAACAAATACATCTTGTCGAGTTAATCCTACAGATTTTAAAACATCTTTTAAAACATCCCCCACAAAAGGTTCATTACCATAATCTCTTGCAGTATCTATGGCTCTAAAACCTGCCTCAAAACCTGCTTTCATGACTGGAAACAGTTCTTCATAAGTCATCCAATTTGTACCCATTGCCATAAAAGGCATATCAATACCGTTGGAAAGTTTTATTTTTGGGAATTTCATATCATTTAAATTTTGACTTTACCAATACAAACATCTTATTTTTCACCCGTTGGCGGAATTAATTTAAGTTGATAAATATGAGTAAAAAGTTGCACATAT
>ERZ1027060.170-NODE-170-length-25125-cov-28.844954_pt1 | contig 25125 bp, 21 predicted proteins | sample MGYA00519424_ERZ1027060 | MGnify/ENA primary metagenome ERZ1027060 (study PRJEB26926, sample SAMN06164500) | human gut metagenome | biome: ENVO:00009003; feature: ENVO:2100002; material: ENVO:00002003 | host: Homo sapiens | place: USA | collected 2012 ... | reverse complement strand
AGTCAATCTTTTAAAAGTAAAAGGGAGAAACTAACAGGTGTCTGTTGGATTCTCCTTTTTGTTTCTTATTGTATTGCCTTGATTCTTTCCCGGCATTCTTTCAGGATTTCCTTCAGTTCATCCTCCTTGTTCGCCCTAAGCATGGCGATACGGGTCTGCTTGAAGTCAGGAATGCCCTTGAAGATAGGGGAGGCGGCGAGATGGCGACGGGTGTGGAGAATGCCTCGGTACTCGTCGATGCGCTCGATATTGATGCGGAGCTGCTCTTCCAGAAGGTCGATTTTTTCATCCACGGTCAGTGGGGCGGCACCGGTATTGTCGAGATAATCACGGATTTCCTTGAAAATCCAAGGTCTTCCGAAGGTGGCGCGACCAATCATCACAGCATCTACACCATAGCGGTCGAAGGCAAGCTTGGCTTCTTCCGGGGTCGTAATATCGCCGTTGCCGATGATTGGGATATGAATACGGGGATTGTTCTTCACCTCTCCGATGAGGCTCCAGTCGGCTTCTCCCGTGTACATCTGGCTACGGGTTCTGCCGTGGATGGTGAGTGCCTGGATTCCGCAGTCCTGCAACTGCTCAGCCAGGTCGGTAATGATGAGGTTGTCATTATCCCAACCCAGTCGGGTTTTCACGGTTACAGGCACATTGACTGCTTTCACCACTTCTCTTGTAATATCCAGCATCAGAGGAATATTGCGGAGCATACCAGCTCCAGCGCCCTTTCCTGCCACTTTCTTGACAGGGCAACCGAAGTTGATGTCAATCACGTCCGGATGAGCCTGTTCTACAATCTTTGCAGCTTCCACCATATCCTCGGTGGTGCGACCGTAAATCTGAATACCCACAGGGCGTTCCTCATCGCTTATCGTAAGCTTGCTGACGGTGCTCTTGATGCTTCTCACCAAAGCTTCTGCCGATACGAACTCTGTATAAACCATGGCTGCTCCGAATCGCTTGCAGAGCATGCGAAAGCCAATATCCGTTACGTCTTCCATCGGAGCGAGGAAGAGGGGCTGCGAGCCAAATTCTATATTTCCTATTTTCATCTTATTCTTTTTTGCGGCTGCAAAGTTACATCTTTTTTCTGATATTACCAAAATTCACTTCAGCAGATGATACATTCCCCCAGCCAATGTCCTGATGAGCCCCTTCATCTCCAACTGGAAGAGGAGGACGGTGAGGCGGCTGATGTCGATGCCGCTCTGCACGGAAATCATGTTGATCTGCAGGTCGTTGTTTCTTGACAGAACATCCACGATGGATTGTTCTTCCGGCGAAAGGTCGGGAAAGAGACTGCGCTCAATGCCCTGCTGCTTGGCGCGCATCAGCTTGGCGTCATCCTGCCAACCCATATCCTTCACGAAGTCGGCGGCAGAGGTGAGGAGTGTGGCTCCATTGTCGCGTATCAGATTGTTGCAGCCCTCGCTATAAGCATCGCCTATCCTGCCAGGGAAGGCGAATACGTCGCGGTTGTAGGACTGGGAAATCTGGCAGGTGATGAGGCCGCCTCCGTGGGCCATGCTTTCGATGAGGATGCAGGCATCCGACATTCCTGCCACGATGCGGTTGCGGCGCACGAAGTTGATTTTATCGGCATTCGTCTGCGTCAGAAATTCCGTGAGCAGTCCGCCCTGTTCTATCATCCTTAGCGCCGTTTCTTTGTGGCGGTTGGGGTAGAGGTCGTCTAGTCCGTGAGCCAGCACACCTACCGTCTCATACCCCTTGTCGAGCGCCTGTCGGTGGGCATTGATGTCCACTCCGTAGGCAAGTCCGCTCACGATGAGAACCTGTGGACAGAGCTGCTTCAGATCGGTGATGAATCGGCGGATGAGATCCTCGCCGTAAGGAGTGCAATGGCGGGTTCCCACGATATTGATGACGCGCTGCTGGTTCAGGTTGGCGTTGCCCTTGTAGAAGAGCATGAGCGGCGCATCGTCGCATTCCTTGAGTCGGCTGGGATAGCGTTCGTCGTTCATCGTGAGGGGTTCTATGCCGTAGCGCAGGTCATATTCCAGTTCCACTTCAGCCCTTTTTCTTGCCTCATCGCTATTCTGGATGGCGTTCACGAGTTTATCTGAAGCATCGGGCAGGATGTCACGGAGATTGTTTTTGTGCTCCATGATGAGCGTGGCGGAGCCCACCTTTCTATATAGTTCCAGCATTCCCGCAAGACTGAAGTAGTTGAGCCTTGTGAGGAGAATCGTATTTAAAATTTCTTGTTGATCCACGTTGTTGTTCTTGATTTATTGTTTGTAATTTAATAGTTAGGTTTGCACCTTTGAGAGCTAAGGTTTTTCCCTACATGCTGTAGAATTCTTCACTCTTTACTTTCTTTTCAGGTACTCATATCCTATCCTGCACCTCAGACATTCCTTCTTGTCGCAATATTCCTTTTTCAGTTGGATGAGGGCTTGCGAGTCTCCGGCGTTTTCCACTTCCAGTCCGCATTGCTGCCACATTCTCACGATATGGTTGTTTTCAGCCTTCAGTTCCTCCAGGAATTCGAAAGCCCGGTCGCAGTACTTTTCCTCACCTCTGTGCCGTCCGTAGGCAAAGAGGATGGGAATGACGGTGTTGATGATGAGCAGGTTGAGCGAGAAAGGAGATATGTGCTTCTCGTTGCGTATGCTCTCGCTTCCGAAGGTGTAATGCGTCTCCCAGTAGGGCGTAACCGATGTTTTCAACACTCCGATGACCTCCTTTACGGTGGTGGCTTCGAGCAGATGGCTGAGACTTGCCTGGCGCCGGAAATAGAGGTTGGCCAGTTGGGAGATGCGGATGTGGGGGAAGTTCTGCGGGCGCAGTCTCAGAAAGCGCCAGAGCTTGTAGTCTATGGGCGCGAGCGAGAATTTATGTTGCAGATAGAGGTATTCATTCCTGAGTTTGGAGAAATATCCGTCGTTCAGTGCGTCTTTCTGATAGCGTTCGGGGATGGTTGACAGTTCGAGCAGTCCAGCCTGTCCTAAGAAGATGGCTTCTATCTGGAAGAGGTCGTCGCGGTGATGATCTACCGAGTGCAGGGGGATGGAGAGAGCCCATTGCTCGAAGGCTTCCCCGTTGATGCCGAATCCGTAGTTGCGAGCCAGGGTCACGAAGTATGCGTTTTCCCAGTCTCCGTTGCATTTCTTCACTCTCTCGGCAATAGCTTCTGTTTTCTGTGAGAGTCGCTCGGTTTGCAGGGCGCTCATCCAGGAGTGTACGGAGAGTCGGGTGAGGGCAGGGATAATCTGATAGCAGGGTGGATACTGGTCGATGGAGAGCAGTTCCTGATAGTGTCGGAGCACGTTTTCGGGGATTCTGAGCTGCATCTGCGTGAGGGGTTCTCCCTTGGAGTTGCGGGCTTCCAGGTCGATGATTCCGCAAACGTGGAGCACCACGTTGTCGTATCGCTCGTCCTTCTCGTGTCCGTGCAGATACCAGTCGCTCGCCTTGTCGTGTATTTCGATATTGCCCACCCAGAGCATTCCGTCTATCTTGATTTTAGCATTGAAGAAATCGGGTCCCGCATTGCGGTTGTGCAGCCCTGGATCGATGACTTCCACCTGCCGATGGTCGGTAGTATGGAGAGGAGAAAGTGGAAACAGCTTGTGTTTCCATACATAGTGAAGTAATTGCTCCATGATAGTTTTCTTTATTTGGTTTCAAAAGATTTGGTTTCAAAAGATTTGGTTTTTAAAGCCAGCGTTCAAAAGCCTTGTCGTAGTCTTCGCTGTTGCCTAATCTGCCATTGATGAGGCACACCAGTTCTACGGTAGCCTTGAGGCAGAGTTTCTCATCGCCGGCACGGAAGATGTCCTGGTGGAAGACATATCTCACGCCCTGCTTTTCCAGCCACAGGCGGGAGAGGAATTCATCGTCGCACTGCAGCGGCACCTTGTATTGCAGGTTCATGCGAGCCACTACTGCGTCCACGCCCTTATTGTGCATTTCTGCAAAGCTGAGTCCGCATTCCTTCAGGAAGAGATGGCGCGTATGTTCCATGTAGTGCAGATAGTTGGCATTGTTTACGATTCCCTCTATGTCGCACTCATAGTCGCGCACCTCCATCTTTGTTTCAAATATGTATTTGCTCATATCTTTTATTTTTTTAGAATTCTTTCAGAAGTGGGCTAAAATGTTTAGAATCATACGATTTTGCCCCAAATCACTGCAAAAATAAGCAAAATTTTCTATTTATTACTATAATAATGCGCTTTTTTCTACAAATAAATCGGTTTTTCCAAGATTTTTGATTATTTTTGCCGAAAGGAATAAACAAAAAAACAAGATAACAATGAAAATAGCTTTGATAGGCTACGGCAAGATGGGACACATGATCGAAGAGATCGCCTTGCAGCGTGGCCATGAAATCGTATGTAAGATTGACGTAAATAACCCTGAAGATATCGACAGCCCGGAGTTCTGCTCTGCGGATGTGGCTATCGAGTTTACCAACCCTACTGCCGCTTACGGCAACTATCTCAAGGCTTTCTCCCACAATGTAAAGGTGGTTTCGGGTTCTACCGGATGGATGAAAGACCATAAGGAAGACGTGGAGAAACTCTGCGCCGACGGTAAGCAGACCCTCTTCTGGGCCTCTAATTTCAGTATCGGTGTGGCTATCTTCTCTGCCGTCAACCGCTATCTGGCTAAGATCATGAACGGATTCCCACAGTACTCTGTATGTATGCAGGAAACCCACCACGTACATAAGCTCGATGCTCCTTCTGGCACTGCCATCACCCTGGCAGAGGAAATCATCGACAATATCGACCGCAAGAAAGACTGGAAGCGCGGCGTGACTTACTGGACTGAGGACGGTCATCACGACGAGGGCGATCAGAACATCACTGATGAGGATTTGGTGATCAACTGCGTGCGCGATGGAGAGGTGCCTGGAATCCATGCCGTGATGTACGATTCTGATGCTGATATGATTACCATCGAGCACAGTGCTCATTCACGCAAGGGCTTCGCGCTCGGAGCTGTGCTTGCAGCTGAGTTCACAGCCAACCATTCCGGTCTGCTCACCACATCAGATCTCTTTAAGTTCTAAATGATAAACAGGTTCAGATTGGTTCTAAGGATGAAATTCTGATGGAATCTTTAAGCAGTTCCTAATAAAAACGTTCTGATCTGATAAGCAGAAAAAAGAGAAAAAAATGATAGATAAAGAGAAACAAAAACTGAATATGAAGGTGCAGTGGACGAAGTTTGCTATCGTTCTCGTACTGTACCTTGCATTCCTCATCTGGTTGAAGAGTTGGCTGGGACTGATCGTCGTGCCATTCATCTTTGATGTGTATATTACCAAGAAGATACGCTGGCAGTGGTGGAAGGACTCCGAGGGTCCTATACGCTTCATCATGAGCTGGGTAGATGCTCTGGTATTCGCCCTCGTGGCAGTATATTTCATCAACCTGTTCTTCTTCCAGAACTATGTGATTCCGTCTTCATCTCTTGAGAAGAGCCTTCTCACGGGCGACTATCTTTTCGTGAGCAAGGTGAGCTACGGTCCACGTATTCCTCAGACTCCACTCACCATGCCTCTCACCCAGCACACCATGCCGCTGGTCAACGTGAAGAGCTACGTGGAATGGCCTCACTGGGATTACCGCCGCGTGAAAGGATTGGGCGATGTGAAGCTCAACGACATCGTGGTGTTCAACTATCCAGCGGGCGATACTTTGGTGAATGAAGAGCGCTATCAGGCACAGGATTACTACCAGATGGTGTATGGATTCGGCGAGCAGATTTTGGATCAGAACGGACTTTCCAAGGACGTGAGACAGATGAATCCGCTGCAGCAGCGCCAGTACTTCGAGCAGGTTTACCAGGTGGGCAGAAGCTACATCGTGAGCAATCCGGGCGAATATGGCGACATCATCAGCCGACCTACCGACCGCCGCGAGAACTATGTGAAGCGCTGCGTTGGTTTGCCAGGACAGACCCTGCAGATCAAGAATCGCATCGTATATCTGGACGGCAAGGCCAACAAGGAGCCTGACAATGTGCAATATACCTACAAGATGAAGCTCAAGGGCGAGTTCCCGATGGATTTGGCAGACCAGTTGGGCATTACCAATGAGGACTTGCTGACCTACAACCAGTCGGGCGCCATTCCGCTTACCCGCAAGGCTTATCTCGCTCTGAAAGCCAACAAGAATCTGGTGGAGAGCATCTCCATCAATACAGATGCCACTTATGGCGACCTCTATCCGCTGAATGCCTATACGGGTTGGACGCGCGATAATTATGGTCCGGTATGGATTCCGAAGAAGGGCCAGTCTATCGCCCTCACGCTGAAGAATCTGCCTGTATATGAGCGTTGCATCAAGGTGTATGAGGGCAACGACCTGAAGGTGGACCGCCAGGGCCGCATCTTCATCAACGGCAAGCAGGCGAAGAGTTACACCTTCAAGCTCGACTATTACTGGATGATGGGCGATAACCGCCACAATTCAGCCGATTCCCGCTATTGGGGCTTTGTGCCTGAGGATCATGTAGTGGGCAAACCTATCTTCATCTGGTGGAGCCACAGTCCAGACCATCCGGGCTTCTCGGGTATTCGCTGGAACCGACTCTTCAAGTTTGTCGATAACATCAAGTAAGGTCGATAATAAAAGTAAGACTCAGACGGTTTGAAAATAGCATTCAAGTTCCTCCTCTCATTGGTGCTGGCATTGCTCTTAGCATGGGGCATCCGCACCTATGTATTCACTGTCTATTCTGTGCCCGAAGGTGGGCTTCCTCCCCAGCTGAAGGAGGGCAACAGAGTGATAGTGAACAGGATTGACTGCGATATTTTTCACCGTGGCGAGACGATAGTTTTTGCCGATTCCGTAGAGCGTCTCGTTACTCCGAAGTCGAAATATACGGGTAGGGAGAAGAAAGGCTCTTATGTGCGGGGCTGGATGGAAGCCAATTTCATCGGAGTCATCGAGCAGATGCCTGGCGATACGATTCGCATGGGCAGGGAGCGATACGTCATTCCTACCATCTGCTGCAAGCGCTGCGGCTGCAAGGATTGCCGCTTCTATCTCGTGCGCACGGCGAAGGGAAAAACCATTGTCCACAAGCATCAGATTATCGGAAAAGCTTATAAACTCTTTTAGAGGGCGATTAGAGTCTTTTAGAGAAACAAAAATCGGATCCTCTTAGAATGAGTATAGAAAAATAAACTGTTGACTGTTGACTGTTGACAGTTTATTTTTATTTTGAAACAGTTGCTCATCAGTTGGTCTATTCCAATCAAGTTGGTCTATTTCAGTTTATAGATAAGAGACTGAAAATTTCAAGAACCCCAAACTATTAAAAGAAAAAGATTTTGAAAGCAATATTATCTTCCACGTATTTCGGTCCTGTGCAGTGGTATCAGAAGCTGAACCGCTATGAGGAATGCCTGATAGAGCGCCATGAGAGCTTTATCAAGCAGACTTACCGCAACCGTATGATCATTCCTACCACCAATGGTCCTCTTTCTCTCACCATTCCTACCAATCACGGCACATCGCTGGCGATGAAGGATATTCGCATTTCCGACCATGCCAACTGGCGCCACGTGCATTGGAATGCGCTTCTCTCGGCTTATGGTGAGAGTCCTTTCTTCGAGTATTATCAGGACGACATCCGCCCTTTCTACGAGAAGAAATACGAATTCCTCTTTGATTTCAATATGGAAATCATGGAGAAGATGATAGAGTTGCTCGACATCCGTCCTCATGTGAAGGTTACAGACCGATACGTTTTAAGTGAAGAACGAAGAATGAAGAGCTTTTTAAGTGAAGAACGAAGAATGAAGAGCTTTTTAAGTGAAGAAGGAAGAGTGAAGAGTGAAGAATTCAATAGCCCAGAGGCGCAAGCCCAATTCAACACTCAACACTCAACATTCAACGCTCAAATAAGGGATTTCCGTGATGCGATTCGTCCGAAAAAGCCTCTTCCTGATGCAGATTTCATTCCTCAGCGCTATTATCAGGTGTATGAGCAGAAACATGGTTTCTTGCCCAACATGAGCATTCTCGACCTGCTTTTCAATGAGGGCAACGAGGCGATATTCTATTTGTAAGACAAAAATGATACGGCGAAGGCATTTTTCTTTTCGGTCTTCACCAGGTTGAGGTCGGCCTCGTTTGGATTCTTACCCTCTTTTCTTGCCTGGTTGATACGTGACTTTGCTTGCCCCCCGTTTCTTGCCCTTATTTTGGTCTTCATTGATGACTGGTGCCTGTCATCAATGAAGACCAAGGTTAGTTCGTCTATTAAGCCTGACTTCCGGTACAAGAGAAGCTTTCTTTCGATTGCTGTTGCAAAGCTACAACTTTTTGGGATTGAAAACAAATTATTTCGCTACAGATTTTGGGGGCGTTTTCATAAGTGCTTGATTGATAACACTTTATAGCGATATTTTGGCAATCGTTTTGTGCATTTTGATAGATTTTGAAGAAAATGAAGGTTAGCGCCCCTGGATTTAAGAAAAAGAGGTCATTTCCGGTCATTGTCATTTTCGGTCAAAATCGTTTCGGGGGCGCTCTTTTATCCTATAATATAATATTATAGACTACTTTGACCAATTCCATTTTCATTTTGACCGAAAATGACCATGACCGATTTTGATCGGATTTGCCATTTCTTAGAAAGCAAATCTATGTTAGATGTGTTTGCTAAAAAGTCTTGATAATCAAGTACTTGTGCTGAAATCAACACCATTGTTGATTGTTTTTAGTACGAAAAGGGGCATTTATTGGGTATAAAATAGATACGATATCACCTTATTATAATATAAATAGACTGAACTTGCGAAACTTGAATTATCACTCTGCAGGATATTCTGGTGGTTTATCAGGCCCATGGCAAGACTGGCTGGCTTCCATGCAGGTACTATTCACCCCGGTTTCTTGACTTAAATCAAAAAAACAGAGTGTATGGAAACTTTTCTCTTAAATTGTTTGTGTGCGCACACAAAAAGTTATACCTTTGCACCAGAAATAAGATACAAGGTTACAAAAGATTGTTAGGATAAGCATAGAAAGAAGCTTGGAAGGCATGAAGAGATTGCTAAGAAGAGCATGAAAAGATTGCTGGAAGAGTTAAGATAAAGGCAAAAGATTGCAGATAGGATAACAAATGAAAGTTGACAGGCTCTTCGGAGTCTTCAATATAGAGATAGGTAAAGATTATTAGGATAACTTGAGGTTGTCTTTCTTCGGGAAGCGATCTCTTAAAAAAAAGAAAGGTAAAAATTATGTTAGTTTTAGGTATGGTTTTCGCAGTATTGGTAGCTGTTGCAGCTGAGGTTGGTGCAATCAAGAACGACCTCGCTTAGGCTTAGCCAAGAAGGTTCCCTAAGAGGGAATCATGCGAACGGAATCGTAGTCATGGGTTTCGAAAAAATGGTTAGATTGGGGTGTGAATCCCTGCGTTTAGTTAGAGTTTTAGGGGTGAAAGTCCCTGTGTTTAAAGTTTGAATTGGAGATGAGAATCTCCGCGTTTGAAAGTAGTTTTTGAACGAAGAGGAAGCCAAATGGGCTTCCGCTATGAGGGGCGAAAAGCTCCTTTTTTTGTTTCATGGCGGTTGGGTTTCAGAAGAAACTGTTTGCTGGCCGAACCGGATGAAATCAGTTTTTGAAAAGGCAGTTATTAATTCAATAGGTAATATAAAAGGCAATTGCAGGGGGTGTAGGTTTCCCTTCGCAGTTGCCTTTCTTTTCCTTCTCTCATTTCTCATTTGAAGATCAGGGTGATGAGTCTGTTTTTGTCGAAAAGTTCCCTTGCCACGTCTTGAATCTGTTGGCTGGTAATGGCTTCCACCTGTTCGTAGAGGCAATCAACGTTTTTCTCCCAACCATAGTGGAGGAAGCTCTTACCGAAATCGAGGGCGAAGTTCTCACGGTTGTCGCAGGCAACGCCAATCTGACCCTTAATCTGCTTTTTTGCAGCTTTCAGTTGGGAGTCGGAGAGCGGTTTCTCCATCATCCGGTCCAGTTCTTTGCGCACCAGTCGCAGGCAGCGCTTGATGTCGTGTTCATCGCAACCGAAGTAGATGCTCCAGGTGCCCGTATCTCCGTAGGCCACCATCGTGCTTTCCACGGTATAGACCAGTCCATTGTGCTCTCTCAGTGCGAGATTAAGTTTAGCGTTCATGCCCGGTCCGCCGAGGATATTGTTGAGCAGATAGAGCGGCATTCGTCGGTCGTCGTTCACATCGTAGGCTCTTGTTCCTATCATCACATGCGCCTGATGGGTATTCTTCTGCATCACGATCGTCTGCCCGGCAATCTCTTCCCCCACAGATGGATAATTTTTAGGTCCCACAGATGACACAGATTTTTCTGTAGTAATAGAATTCTCATCCCCCGCGAATCCCGTGCCTCCCGAGAAATCTGCGTCATCTGCGAAATCTGCGTGACAATCCTCTTCAGCAAGCTTGCCCGAATCATCATCTGCGAGTGCCCTTCCGACAAGCTTCACCAGCTTCTTGAAATCAATATCCCCATAAGCGAAGAATATCGCATTGTCGGGGCGATAGAGTTTGCGGGTGAATCGTAGTGCATCCTCAGTAGTGAAGGAGCGAACCTGCTCGGCAGTGCCCAGAATATTATGTCCTAAGGACGAACCCTTGAAGAGAATATTCTCAAACTCATCATAGATCAGTTCGGCAGGCGAATCGTTGTAACTCTCGATCTCATCGCAGATCACCTCCACCTCCTTGTCGATTTCCGCTTGCGGATAGACGGAGTGGAACACGATGTCGGAAAGCAGATCTACTGCCCTGGCGATGTGCTCCTTCAGGATGGCAGAATAATATACGGTGCCCTCCTTGTTGGTGTAGGCATTGAGGTCGCCGCCCACGCTCTCCAGACAGTTGAGAATGTGCCACGCCTTGCGCCGCTCAGTGCCTTTGAAGGTGACATGCTCGCAGAAATGGGCGAGTCCTTCTTCGCCAGGTTCCTCATTGCGGGTGCCGGCGTTTATCTGATAACCGCAATATACTACCTTGCTGTCGGAAGGCAGATGGATGATGCGGAGTCCGTTGTCGAGTGTATGTGTATTGTATTTCATTTCTATGCAAAATCAATGTACAAAAATCAATGTGCAAAATTCATTGTGTAAATTTCTAATGTGCAAAGTTACATCTAAAATGTAATTTATCCAAAAATATCAGCTATTTATTTTGCATTATCGCCAAAAACATTTATCTTTGCCTGCAATTAATTCTGCCGGGGAAATCCGGACGGGGCATGATTCCAATTCTTCTTCAGATAGGAAACAGTTTCCCGGTCAGGAAAGAATCGTTTCCGGTTGGACAAGAATATAGTTTTTTAACAAGAATATAGTTTTTAACAAGATACAGAAATATACAATGCGCAAGGTTATAGGAATAGGAGAGACCGTTTTGGACATTATCTTCAAGAACGGCAAGCCGATAGAAGCAGTGCCGGGCGGCTCATCGTTTAATGCCGTCATTTCTTTGGGGCGTGCGGGTGTGAATACTTCGTTTATCAGCGAGGCAGGCAACGACCGTATCGGCGAGTATGTCATCGAGTTTTTGAGGGAAAATGGGGTGAATGCCGACAATGTGAGCATCTTCCCTGATTCAAAATCGCCTCTCTCATTAGCTTTCCTCGATGAGAACAACAATGCTGACTACATCTTCTACAAGGATCATCCGCACGACCAGCTGGAGTTTGCTACTCCCGAAATCAATGCTGGCGACATCGTACTCTTCGGTTCGTTCTTCGCCCTGAATCCTGTGGTTCGTCCTCAGGTGGCTGGCTTCCTGGAATACGCCAAGAGTCGTGGAGCCATCCTCTATTACGACGTGAATTTCCGTGCTTCTCATCAGAACGAAATCATGAAGATTACGCCTAATCTGATAGAGAATTTAGAGATGGCGGATTTCGTGCGCGGCAGTCATGAGGACTTCGGAATTCTCTATAAGAAACCGGAGGCTGACAAGGTGTATAATGCCGAAATCAGCTTCTACTGCAAGAAGTTCATCTGTACCCAGGGTGCCGACCCGGTGGAGGTGCGTGCTGAGAACGGATTTGCCAAGAGTTATCCTTCCGAGAAGATGAAGACGGTGAGCACCATCGGTGCTGGCGACAACTTCAATGCCGGGTTCGTATTCGGACTGATCAAGGATGGAATCACCCGCGAGGATATCGACCGTGGATTATCTGAGGCACAATGGGATAGCCTCCTGAAGAGTGCCCAGGAGTTCTCTGCCGAATGCTGCAAGGACATCTACAACTATGTTTCCAAGGAATTCGGAGAGCGGTGTAAAAAGGTAAAAAAGTAAAAAAACAAATATTATGACTGAGATTACAAACAAAATTTATTATGTAGGCGTAAACGACCGCAACAAGCATCGTTTTGAGGGCCTCTGGCCTCTGCCTAACGGAGTGAGCTACAACTCTTATATCATCGACGATGAGAAGGTGGCACTGGTAGATACTGTAGAGGTAGATTTCTTCACCCAGTTCCTCGAGAACATTCACGAGGTGATTGGCGACCGCGAAATCGATTATCTCATCATCAACCACATGGAACCTGACCATAGCGGCTCTATCGCCCTCATCAAGAAATATTATCCTAATATCAAGATCGTGGGCAACAAGAAGACTCTCGGTATGCTGGAAGGCTTCTATGGCGTTACCGACGATGTGGTGGAGGTGAAGAATGGCGAAACCCTCTCGCTCGGCAATCATGAACTGAGCTTCGTTCTCATCCCGATGGTTCACTGGCCAGAGACCATGGTTACTCTGGATGCGAAGAACAAGGTGCTCTTCTCGGGCGATGCGTTCGGCTGCTTCGGTGCGCTGAACGGCGGAATCATCGATACGGAAATCAACTGCGAGACTTTCTGGCTGGAGATGGTTCGCTACTACTCAAACATTGTGGGTAAGTATGGAATCCCTGTTCAGAATGCGTTGAAGAAGTTGGCTGGCGTGGAGCTGGACTACATCTGCTCTACCCATGGTCCTGTTTGGCACGAGCATATTGAGAAGGTAATAGGTATGTATGATAAGATGTCGAAGTACGAGACGGAGCCGGGCTTGGTTATCTGCTACGGCACGATGTATGGCAACACCGAGCGCATGGCTGAAATCATTGCCCGTGCAGCAAGTAAGGCAGGTGTGAAGAACATCGTGATGTATAATATCTCGAAGACTCACCACAGCTACATCCTGCGCGACATCTTCCGCTACAAGGGTCTCATCGTGGGTGCTCCAACCTACAATGCCGGTCTTTATCACGAGATGGAGGTTCTCCTCTCCGAGCTTGCCAATAAGGACATCAAGAACCACCTCCTTGGCTGGTATGGTTCTTATTGCTGGGCAAGCAAGGCAGTGGCTAAGATTCAGGAGTGGAACGAAACCAAGCTCCACTACGAGCCAGTAGGCGAGCCGGTGGATATGAAGCAGGCGATTACTCCAGAGGTAAAGGCGCAGTGCGAGGCGCTGGGTAAGGCAATGGCTGAGAAGCTGCTGGCGGAATAATTTTGGCAAATTATTGAAGCCACAGAATAAAGTTTATGGGCGGAAGAACAACTGGGGTTAACAGAGTTAACAGTTAACAGTTGTTTTTCCGCTCTTTCTTTGTTTAAATACCTTTAAATATTCCGTGTAATTCCCGATAAAACTTGGTGATGTCGTGTAAAAAGCGTACTTTTGCTGCAAAAATACGTGTCTTGACACGAAAATTTTCAGTGAAATGGTATATTTTGAACGCAAGGAATATCTAGATAAGCTCATCTCTGCCGAAGGCAATGGGATGATAAAGATTATCACTGGCATCCGCCGATGTGGTAAATCTTTTCTTCTTTTCAACATCTTTTGTAAGCATTTGCTTGAAAGAGGTGTTGCGGAGAATCATATCATACAGGTAAATCTTGAAGACCGCAGAAACAAGAGACTCCGTGATCCTGATGCACTTTTAGAGTATATAGATACTCAGATGGTTGACAAGGAGAAGTATTACATTCTTCTTGATGAGGTTCAGATGGTAAAGGAGTTTGAGGATGTGCTCAATTCCTATCTTCATGTAGAAAATGCTGAGGTGTACGTAACAGGTTCCAATGCCCGGTTCTTGTCAAAGGACGTAATCACAGAGTTCAGAGGACGAGGTTGGGAAATCCGCATTCATCCATTGAGCTTTTCTGAATACTACGAGGTTGTGGGAGGTGAGATGCAACAAGCTTTGGAAACCTATTATCTTTATGGTGGATTGCCTGCTGTGGTACAGATGGAAAGCCCTGAAGCCAAGCAAAACTATCTTCGAGAGATTTATGAGACGGTTTATCTGAAAGATGTATTGGAACGTAATCGCTTGAAGAATCCAGAGGGAATGAAAGAACTGGTACGTCTCCTTGCATCTACGATAGGTTCTTGTACCAATGTCTTGAAAATCTCCAATACGTTTAAGTCGGCTGGTGGAGTAGAGATAAGTGGCAATACTATCAGCAAGTATTTGGAATATCTGCAGGATTCCTTTATCATCAGCGAGGCTTTGCGCTATGATGTGAAGGGGCGCAAATACATTGGTGCTGGTACCAAGTATTATTTCGAGGACATCGGTATCAGAAATGCCGTGGTAGATTTCCGGCAGATAGAATTCACTCATATCATGGAGAACGTGGTTTATAACGAGCTTCGCAAACAAGGCTATGGTGTGGATGTTGGCGTAGTAGAGAGCTTCAAACGAGATGAGAATGGCAAGCTGCAGCGTAGGAATCTTGAAATTGATTTCGTGGTGAACCGTCATGATGAGCGCCTCTATATCCAGTCGGCTTACGCCTTGCCTGATAAGGAGAAGGTAGATCAGGAGCAGGCTTCTCTATTGAATGTAAACGATGGTTTCCGCAAGGTGATTATCGTAGGCGACAGATACTATTCTAATTATAATGAGGAGGGCATCATGATGATGAGTCTCTTCGATTTCCTCTTGGGAACAAAATAAAGCAGATTTACAGGCAGCTGTCTTTTAGCGGAGGGCTGCGTTTTCATAAATAAATAGAGCTCGAAGTCCTTGGCGCGTGATGTATCAAGGACTTTTTATGTTTTGTGCCCCTTCACAAGTAAAATGTTTTCCTGTTGTGATAAAAAAGTAAGCGAAAACAATACAACTTTTCAATATTTTCATTACCTTTGCACGCAGATACCATTCTGCTCACGCCGAGTTGAGGCTTTTCCTTGTCTTTCATGGGGAGGATTTGCTGAGACGAGGACTTGGGAGGGAGTTGGTGTCGTGACATAAATATAAAGGTGCGTTTACTGCGCTTAGTACTTGGTGAACAGAAACCTGGCAGTTTCAAAATCTTATCAAAGACTATGCAATGGTAGATGCTCTCGGGATGTGTATATTCACATTCCTTATCGGTGTGGCACCCTACGCTAAGTAGGGTGTCCAAATCGGTATGGGAAAAGTGTATCATATCGGCGTGAGCTTCGAAGTTGTTCGTTTCGATAAGATGGGCTTGCCAGGGCCTCTGTTCATGAAGCGAACAACGGGCAAGTTCACGCTTACTTTTTGTGGTGTTAGCTAATTGAAGTTTAACATAAAAAGTAGAGATTATGGTACAAAAGAAAACATCATTTGATAGTGTTTTTCATTATACAAGCGAACGAGCATTGTTTGGTATTGTTCAAAAAGATGGCTTGCATTTTAGGGCAAGTCGTTATGACTGCATGAATGACTCTGAGGAGTATAAGTGGCTATATGAACCACTAAAGGTAAGAATCTCAGAGGAACAAGGTTTGCCCAAGGATGAGGTTAATAACCTTTATGAGAAATTCCCTTATGTTATTTCTTTTTCTGAAAGAGAAGAAGAGGTAGCTATGTGGACTAAATATGGAGGTGGGGGGAATGGTGTTTGTTTGGTGCTGAACAAAGAATTGATAGTTGCAGAAGCAGAATTGCATTTTAAAGAAGAATCGGATGTCGCAATGCCTGTTAGGTATGCCGATGAGAAAACTAAAATGGAAATATTAGCTGAAGTTGTAGAGGATTTCCGTAATCAAGGTTACGGAACGGCTAATCAACAAGAAATGTTTGAGGACGAAGTTTTTTGTAGTGCTTTTGTGAAAAATAAGGCTCTATGGGAAGATGAGGCTGAATTCCGGTATGCAAGAATACGTGAGCGTGGTATGACGGTTAGGTATTCTATGCAAGGTGGCGAATTCTCATACCCCGAAGATAAACGTGCCATACAGTTTCGACCAGACAAATCGACACCATATTTAGAGATTGTGTTTCCATTAGAGGTGTTGGATAAAATAGTTGTAGGCCCAAACATGGGTGCTGCTGGCATAGGAAATATAAAGAATAAGTTGGAAAAATCCGTTCATAAAGAGATAGATGTGATTCCATCTAAGTTTAAAATTTAAAGATAGATAATCATGATGCAAATTATTAAGAAAGGGCGTATTTTAGCCTTGATGTTTATGTTACTTGGATGCTTGGCAATTCAAGCGTCTGATGACTTGATTACTAAGCAAATCACAATCAAGTTGGATAAGGCAGGTACTTTGCCGGATAAGATTGGTAGTACAAAAAAATATAAAATTACCAATCTGAAGATTGTTGGTGAGATAAATGGAACGGATTGGGTCTTTATTAGAGATATGGCTGGTGGAGGACTTAAAGATTATAGTTATACCAATGGTAAATTGTCAGTGTTAGATTTATCTGAAGCAAAAATCGTAGAAGGTGGAGATTGTTACTATTATGATGTTGTTAAGTACTATACATCTAATGATCGCTTAGGGGACTATGCTTTTTCTGGTTGTAATGAGTTGACCAGTTTGTCTCTTCCTTCGGGTATTACTTTTATAGGAAACCATGCTTTTCAAGATTGTTGGGGGTTGACAAGTTTTGTCATCCCTTCCAAAGTTACTACAATAGGAATAGGAGCTTTTTATGGTTGTAGTGGTTTGACAAGTTTAGTCATTCCTTCTAGTGTTACTTCAATAAGTATGTATGCTTTTGCATATTGTAGTGGTTTGACAAGTTTGGTCATTCCTTCTGGTGTTACTTTAATAGCAGGATATGCTTTTTCTGGATGTAGTGGGTTGACAAATTTGGTCATTCCTTCCAGTGTTACTACAATAGTACGGTATGCTTTTGAGGGTTGTAGTGGTTTGACAAGTTTGAACATTCCTTCTAGTGTTACTTCAATAGGAGAATCAACTTTTAGCGGTTGTAGTGGTTTGACAAGTTTGGTCATTCCTTCTGGCGTTACTTCAATAGAAAAATCAACTTTTCGTGGTTGTAGTGGTTTGACAAGTTTGGTCATTCCTTCTGGCGTTACTTCAATAGGAGAATCTGCTTTTTATGGTTGTAGTGGTTTGACAAGTTTGGTCATTCCCTCTGGCGTTACGTCAATAGAAAAAGCAACTTTTAGCGGTTGTAGTGGTTTGACAAGTTTGGTCATTCCTTCTAGCGTTACTTCAATAGGAGAATCTGCTTTTAGTGATTGTAGTGGTTTGCCAAGTTTGGTTATTCCTTCTAGTGTTACTTCAATAAGAAAATCTGCTTTTTATGGTTGTAGTGGTTTGGCAAGTTTGGTCATTCCTTCTAATGTTACTTCAATATGGGAATCTGCTTTTAATGGTTGTAGTGGTTTGACTTCAGTCTATGTCAGCTGGCAAACACCTTTAAGAATAACCACCTCTGTTTTTTCCCATGTTGATAAGACAAAATGTACTTTGTATGTGCCGCAAGAGGCTTCTCAAGATTATTGGCTTGCTGATGTTTGGGGTGATTTCAAGAATATCGTGGAGTATGATGTAACAGAAGTAGATAATGTAACAACTTCCACCGATGCCAAGGAAATCTCTCGCTATTCCGTGAATGGTCAGCGATTGGCAACTCCAACCAAGGGCTTGAATATCGTAAAGTATAGCGATGGGAGTGTGAAGAAAGTCGCAGTTCAGTAACGGACAGCAAACGAAATCAAAAGTTTACTACGCTAACCTTGTAAAAAATGCCGTTAGCGTAGTATTGCTTTTTATCTTGTGGATTTCATGGAAAAATCGTAAATTTGCACCGACAAGTTAATAAGCAAGAAATATGAGTGACATCGGCAAAATCATTGGCAGACAACGAGAAATCGCTTTACTGCAAGAAATATATGAATCTCCCAAGGCGGAGTTTGTGGCTCGGCAACAACATGGATGACGAATACCTTGTTGGGAAATAAGGGAGGATTGCACAATCGGGTAACTCGCTCCATCTATCTGCGTCCTTTTAATCTGGGCGAGACGGAGGAGTTTCTTGTCTCCAGAGGTTTCCAAATGGAACGTTTTCAGATTGCTGAACTATATATGACAATGGGTGGAACTCCATTTTATCTTAATATGTTGAGTCGTTCACAGAGTGTGGCTCAGAATATTGATGAACTTTTCTTCTCGGCAGATGCACCATTGAGAAGTGAGTACGGATTTCTCTTTAAATCTCTTTTCATGGAATCGACACTTTACAGAAAAGTGGTGGAAATCTTGGCTAAGAAATTGAAAGGTATGACTCGACCAGAATTAATAGAAGAACTGAAGGTGGAGGATTCGGGATATGTCTCGACCGTTCTTGCTGACTTGTGCAACTGCGATTTTATTCGTAAGTACTCTGCTTTTGGTAAGACGGATAGGGATTTTATGTATCAACTAACCGACCTCTATTCGCTCTTCTATCTAAAGTTCGTAAAAAACTATCATGGCGAGGATGAGTATTATTGGAGTCATCGGCAGATGGATATTTCTGCTTGGGAGGGCTATGCCTTCGAGCAAGTTTGCTTGCATCATATTCCACAAATCAAGAAACGGTTGGGTATCAATGGCATCTTATCGAATGTTTGCACTTGGTCGTATCGAGGAGGCGAGGATGCTGATGGAAATAAACTGCCTGGTGCTCAGATAGACTTGGTGTTGGATAGAGGTGACAAGACCATCAATCTTTGTGAAATGAAGTTTGTAAGTCGGCCTTATTCTATTTCTTCTGATTATGCTGCTTGGTTGGTGAAGAGAAGAGGCCTGTTTAAGCAAGTGACGGTTACGAAGAAAACGCTTCATCTGACGATGATAACATCGTATGGATTGGAGCATAACGCTGGTTGGCAAAACATTCAGAACGAGGTGGTACTGGATGATTTATTCAAAGTAGAATAACATGGGCTTTATGACTATTGTATTTCCTTAGTGCAAGCAAAATTTAAATTAGTGATTTTGGAATAACTAACCGAGAAATTACTAAATATAAAAGGAGCGGAAGAACAACTGGGGGTTAACAGAGTTAACAGTTAACAGTTGTTTTTCCGCTCTTTCTTTAGAGTTCTATATGGTTGCAAATTAAGCATATTGAAACATGCTTAATTTGCAAGCCTTGTTTTTAATATTGATATTCAATAAGTTATAAGCGTAAATTAATATAAGAAATGAGTGAAACTGAGTCCCTTTTTCCTTAAAATGCACGCTTTTGCCTGAAAAATCGCCTTGAAATTCAAATTAAGCATAAAAAAATAGGCTTATTTTTACCAAAACTTGCAGATCAAGAAATTTATCCGTATATTTGTGCCCAAAAATAGTTGGAATTATGGAATATACGGCACTTTTAGAGAAACAGATATTGGGTAGGTTGAAGATAGACAACCCCTGGTGGACGGAAGGCAGAATACCTTCTTACTATCAGGAGATGAGTCCTCGCCTCTATCTCGACATTTTCTATCCACTGGTAAGGGATGTCAGCATTCAGCGTGCCCTCATCTTGATGGGACCTCGCCGAGTGGGTAAGACGGTGATGCTCTATCATTCCATCCAGCGGTTGATAGACGAGGGCGTATCGCCTCAAAATATCATCTATGTTTCGGTGGAAACTCCTATCTATAACAATATCCTCTTGGAACAGTTGTTTTCTTTGGCAAAACAGATATTGGATAAGGAAGACAGCCAGGAAGAATTTTATGTTTTCTTCGACGAGATACAGTATCTCAAAGACTGGGAAATCAATCTGAAATCCCTGGTAGATACCTATCACAACGTGAAGTTTGTGGCTTCCGGTTCTGCTGCTGCGGCATTGAAAAAGAGCAGCAACGAAAGCGGAGCGGGCAGGTTTACCGATTTCAATCTGCCGCCGTTGCTTTTCTTCGAGTATATCCATCTTAAGAAATATGAGCATCTGATGCGCCAATCCAAGGTGGAATGGGATGGGATAGAGAGCGATATCTATAGTACGATAGATATTGATAAGCTGAACAGTCTCTTCCTCGACTATATCAATTATGGCGGTTATCCTGAGGTGGCTTTTTCTTCCCGAATGCAGGAAGACCCGGGGCAGTTTGTTCGCCACGATATTGTAGATAAGGTATTGTTGAGAGATTTGCCGAGTCTTTATGGCATTTCGGATGTGCAGGAACTGAATTCGTTGTTTACGATGATAGCTTATCATAGCGGTATGGAGTTTTCGTATGAAAGTATGTCGAAGGAATCGGGCGTCAAGAAGGAAACCATTCGCAGGTACGTCCAGTATCTGGGGGCTGCTTTCCTGATAAAGGTTGTGACAAGAACGGATGATACGGCAAAGCGATTCCAGCGCCAAACTACTTTCAAGATTTATCTGACGAATCCTTCGCTGAGATGTGCGCTTTTTGAGCCAATCAAGATCATGGATGGCAATATCGGAGACATGATAGAAACTGCCATCTATTCGCAGTGGATTCCGAGAAAGGGACACGTTGCCTATGCCAACTGGAAGATGGGGCGTTCGCAGGGCGAGGTGGATTTGGTAGGCATCAATGATGCTTTGCAGAAGCCTTATTGGGCGGTGGAAATCAAATGGTCGGACAGGTTCTTCGACAGACCTTCTGAACTTTCGTCCTTACAGTTTTTTATGGAGAAGAATCATCTGCCTCAGGCATTGGTAACTTCCATCAGTAAGGGAGGAGTAAAGGAGATGGATTTTGGTACGCTTCATTTCATTCCTTCTGCCTGCTATGCTTATACGGTGGGAGAGAATACATTGAGGCAAGCCAGGAAGAGTTTTGGTTTGTAAGAACGTAAAAAGCGACCTTCTGCCGAATTGTGTTCTCGGTAGAAGGTCGCTTTACTTCATTTCTATAGAGGGTTCTATCCCTCGCAGAGCTTTGTCAATTCTTCCAGGTTATCCGCCACTTCAATCACATCTCGCCAATCGCCACGAATCATGCTTTTCTCTGCCATATCATCCAGCAGGGCGATGGTGGAGTTCCAGAAGCCCTTCATGTTGTAGAGAATCACCATCTTGTGATGGTAGCCGATAGTGTGGGCGGCGGCGATGGTGAAGATTTCATCCAGGGTGCCGATGCCGCCAGGAAGGGCTACGAAGAGGTCGCTCTGGGCAAGCATCAGGTCCTTACGGTCGCTGAGATTATCACACGGAATCTCGATGTCGAGGTCTGGGAAGGTTCTGCCTCCTCGCTCTACAAGCGTAGGAACCACACCGATGTTTTTGCCGCCATTCGCCTTCACTGCCTTGCCAATGCAATCCATCAGACCAGAGTTGCAGCCGCCGAAAACCAGGTCGTGGCCGTTCTCAGCCATCCACTTTCCCATCTCTTCAGTCAATGTGAAGAAGTCGGGGTCGATATTCTTATTTGCTGAACAAAAAACTGCTATTTTCATGTCTTTATCTTCTATGATTATGATGTTTTATCTGTTGTTTATTGATGTTTAGGCAAAGATACGCAAAAATATCGAGATTATTCATCTGTTTTTGCGGATAATTTCTTAATTTTGCAAACAATAACTAATCTGATAAACAAAAATAGATTTCTTATAAAACAGGACAAAAGATTTCTTATAAACGATACAACAGAATGAAAAGGATTATCACATATAGCATCATTGCATTACTGCAGGCGTCTGTAGCGTTTGCACAGGTCTCTCAGAAGCCAAAACTTCAGAAGCGGGAGAAGTATGAATGGGAGGGAGAAATTCCTACTTACGTGGAGCAACTGAAGAAGGAACTGACCTATCCGATGGCTTGGGGCAACAGTCCTGTCAGAAACTTCAAGAAGTGGAAGAAGGCGGCAAGAGAGAAGGTATTCGAATGTATGATGACGCCTCCGAAGGCGGCTGCGGCTTGGGATATGGAAGTGCTCGGTGAGGAACAGAGAGATGGATATAAGGCGCAGAAAATCGCCTTCAATATCAACGCCTATTCCCGCATTACGGCTTATCTCCTGATTCCGGATTCTGAAGAAGGGAAGAACCCTAAAGCAGAAGCTGGGTTGCTGTCTTCTGCTCAGAATAAGAAATCGGGGAAATTCCCAGCTGTGGTGGCGCTCCACGATCATGGCGCCCATCTCTTTATAGGAAAGGAGAAGATGATTCGCCCTTTCTTTATCGTTTCTGAAGAGCAGGATGCGGATGGGAAGATTTCTGAAAAGAAGAAGGCTGCCAACCAGGAGGTTCTGGATGATGCAGATGCGTGGGTAAACCAGCTTTATGAAGGCCAGTACGTGGGCGATTACCTGGCGAAGCATGGCTACGTGGTGCTTTCGGTTGATGCTCCGATGTGGGGAGAACGAGGCCGAAAGGAGGGCGTAGATAGAAACAAATACGATCTCATCGCCGGCAACATGATGATGCTGGGTCGTGACCTCTCTGCCTTCATGACTTACGACGATATGGCCAGTACCGATTTCTTGGCTTCCCTGCCGATGGTGGATGCGAAGCGTATCGGATGCGTGGGCTGTTCGATGGGAGCCTATCGCTCGTGGATGCTCTCTGCCTTATCGGATAGAATCAGGGTGGGTGCTTCCATCTGCTGGATGATTACCACCGATGCTCAGCTTACCAGACGTTTTGGCAGAAAGGAGAATGGTGGTTTTGCGAATTGCTTTCCTGGATTGCGCCAGTATCTCGACTATCCCCATATCGCTTCCCTCGCCTGTCCGAAACCGATGCTCTTCATCAATGGCACAAAAGATAAGCTCTTCCCCGTGCCGGGCGTAAAGGATGCTTTCGCCGAAATGCACAAGGTTTGGAAGAGTCAGGGAGTTGATAATCTGCTGGATACGGAGCTTTGGGACATTCCTCATTCCTGCGGACTGAAGGCGCAGGAGAAAATGCTGGAGTTTCTGGATAAGAATCTGAAATAGGGGAAATGTCAAAAGTCCACTACGCTAACCCCTTAAAAAATGCCGTTAGCGTAGTGAACTTTTTGAATATACGAAATCAATCTTTACCACAACTCTTCAGGCGACAAGTCCTTGTCCTTTCTGCCCATCAGATAGTAATCGGCAAGGAACTGGATATTGGCCTGAGTAATCTTCAGACCCTCTTCCTTCACATATCGGCTGGTGAAGATGTTGGCATCAGGAAGCATTCCCTTTTCTATCAGCTTGCAAACAATCTCGTAAGGGAAAGGAAGACCGTTGCCGGAGATGATATTGAAACAGTCCTCTGCTGCACGCTCGGCATTGTAGTATGGGTTTTCTGGCGAAGCGATGCAATGGGCGGTTCCGAAGCTGATGTTGATGCCCGTATAAGGACTTCCGTACACGATGATTCCCTTTTCGTATTTCTGAGGGAAACTGATGTTGGAAGGCAGTTCGAAACCGATATTCTTCAGGAATTCCTTCATCGTCTTGACATCCTTGATGAACACAAACTTGTCTCCATAGCCATTCTGCTTGAGCAGATTGTAGTCGTGGATGCTCTTCTTGTGTTTCTGAATATTTCTCTCAGCCTCTATCTGAGCCTTGTTGTCTTCATAAGTAGGATCGAGGAGAGCACCGGTTTGCCACCAGTCTCCACCAAATCGGAAGAGATTGCATACGAGCACATTCTCGCCGCTGAGGAAGGAAGAAGCATCCTCAATATTGGTAGATTCCTTGAGCACTCTGATGAGGCTTCCTTCTTCTGCCTTCTCCTGATTCTCCTTTGAGGTCTTCTCTGGATCATCTTCCTCCTCATACAAATCCTTCAGATAGAAGAATTTTTCATCTTCTTTCATCATTCTGAAGGCTCTGGTTCCCTTGTAATCGATGTCCGTCCAGAGTTTGTGGGCAGGATGATGCTCGCTGATCTTGGCAAGCCATTCAGCAGAGGTGAGAGCCAAAAGATTGTTGCGGCTGTTCATCGTGTGCTCTATCTGGATGGAGTAGGCGATGACTTCATTGAAGCCCTGTGGAGAGCGGGCGAGCTTTTCGAGGTCGAACTGCAGGCGCTTGAGATTGTTGATGTTGAAGAAGCAGTTGTAGTGGAACCATGCCAGCACGTCTCTGTATTCCAGGAACTTGTCTTCTGATGTAGGCAATTCGCAGAGAAATTCACGCAGGCGCTCGTTTTCCGGTGCAGTTTCATACTCCTTGTCGAGAAGATTATACACCAGTTTGGCAGCCAGTTCCATCGTATTGAAGAGGAAAGGTACGGCCTCCTGGATGTAGGCACTCTGCTGGTAATGGTGCCAGCACAGGAACTTGATGTCGGAGATGTTGATCTCGTCCGGATCGTATGGCGCATCATCTTCATTGAGAGAGTTCTTGATAAACTCCTTTTCGTTCTCATAGAACGGGATGTATGAACCATATCGCTTCTTGCATTCTGCGGTGAAAGTCTTCCAGATACAAGTACCGGAGAGCACGTCCTCAAAATATCCGGCGATGCAGAGGGCGAGCTGCTTGGCATCTTCCACGTCTTTGAACTGATGCGTGAAGCAGGCATCGTCGAGGGCGTGGTATATTTCATTGGATAACTCCGTATAATATTGATCCACTTCATTAGGTTTCTCGTATGGATGCATTGCCATCCATTCTTGAGTGAAAATTACTTTTTTCATATCATTCGATTGTTTGTTATTTCGTGCAAAGGTAATGAAATAATAGAGAAATCTGCAAGAAATTCAAAGTTTTTTCGTAACTTTGCACCCGAATTTAGGCAATCTTAATAAAACTATACGGTTGCCGCAAGCGTTTTAGAAGGATTTTGCACCCTAATTCATGGCTGGGAGGGTGAATTCGGCCTTCTATTTGATTATACATGAATTAAGGTTAAAAAGATTTGAAGACATTTGAAGAATTGGGCGTGAGCGAAGAGATTCGCCGTGCCATCGAAGAGCTTGGATTTGAGAATCCAATGCCAGTTCAGGAAGAAGTAATCCCATATT
>ERZ1027060.169-NODE-169-length-25256-cov-26.780802_pt1 | contig 25256 bp, 19 predicted proteins | sample MGYA00519424_ERZ1027060 | MGnify/ENA primary metagenome ERZ1027060 (study PRJEB26926, sample SAMN06164500) | human gut metagenome | biome: ENVO:00009003; feature: ENVO:2100002; material: ENVO:00002003 | host: Homo sapiens | place: USA | collected 2012 ... | reverse complement strand
TTGAGGTTCGTCCAACCGTTGATGGTAGCTTCCAGATTCATCTTTGGCTGCATTTCTTCGTATTTGAACCTTAGCTCATACTTTCCACCTACATTCATCTTAGGAGCAGTGATGTCAAACTCTTGCAAGGTCCCGTTAGGCAGCAAGAGGCGGAGATAAACATGAGAGGCGGAACTTCCCTGTATGGTCGGCATCAGTCGGATGACTTCCGATTTCAGGGTTGACTCAGTAGCCAAGATAGTAGGCATTTCCACTTCCGTTGGATCTATGCTCGGCAATCCATATTCTCCATCACTATTCTTCTGTGTAGGGAACAGACACCAGGCTGCATCTAATGCCTTGCCACTCATTTCTGTGCCTTTAGGTACATTCTCTATGATGACGGTCAGTTCGGCAAGCACGCTTTTGCCAGGATTCTGCACCACATAGTTGCCTTCCTTGTTGTCTATCCTCACGTCGGCAACTCCGAAATAAGCATTATGGTTCACATCCTTAGGATTAGTCAAACCTATCTGGATATTGTTCCAATTAGTCAAAGCCCTGGTCTGGTCAGTGGTGAAGAATGGCTCTATGAGATTGGTAATAGCCAATATCTGATAATGTCCTTCAGGAAGAGCGAAGCGTTGGCTTGCCACCTCCTGCGCACTACCATAATGTTTTTCCTCTACAAGCGAACCATCATCGGCATTGAATATCCAAAGCTTCACGTCTTTCACTTCCGTGCCTTGATCGGCTTCATCTGCCCAAGTGAGCGATACTGACAAGCCTCCCTCATCCTCACCGTCATGAACATTATGGTCGCAACTTGCCAACAGGTATGGGACGCATAACAGTACCCATAACCAAATATTAAATCTTCTTTTTGCTTTCATTTTCTATCCGTGTTTTATGGGTTACTGATGATTGTCTTTAGTCTCTACTCGGCGAGCTTTTTGGGATTCGCGAGATCCGTCGCTTCCCTTACCTGCAGCCGAAATGCGGCTTGCTGATATGCCTTTCTTTACCAGCCAGGCCTTCAGAATTTCTGCTCGCTGGCGAGAAATGCGCTTGTTCACCGCCACGCTGCCCCTGGTGTCGCACCAGCCTGTCACCGTCACCTTCATATCCGGATTCTCCTTTAATATATGGAGGATTTCGTTCAGCTTGGATTCCTCGTCAGGGTTGATGGCGATACTGTTGAAATCGAAATAGATAACAGGGAATTTCACCTCTGAAGTTTCAGCAATGTCTTGTTCTGCAACCTTGGTTTCTGCCTTATCCACCTTGGCAGCCGTATCTTGCTGTTGGGTGTTCTCCTCTGGGGTAGTCAGCTGTTGCTGGACTTCCGGCTGAGGAATGGTTGAGGTTTCCATCATTTTCCTTTTCTTTGCCTTGGTGAAGCTGATGCCCAGTCTAATGCCGCTTTCCCAAACGAAGTTGTTCTTGTGCAGATGCTCAGGCATTCCGTCCATACGTTTGCCAGTAAGACGAGTCAAACCGGAATAGATGCCCAATTTCAGACATGAGGTCAGTTGGTAGCCCACCTGCAAGTCTGCGCCATAACCCAAATGCCAGTTGGTTGAACCTTTCATCACTTTGGCTTCATCGGCTATAGTATGGATGTCAGCTTTGGTCGTTACTGCATATATATGAGGTGAAACAGCCAAATCCCATCGGCTGTTAGCTGTTTGATGGAACAGTCCAAGGAGATTGATATTCACTCTTGCCCCATATTGTCCCATTCTGACATGGCTTTTCAGATTGGCATACTCCCAACTGTCCATGCCTAAGACACCTGCGTTGTAAAGCACACCGTCGCTACCCAACCAATAGTTACGTTCTACGCAGCAGTCTTGTGCAGACAAGTTCATCTCTCCATACATGGCAGATAACTCAGCCGAGAAGATGGAGTTGAAATGATGGCCCCCATATAAGCCAGCAGCCCAACCGAGACGCGTCTTGTCGTGTCCGAAGCTTGAGAAAGTAGAGAAACCGAAAGGCATTCCACCCTCGATACCGACGTACCAGCCTTGCAATGGGGCAAGTACATCTTTTCCTTCTTCAGCTTTCATTGTGGAAAGCGGAAGCACTGATGCAAGTATTGCAATCAGCAATCTAATCCGTATTGTCAAATAATTTGCCATATTATTTCGTTTATATTAAATCGTAAAGATAAAGATAAGGAGTTTTCTCCTAATAATCAAAATGGGTGACTACTATGAAGCCTTTTGTTTCATTTGAACCGAAACTCACTCTAAGAAATACAAGAGGTTTGTCAGGGAAATTAAAATGAAAGCCAACAGAAGAAAGATATAAAAGCGTTCTCTCTTGATGAAGTCACGAAAACTATAGCGAGCCTTCCAATGATTCTCAAGATACATCCTGTACTCATGTATCATGGCATATCCCAAGATAATACCTAATATGAGTACAGACACCCCGATGATGATCAGGGCTAATTCTATCCTTGGCATAGTTTCTAACATTTCTTTCATGGCACAAATATAGTGTTTTTCATCCAAAAAAGGTGTCGCATTCCTATGTTCAGGTGTCTACTTCCTATGTTTTAGGTGTCTACTTCGTAGGAAGTAGACACCCATTTTAACGATTTATTCTCTTATATTATGCGTTTTTCTGGTATTTTCTTCTCGCCATTCGGTAGGCGTACAACCTTCCTTTGACTTGAAAATCCGGTACAGATAAGTACGGGCAGAGAAGCCACACTCGGCAGAAATAATGTCATTACTATAGTCTGGATATTCCAACATCATCTTCTTTGCCGCATTGAAACGTATATCACCAAGCCATATTCTGAATGTAGTTTTCAGATACTGGTCGAAGAATACAGATAACTCATCCTTGGAGATACAAAGTGTGCGAGAAAGCGTCAACATGTTTACATTACAATCCTTATAGCCCAAATCCATACACCATTGGTCAAGACTATTTTGGATAAAGTTCCTGCGTTCCTCAGATAATTGCTGTAAAGGTTTTTCCTTTGCCCCCCCCACATCGTTGCCTTTCCTCTTCTTTATCCAATAGCTCTTCTGTTGGAATATAACTGTTGCCGAGAGCGATAAACGTAAGGTTGAAGAACAACAAGGCAAGCAATACGGCAGGACCTACTATATATAATAAGGTGGTAGAAAAAATGGCAACTGGCATAGCGAGAACTGCGAGCCATAGAATGACTACACTTGCACGTGAATATCTTACGTAAGGCAACAAATCCGTTGCAGCCATTGTCTCCAACATATTTTTACGCCTAATCATCTCCTGAATAATCATGTATATGCAATAGAAAACACTTACGCAAAACAGAGTCAGCATCAGATAAAGCCCTTCTCTGATATACAGGCTATGATGGAGATTGATACCCACGCAAAAGACCACAATGATGGCAGCATAAATACCACTGCACATCAGTATCATCTTTCTGAGGTTAGCACGGGTGGTTTCTATGTTGTAGATTCCTATGGAGATAAGCGAGAAGCTGGGGGTATAGAGGAGGATGTTGATGACCGCCCCCAGATTATCGTGCATAGCACGGAACCCGAAAGTCATCTGCAGCACATATTGTATCGCCAGTCCTATCAGGGCAGCAACGATCATCCATCGAGAACGCTCATACCGCTTGTTCTCCCATCTTACATGCAGATGAGAGAGTGCCACGATGAAGGCATTGACGAGCATGAATATGAAACATGCAAACTGAAAAAGATATAATGAATTCATACGCTTCTTTGCAACTTAAAGATGCAAATCATTACGCTTTCAACTTAAACGAGTTTTCTATACTCATTATTTCATCGCTGAAAGTTGCATCGATTTTCAATCGCTCCTCCACTTTTGAACAACTGTGAATCACAGTACTATGATCTCTGTTTCCTACAAGCTTACCTATGCGTGAAGCAGGCATTTTGGTATATTTCTGTGCCAGATACATCGTCACCTGTCTTGCCACCACATAATCACGCTTACGGCTCTTACTGTTCACGGCAGCTGTAGTCACATTATAATGAGTACAAACCTTCTCTACGATATCATCTATCGTCAAAGGCTTGTCATCCACCTTCACGGCTCTCTTGATAACGCGTTCTGCCAAGCGGATATCAATATTGCTGTTATACACAATGCTATAAGCCAGCAAACCATTGATAGCACCCTGCAAATCACGCACACTACCATTACAGGTTTGAGCAATGAAACTAACAACCTCCTTGGAGATTTTCAAACCATCACGACGTATCTTATTGCTCAAGATATCCACACAGAGCTGCTCGTTCGGTTTTTCCAATTCACATACCAAACCACAAGAGAAACGCGTCAGAAGGCGATCTGGCACATCTTTCAAATCTACCGGAGGACGGTCACTTGCCAATATGATGCGCTTACCATTACGGAAGAGATGATTGAAGATATGGAAAAACGTATTCAATGTCTTTGCCTTGCCTGCCCAATCCTGAATATCATCAACGATCAGCATATCGATAGACTGATAGAAATTGATGAAATCATTGCTTGAATTGTGCAGAATAGCATCTGTATATTGCGTCTGAAAGAGACGGGCACTCACATAGAGCACGCGCTTTTGCGGATACATCTGCTTAGCCTTAACACCAATGGCATTGACCAAATGTGTCTTACCGCTACCAGACGGACCATAGATAAACATCGGATTAAACTGACTTGTATTAGGATGTTCTGCAATAGACAATCCCACAGAACGTGGAAGCTTATTACTTTCACCCTCCATGTAATTATTGAATGTCAACTTAGGATCAAGTTGCGTATCAATATCATCCATTTGAGATTCTCCTGCTGCAACAGTCTCGCTTCCTGCCTGAGCCTGATGACTCTTAGGACTCAAGTCATTAGCATCATCAGGATCTAAAGGCAAAGGTGTAGTTCCACCAGGAGCATCCTTGACTACCACAACACGATAAGTCAGACGAATACCTTCACCAAAATTCTGATGCAATACCTTGCTCAGTAAGTCCACGAAGTTTGCTTCCAAATACTCATAGAAGAAAGTACTCGGAACTCTAACCAGCAAAGTTTTCGTAGCCGGCTTATACGACTCGAAAACAATGGGTTTAAACCACGTATTGAAATGTTGCTCAGAGACATGCTGACGGATAAGCGTAAGACAATTGTCCCAAAGAGCTTTAGGACTTGCTAACATTATATCGATAATTGCTTTAAATTATTGCTAATAATTAGTGAAAGGCATCCCCAAAACGCCAAATTCACTGCAAAATTATAAAATAAAACGCAGACCACCAAATCTGATAATTTAATTTATTTTAATATAGTCTTATAACCTCTTAATTATCAGACACTTAATTAAGTTATCCACAATTTTCAGTTCTTTGACCTATTTTTAGGGTTAACTATCTGATGTAGAATAACTTAGAAGCTTTTCAAAGAAAAGAATAGAAAAAGAGTGAAACAAAATCGTAACACCCTCGAAATAACTCACAAACAATCAGTTCGAAAGTTATTTCGAGGGCGTGAAACATTGTATCCACTTATTTAGACTTTTTTTATTTAAGCACAGGCGGCTTTTTAAAGACATTCGCCTCTATTACTTGTCTTTTTTACCAAAAACAGAGAAGTGAACATAGCGCTTAGGATGCTGTTTCAAATCGATAACTAAAGAATCAGCATGGCGCATGGTCGAATTCATATTATCATAAAGTTGGGTATCATTCATCAGCAAGCCGAGAGTACCCTTGTTGCTGTTCAACTTTTCTGTAAATGCCTGTGTATTCTCCAATGTCTTGTTGACACGATCCAGCGTACCCTGTACATCCAAAGATGCCAGATTGGAAGTCAGCTTATTCGTATGATCCAAAACGCCATTGGCACGATTGATCATACCAGGAACCTGCTTGTTGAGACCTGCCATCAACGTATTCAACTCACGGGTAGAAACCGTAAGATTGCCCGTAATGGTTTGCACATTATGCAAAGAAGCAGCCAATGCAGGATCTGCCAAGAGCGCATTCAAGCTACCCAAGATAGAATCCAGTTTAGGGAGCATCTTCTCGATAGTAGGAACCATAGCCGAAACCTTGCCCAAAGCGCCCTCATTGACAGCTCCAGGTATAATGCCACCAGCCTCAATACGTTCACGAGGATTATTAGCCAACAAGATATTCACTTGCAAATTACCCATCAGGTCTTTCACAATTTCTGCCTGACTTCCCTTTGGAATGCGCAGATTTTTATCAATATCAGCCTTTACCTTGATAGGCCCAGACTGAGTATAGTCAAAATCCACAGCATCAACAGTTCCTACCTTATAACCATCAGCATAAATTGGCGTTGAAGCACCCAGTCCCTGGATGTCGGAAAACGTCATATAATAATAGTTATTGGAAGAAAACAGATTGATTCCCTTCAGAAAATTTATTCCGAAGTACATAATCAAAATACCTACAATAGCCACAAGAGCTATTTTTATTTCCTTGGTAATTTTCATTCTCCTTTATTTTTTATTCTGTTTAAATTCTCGAATTGCCTGATTCACGTCGTACTTCTGTCCATCCTTAAAGGCGATGATAAATGCCTCAGGAAACTTATCCAACAAGGATTTACGAAGTCGGAAGATCTCATTATAATTAGCAGAAGAGCCCATCGTATATTTCACCATACCGCCCTCCTGATAACTTGCATAACCTGTTTCTCCTTTGAAATGCGCATCACCTGCTCGAAGCACACGGTTGCTCACTAAAATCTGCACTTTGAAGATTGGGGCATGAGCGTCTTTCTCTCCAACGGAAGTATCCCTTGCCTGCGATTGTCGCTTGGTTTCCTCGCGCTGATAGGTATTTGGCACAATCTTTGGCATTTCACTGTCGTCTGCAGATGATGCCGCACGATAAGGCACAGAAACTCTTCTATCATACTTGTTCTTATATTGTTCGAAACCGTGGAAGATAGCCTTAGCCACATCATCCACGCGCGATTCATTGTTGAGCAGTTCCTCCTCATCAGGAGTGGTGATAAAGCCTAACTCTATCAAGCAGCTTGGCATAGAGGTCTCGCGAAGAACCAGGAATCCAGCTTGGTGAACCCCTTTATTCGGGCGGTTGGCCTCGTTACAAACACACTTTTGAATAGAGCGGGCAATCTCAACACTGCGCTCCATATTCTTACCTTGAATGAATTCAAAGATAATATAGCTTTCAGAAGACTTCGGGTCAAATCCCTGATAAGTCTGCTGATATCCCTTCTCCATGGAGATGACAGAGTTCTCTCGCATAGCCACATCCAGATTATCCTTGGCACGGTGCATACCCAAAGAATAGGTTTCAAAACCTCTGGCTATCTTACCACCAGGCAAGGCATTGGTATGAACTGAAATAAACAGGTCAGCACCAGCCTTATTGGCAATATTTGCTCTTTCCTTCAACGGAATGAACACATCAGTCTTTCGGGTATAAATGACACGCACATCTGGCATATTACGTTCTACATACTTACCAAAAGCCAATGCCACCCGCAGGTTTATATCTTTTTCTTTGGATCTGGCACCCATGGCACCTGCATCATGACCACCATGACCAGGGTCAATAACAAGCGTAAATCTATCCTTGGCAGCAAAAGAATATGCCACCAACATAAAGAATGCAACCAGCAAAAGAACGATCTTCTTCAACATACTATTTATTATGATTGTGCAAAATTAAGCATTTAATGGCAGAAAACCAAAATATGCAACAAAGTTTTATTATTTATTAAGTGAACGCTCAAACAGAAATTCCACACCAGCTCCTTCACAATCGGCTCCCATAGGTGGATTCTGCTTGATGATTTTCAGATGAATTTCTTCTATAGTTGGGAAACGGCGAAAAAGACGATCACCAATTCTGCCTCCTACTCTTTCTATCAATTGAGAAGGAACAGACATCTCCTGGGAAACCAACTGATAAACCTCTGCATAGTTCAAGGTATCATTGACATCATCACTCGTCAATGCATTCGTAACATCATATTTGATACGTAAACTTACAAGATAATCATTACCCGTTTTTCTTTCCTGTGGCAAAACACCATGAAAGGCATGAAACTTCAAGTCTTGCAAAAGGATATAGCTCTGACGTAAATTCATCATTGTTCTCCTCCATCATGCTGTTCATCACTACAAGAAGTTAGCTGTTCATCATCCTTCAAGTAATTTTTCAAGGCACGTTCTACACCCACCTTCCAGGTATTGATACTCTCAGAAGTGAGCTGCAACTGACTAACCAGTTTGATAACATGCTTGATAGGCATACGATAGCGCAGTACACCAGAAATCAACTTGGCATAATTCCAATACTCCGGATTAAACTTTTCGCTCAATCCCTCCACGGTTATCTTATAACCACGCTTGTTGACAAACTGAAAATCATATCTCTTGGCTCCCTCACTGAGAACTGTCTTCACGATTTTACCTTTGGTGACAGATTTTGGTAACATGATGCCTTCCTCATCATCTTGCAAACCTGTGAATATCTCGTAAGGATGACCATTGAGCAAACCCACCAATGCCACCCATTTCTCCTTATTATTCTGGAAACGGACAACATCACATTCCAATTCTCTTGGTCGCACCTCAACCACATCCGGTTGCATATTCCGAATATTGACAGAATCTCCGACTACCTTATGCAAACTGTCTTGCAGCTTACCCCAATCAACTTGCTGGTCTGCAAAACGGTTGCGCAGGTTCTCCAAACTACTCTTCAAATCATCCACGAGTGCAAGACGAGCCTCTTCAAAAGTCATATTTTCTGTATCAATCATATTAAACGTTTAATAATTTGGTGCAAAATTAAACTTTTTATTCTAAATGATGAAAGGTTTTTGGAGATATTTCTTAAAAAGATAGCAGTATATGCCACTTTTTAGAAAACTTTATTTACCTTTGCAATAGAATAAGGAGGAAAACGATATCAAGAAACATCAAAAATAAAGAATATGGAATCAATTAAAAACAGAACAACCATTCGCAAATATTCCAACCGTGAAGTAAGCGATGAATTACTGCATCGGCTGATAGAAGAAGCAGAGCGTACCCCTACGATGGGCAATCTCCAGCTCTACAGTGTCGTCGTTACCAGAAGTGAAGAAGGTAAAAAAGCACTTGCTCCAGCACATTTCAACCAACCTATGGTGACAGATGCATCTGTTGTACTTACCATCTGCGCAGATTACCGACGCACAACCATCTGGGCAGAGAACCGCAAGGGCACCCCTGGCTATGACAATATCCTATCATTCATGAATGCGGCTACAGATGCTTTGCTTTTCACACAAACATTCTGTAACTTAGCCGAAGAAGAAGGATTAGGCACCTGTTTCTTGGGCACAACTATCTATATGCCTAAGATGATTATCGACACCTTGAAATTACCAAAGCTCGTAATGCCAGTAGCCACCATTACCTTGGGATGGCCTGACGAGCATCCAGCCAAGAGCGATAGACTCCCATTGCGTAGTATCATTCATCAGGAATCATACAGCGATTATACCCCAGAGAAGATAGATGATTTCTATGCAGAAAAGGAATCCTTGGAAGAAAACAAGGAATTTGTAAGAATCAACAACGTAGAAACCCTCGCCCAGGTTTTCACAGACATCCGTTATACGAAAAAAGATTGTGAGGCCATGAGCATTGGTTTTATGGATGCGCTCAAGCAGCAAGGTTTTGTAAAATAAAAACCGCACTCGGTGCATAATTCGCAAGATGTTGCCTGTCTTCATGAGAAAAAAGACAGGCACCCACTTTCATTTTTGCGTAGGCAGGGAAAAATTCGTCCTTGCCCACGCAAAAAAAATGCCTGCCCAAGCGGAAGAAATATCCCCTTTAAGCAGAGCATGATTTTAACCCATAAACAGAAATCCCTGTTAAGGAAAAATCATTTCCTTAGCAGGGATTATTATTTTTACTTGATATCTTTCTCTAATTAGTCAACGACGATTGGCTTGTACTTTGGTACCAATGCCTTCATGATACACCAACCAACGAGATAAGCCACTGCACAGATGCAGAAGATAATCATATAACCAGCTGGCTTGCCATCAAAGCCCATGAAAGTAAAGGCAGCACCCTGACCTTCTGCATAGGTAAAGAGCATACCAGAACCCTTATTGATGAGGAAAGAACCTACACCACCTGCCATAGCACCAATACCAGTGATCGTTGCAACGGTAGATTTTGGGAACATATCACCAATGGTTGAATAAAGGTTGGCAGACCATGCCTGATGACCAGCACCTAAAAGACCGATAATGATAGCAGGCCACCATGCACTATACTCACCCATAGGCTGTGCTATCAGACCCAACAATGGGAAACATGCAAAGATCAACATCGCACGCATACGGCCGATATAAGGATTCATACCCTTCTTATCAACAAAGTAAGTTGGCAGATAACCACCACCGATACTCAAGATGGTAACAATCGCATAAAGGGTGAAAATCAAAGCAATACCCATGCTTGAATCAGAAGAATAACCATACTGATCTGAGAAATAAGCTGGAGCCCAGAAAAGGAAGAACCACCATACACCATCAGTCAAGAACTTACCTGTGATAAAAGACCAAGTCTGACGGAAGGTAAAGCACTTCAAGAAACCGATAGTCTTCTCTTCTTCCTCATCACCTGCAGTCTTTTCAGCCTCAACCTGCTCAGCTTCCTCATCCTGATTGATATAAGTAAGCTCAGAGTTATTGACATACTTGCTCTTGGATGGTTTGTCATAGAGCCATACCCAAAGACCCATCCAGACATAACCGAGCACACCGATAATGATGAAAGCCCACTCCCAACCCATGGCGCGAGCCAAGAGAGGAATAGTAGCTGGAGCTGCCAATGCACCTACAGAAGCACCACTATTAAAAATGGCAGTAGAGAAAGCACGGTCCTTCTTTGGGAAATACTCTGCTGTTACCTTGATAGCTGCAGGGAAGTTACCAGCCTCACCAACGGCAAGAATCAAACGGCAGGAAAGGAAAAGCCATACACTGATAGTGGCAATGGCAACCGCTGCATCACTACCAGCCTGAACCAGGCGCAAAGCTTCAATAGAATCATAGCCTTCTACCTGCATAGCTACCCAACCGCAACCTGCATGCATCACGGCACCTGTTGACCATACGAAGATGGCGATGAGGTAACCTTTCTTAGTACCCATCCAATCCACAAACTTACCTGCAAAAAGATTTGCAATGGCATAGAAAATGGAGAAGAGACCGGTAATCGTACCATAGTCATCATCAGTCCAGTGGAACTCTGGAGCGATAAAATCTTTCCATGTTAATGACAAGACCTGACGGTCCATGTAATTCACGGTGGTTGCCAAGAAAAGCAACGCGCAGATGACCCAGCGGAAGTTGGACATCTTACTTGTTTTAATAGCGTTCATACTTATTATAGAGTCTGTTTAAATTATCATTTAATTAGAACGAAAAATCTCTTGTGGACAAATGATGCCCACAAGAGGATTATTTTCATATTATTTCATCTCTGGAATTTTAACTACCTGCATATCATTATAGATCAGGTTCTCACCAGCCATACCCCAGATAAAGGTATAGTTGCTTGTACCAGCTGCGCAGTGAATAGACCACTCTGGAGCAATCACAGCCTGCTCGTTGTTCAACCAGATAGGACGAGTCTCCTGTGGCTCACCCATTACATGGAGAATCTTCTGACCCTCTGGCACATTGTAATAGAGATATGTCTCCATACGACGGAGGTGAGTATGAGCTGGCATGGTGTTCCATACAGAACCCTCTTTCAACTCAGTTACACCCATCTGCAACTGGCATGTACGTACACCAGCAACACCATCGATAATCAACTGATGGATAACGCGGTCATTACTTTCCTTCAAGCTACCTGCCTTGATGTTGTTAGCATCCTTCAATGTTACCTTCTTAGTAGGGAAGGTCTGATGTGCGCAAGCACTGTTCATATAGAACTTAGCTGGCTTATTGGCATCCTTGCTGGCTACTTCAATATTCTTGGCGTCACGACCTACATAGAGAGCCTCCTGGAAACCGAGCGTATATTTCTTGCCATCTACAGTAACAGTACCCTCACCACCGATATTGATGATACCCAACTCACGGTTATCGAGCAGGTTCTTCTGATCGTTTGGCTTGTCTGTATAAAGAGGAGCGATAGAAGTCAACTTCAAAGGAGCTGTTGTTGGCTGTGCGCCACCAATCAGAAAACGGTCAAACATTGTGTAAGTCCAGTTTACCTCACCTGGAGCAAAAACCTTCTCAATGGCATATTCACCACGAAGACGGTCTGTTGTGTAATGCTTTGCATCCATTGGGTTGCTTGCATAACGAACATTGTAATTAGTGTAAGCATTTTCTGCCTTCACTTCATAAGCACTCTTGCAGCACTGTGCAAAACCAGCACCAGCAACGAGCAACATTGCAAATGATAATAATACCTTCTTCATTACTAAAATCTTTATATTATTTTTTATTTTTCAGAATTATTTCTATCTTTCTGTTTATTTCTGCAAATCCTCAGCAGCCTTCTTCTCTTCTTTCACGATGCGCTGACGGTTGATAATCATCAAAGCTACAGTGATGACTGTGAGTACACCCATACCGATATATGAAAGTTTCACACCTCTATAGATAATCCATCCGAAGAGAGATGAGGCAAAGTCGAGAGCACCACCAGAGAAACCAGCAGGAATGTGAGCTGCATTATCACCTGTAGCTGCATATACCTGATTGGCAGCCAAAGTAAAGTCAGGAGCCATATCGGTTACAAAATAAAGACCGATTACCAGAGCAAAGAGACCGATAATAAGGGTCTTTACTACATTACCTTTGGTAAAAGGCAATATCATTGGGAAGAGGTAGAACATACCTGCCAAAGATGCCAATGGCAAGAACTGGTTGCCAGGCAAGAATACTGCGATAGCCAAGATAGCAGGAATCAAGATGACAGATACGACCAATGTTGTAGGATGACCGATAACAAGAGCAGGACTCATACCGATATGTACCTTCTTACCATTGAACTTAGACTTCACCAATTCCTGAGTTTTTTCTGAGATAGGCTTCAAACCTTCAATAAACAAAGAGGTAATACGTGGAATCAGTTCCATCACCGCTCCCATGGTAACACCTAAGAACAATACCTTCTTAATATCAAGCTGCGCAGCCCAACCGATCAGGGCACCAACGATGACACCGAGAACCAATGGTTCACCTAATACACCAAACTTCTTCTTCAAACCCTCTGCATCGATATCCAACTTAGAGAATCCTGGAATCATATCCAGAAGTTTGTTGAAACCGATAGCCAAAGGCATAAAACTCTGGCAGAAAGGCTGAGGAATAGAGATACCATCCAAATCATAATATTTCTGGAATTTCTCTGCTGTCAAGTCTGCACAGATCAGAGTAATGATGTAGCAAACGATTGCTGCGAAATAACCCCACAACAAACTTTGACCCATCACGAAGTAAGCTACCGCACCGATGAAAGCAAAGTGCCAGTAGTTCCAGAGGTCAATATTGACCGTACGGGTTGTCTTGGTAATCAACATCAGAAAATTGACACCCAGGCAGATAGGGATAATCAATGCACCTACCGCAGTATTATAGGCAACTGCTGCTGCAGCAGGCCAACCCATATCGAATACATTTAACTGCAGATGATAAAGGTCGGAGATTGCTTTCAATGGGTCATTGAAGTTAGTAGTCAACAAAGCAGTAACAACACCCAAGCCTACGAAACCCACGCCTACGAAGAGTCCCGACTTCAGTGCCTTACCGAATTTCATGCCAATACACAAGCCGATGACGGTAAAGATGATTGGCATCATCACACTCGCGCCTAAGCTAATGATATAGCTAAATACCTGTTCCATTTTAAATTTTAATGAATGTTAGTTATTAAATTTGGGCACCCATATAAAGGTGCAACATTGATTTGTTTCAAGTTTTATGGGCACAAAGATACGCTTTTTTCTTTAAATTCAATACGTTTTCATTAAAAATATTACTTAAAAAAGAATCCCACCCGATATTTTCGGATGGGATTGATATGATTTTGTACATTTTCAACAGATTTTCGCCTCTGTTTAATCCTGATAATACACTCTCTTCACACGATTACTGATAGTAGTCAGCACCTCATAAGGTATCGTGTCGAGAATATCACTGAGCGTTTGCACTGGCAATTGCTCTCCAAAGATTTCCACACTGTCACCTTCCTTGCAATCTATGCCTGTCACATCGATCATGGCTACATCCATACAGATGTTACCCACATACTCTGCTTTCTGACCATTGACCAGACAATAAGCGTGGCGGTTGCCGAGATGACGGTTCAAACCATCAGCATAACCGATTGGAATGGCTGCTATCACACTGTCCTTATCCAGAATGGTCCTGCGACTGTAGCCGATACTCTCCCCTGCCTTGATGTGATGCATCTGCAGGATAGTCGTCTTCAGGGTACTTACACAGTTGATGGTCTTGTTGTTGCGGGAATTGATACCATAAAGCCCTAATCCCAAGCGACACATATCCAACTGTCTGTCAGGGAAATGCTCTATACCTGCAGAATTGCAGATATGGCGCAATATCTTATGATCGAAGGCAGCCTGCAACTGCTTGCTACCCTTATCAAACAATGCGAACTGCTGGGCGGAGAACGCATCGAAGGAATCATCATCACTACCTACAAAATGCGAGAACACACTTCGAGGTATGATGGCATTCTGATGTTTCAGTCGTGCTATCAATTCCTCCATATCATTTTCCGGATCAAAGCCCAGACGGTGCATACCTGTATCCAACTTGATATGTACAGGGAAACCTGTAACACCCTCTTTTTCTGCAGCCTTGATCAGTGCGTCCAGAATACGGAAAGAATAAACCTCTGGCTCCAAATCATAGTCGAACATGGTCTTGAAGGCTGTCATCTCCGGATTCATAATCATGATATTGCTCGTAATACCATTCTTGCGAAGCGTAACACCTTCATCGGCTACTGCTACGGCAAGATAATCCACACGATGATCCTGCAATGTCTTGGCGATTTCTACCGCTCCGGCTCCATAACCATCTGCCTTGATCATGCATACCAACTTGGTCTCTGGTTTCATGAACGAACGGTAATAGTTCAGATTGGCCACTACTGCATTCAGATTTACCTCCAATGTGGTTTCATGCACCTTTTTCACGAGTAATTCAGTCAACTGGTCAAAGCCAAACTGACGGGCACCCTTCAGCAGGATGACTTCATCGCGCAAGGAGGCGAACACCTCACTCTTGATAAAGTCCTCAATATTACGGAAGAAGAATTTCTCTGAAATCTGAATCTCATCACTCTGTTCATACAACTGCGGACCGACACCAATGAATTTGACCACACCACGCTTACGGCATAAGTCAGAAACCTCTTTGTACAAGTCCTTAGGATTTTCACCGCTCTGGAAGATATCACTGAGTATCAACGTATGACGGCGCCCCTTATGATCTGGGCGGCGACTCATAAAGTCGAGAGCGATATCGAGTGAATTGATGTCTGAGTTGTAACTGTCATTGATCAAAGTGCAACCATGCTGTCCTTCCTTGACTTCCAATCGCATAGCTACCGGTTCAAGAAGTGACATACGCTTATCCACTTCCTCTGCAGTCAACCCCAACTTACGGGAAACAACTGCCGCTATAATAGAATTGGTGACAGAAGCCTCATCAATAAAAGGTAGAGAATAGCTATCCTCTTCACCTTTATATATATAGGTAATAATAGACAGATTACCCTTCTTCTCTATATTTTTCACATAGAAAGGAGCAGCAGAATCCTTCAAGGACCAATACAGTTTTTCACCCTTGTAATCATGATATTCGCCTACCACCCTGGCAACAATTTCATCATCACCATTATAGACGATAGTTTCTGCATCATGGAAAAGAATGATCTTCTCACGACACTTAGCCTCCAAAGACTCGAAATTCTCCTGATGCGCAGAACCCAAATAAGTAAGCACGGCTATCGTTGGCTGAATGATGTCACGAAGAGCAAGCATCTCGCCAGGCTGACTGATACCAGCTTCAAAGACACCAACCTCAGTCTGCTCGTTCATCAACCAGACAGACAAAGGCACACCTATCTGAGAATTGTAGCTGCGCGGACTGCGGGTGACAAACATATTTGGAGAAAGCAACTGATGAAGCCATTCCTTGACCATAGTCTTACCATTGGAACCAGTAATGCCCACGATAGGAATATTAAATTCATCACGATGGCGCTCTGCCAGACGCTGGAGAGCTTCCAGCGTATTAACCACCTTCAGGAAATTAGCTTCCGGATAGTCAGAAGCATATCCTTTAGGTACATTAGTAACTACGAAATTTCTAACACCACGACGATACAACTCAGGAATGTAGTTGTGACCATCATTACGCTCTGACTTCAAGGCGAAGAACAGAGTTTCCTCTGGGAAACAGAGTGAACGGCTATCGGTCAATATGAAACCGATATTCGTATCCTTGTCTCCATAGCGACGCGCACCTATCAGTGTGGTTACCTTTTCGATAGTATAAGTCATTATCTTACTTTTTAAAATATTCTATATGTGATAATCATGTCATTTCCCCAACTGGTACTTTTCCATGAATTTCCGTTCTTTTTCCTGTGCATTGGCAAGAAACTTCTTGTATTCCTCACTCTCTGGATTGAAAGGTCGGTGTCCAAGGGCTTCACGGATAGGTTTCCATTCCTCTAAAAAGTCCTCGGCAGTCTTGCCAAAGTAAGCCATTTGGAACTTCTGCCAGATATATTCCACGGCAAGTTCGCTCGGATGAAGCATATCTTCCTTGTAAAAGCGATAATCTCTCAGTTCGTCACAGAGAATTTCATAGGCAGGGAAATAGCGCACCACTTCTGGAAAGCGCTGGCAAAGTATATCTGCCGCTAAAAGAAGCGTGGCCTTGGAAAGTTGACTGCCATGGAATCCATATTTCTGGTAACGGATAGGACTCACCGTCACGATGATGTGCCTGACTCCTTGACTGAGCAATGCCAAAACCGCCTTGGAAAGTTCTACCACGCATTCACCCACACTCAATTCCTTTTCTTCAAACAGGCGTTGCGGACGCTTCTGGCAGTTATCCACCACTTCACCCGTTTCCTTCAGGATATATACATGATTGGTTCCGAGCGTAAAGACAGCCACATCCACTTTTCGGTCTTGGTTCTGGTATTCAGTACCAGCCTTCAAACCTGCGGTACAAGGTTCCCCCTTGAGATACCGGTCCACAGAGTGATATACGCTCGTAGGATTGTACATGACTCCGTATGGATTGACCATGGCACGGAAGCGATTCTCGACAAAACGATTGCCGAGATGATCCGCAAAACAACTGCCCACGAAAAGCAGTCTGTCAGAGGGCTGTATCTCAAAGTCAGCCTTTTCTATGTTCACTTCCGTTCTAAAGTCCATATTGCTTATTTTTCTGTTACTTTATTTTTCTTCCATTCAAAGAATAAACCTGCGAGCAAGAGAATCAACAGTACACCGTAGCCTACATAAGCAATGGTCTCTGTTGTCTTCAGGGATGTAGGGTGGAAATCAAGTACCACCTTGTGAGTTCCCGGTTTTACATTCAGGGCACGCAAGATATAATTCACTCTGCCCAATTCTGCAGGCTGTCCGTCTATCGTAGCCGTCCAACCAGGATAATATATTTCAGAGAATACGATGACACCACCCTTGTTGGAAGTAACCTCATAAGTCAGATTATTTGGCTTATATTGAGTCAACTTAACAATAGAAGTATCATCCTGAGGCACACTTTCACCGAGCTGCTGCTTGAACTTCGCATCAGCTACAGCTTCATGTCGCAAATTGATCTTTCCTACCTTATCAATCTCCTCATTGGCATTTTCTGCATAGCTTACCTTATCTACAAACCAAGCATTGCCATAGGCATAAAGATTCTGCACAGGCACAGTCTGTCCACCCTGCAAAGGCATGATGAAGTACTTCGTGTTGAGCATATTGAGCACAGGGAATATGCTGTCGCCATTCACCTTCGTCATGTCACCACCAGCCTCAGCTACAGCCTTCATCGCCTTCTGCATCTCTGGAGAGATATAAGCATCTATCATCTCCGCATAACGACGGAGTTTGGCTGGATGATAACCACCAACGCTCTTATGATAATATGAAGTTTCGTTCTCATTGAAGGTATTGGATGCCATATTGAGTACACGATAATCAAGCGACTTGTCTCTGCAGATCATCTTATCGGTCTCAGTCATTTGCTGTGGAGTATCACGCACGCTCTTCTCCACGAACATATCATCATAGAGATAACGCTTGTTGACCATCCACATATCTACCAGACAGAGTACCGCAATACCAGCAATCATAAACTCCTTGCCCAACTTCTTCATCTTATAAAGGAAGAGGAAGGCCGAGCCAATGACGATAACCCAGAAAGAACGCCAACAATCGGAAGTAAAGATACCCTTTCTGATTTCAGTCAGATTGCTGATGATTGGTCCCTGATATTCTGCAGGAAGCTGCTGCAAAGCCTGAAGTTCCTGTGCAGACACGAAATCTGAGAAGAACAGACCTGGTACCAAGGCAAAGAGGAGACAGAAACCTGCTGTCAGTCCGAAACTTGCATAAACGAGTTTGGCCTTGGTAGTCAATATTTCCGGTTCATCCACGATCTTCTTGAGTGCCATCATCGCCAACAGAGGAATGGTAAACTCAGCAATCACAAGGATGGAAGCCACCGTCCTGAATTTGGCATACATCGGAACGTAATCCAAGAAGAAATCCGTAAACGGCATGAAGTTTCTACCCCATGAAAGAAGCACACTGAGGATGGTCGCCGCCAACAAAGCCCACTTCATCGGTCCCTTCACAATGAATAAGCCCAAGATGAAGAGCATACAGACGAAAGCGCCTACATATACAGGACCGCTTGTTCCAGGCTGGTTGCCCCAATACTGTCCGAGTTGCTGATAAATCTGTACAAAGTTAGGATCCGCTTTTTCCATTGCCTTTGTGTTCTGTGCCAAAGGAACAGAAGCACCACCCTTTGCATCCGGAATCATGAGCGTCCAAGTCTCGTCAATACCATAACTCCACTGGGTAATATAGTCTCTATCCAAACCGCTATTGGTCTGGTTAGCAGCGTTTTTCTTCACCAGTTCACTCTTTCCACGCATAGACTCCTGACCGTACTGCCAAGTATGATACAGGTTGGAAAGGTTGAGGGAGATACCGATGGCGGCACCCACGATACAAGCCGCAGTAGCCTTACCGAAGCGAGCCATTTCCTTCTTCTTATAGGCATCCCACAAGAATGCGAGAATCATAAAGAAGATAATAAAGAGGTAATAATAAGTCATCTGCACGTGGTTGGCATTGACTTCAAAGGCTGCAAAGATAGCAGTAACGAGCAATCCCCACAAATATTTACCACGATAAGCCAATACGACACCTGCAATCATAGGAGGCAAATAAGCCAAAGCCATCACTTTCCAGATGTGTCCGGCAGCAATGATGATGAAGAAATAGGACGAAAAAGCCCAGATGATAGATCCCAATGCAGCTAATGACTGTCGGAAGTTAAAGGCTCTCAACAGAATATAGAATCCTAAGAGGTATGCAAATACATACCACACATAGTCAGGCAACCAGAGATGATAGGCATTGACAGCCTGCTGCAAAACAGTGCCACTCTCATAAGATGGTGACATCTGATAGGTTGGCATTCCGCCAAAAACAGAGTTTGTCCAACGGGTCACCTCGCCAGTCTGTTGCTGGAAAAGTTCCTTTTCATGTCCCAGTCCCTTGCCTGCTGCAGCATCATGACGGAACAGGATGCGCCCGTCCATGTCGGCTGGCATGAAATAAACAAAGGAGACAACTGCAAATACGATTACTACCAGAATATCCAGTAGATACTTCTTCAAAAATTTCATTATTCTTATAAACGTTTATATTTTGAGTGCAAAGATAGTGCAAAATGAAGACAATACAAAATAAAAAAGGTAGTTTTTGCTATTTTTAGTGTTAAAGAAATAACTTAAGAAGCATTCAGACTTGCCTGAAATGGATCTGTAGAAGATGGTATTACCCATTTTATAATAGGGAATTTCCCTTTTCTTTTAGGGATTCTCTAATTGCAATATGAGAAAAGATACGTATTTTTGCAGCATCAGAAAAAGAGTTTCATATCATACAAAAAGCTCTATATATAATAAGGTATAACTAATAAATTGATGAAAGATATGAAAAAAATTACATTTCTCCTGATGGCCCTCTTGCTCATCGCAATGCCATCCTCAGCTCAACACTATACACAGAGCAGATATTACAACAAGCAAACAGGTCATCTCGACTACGGCCGTCACTACAATGATTTCCCTGACTCCTACTTTGGATTCAGGATTGGTCCTTCTTTCTCTTACGTCAATTCGGATGATAGCAGACTGGATGGTGGAAATTGGCAGACGGGTCTCAACGTGGGAATTGTGGCAGGTGTCGCACTTTCAAATGCCCAGCCACTTTATCTGGAAGGAGGCTTATTCTATACAGAGAAAGGTGGTAAGAAAAATTTGGCTAATGGCAAGAAGATGACCTACGACCTCAACTACATCGAAATTCCACTTGTACTGAAATATAAGTACAATATCGATCCACACTTCTCTCTCCAACCATTTTTTGGAGGATATTTCGCTTCAGGAGTTGGTGGAAAGATCAAGAACTTCGAACAGAGAGAAGCTCAAAACTCATTTAATGACGATAACTTCCGCCGGGTAGATGGAGGACTCCGTCTGGGTTGTGGCATACAATACGATATGTTCTATGCCGACCTTACCTACGATATCGGTCTGGCAAACATCTGTCATGATACCTTCGACACATCCCATAATGGAGGACTGCTACTCAACTTTGGTGTTAACTTCTAAGGTTTTATCAGATATTTTTCGTAACTTTGCAGCCGATTTTAATATCGGCAAATTCTCAATCGGAAAAGTTACAATAAATATATGAAAATAGGAATTATCGTTGCGATGGACAAGGAGTTCACGCAACTCAAGACATTATTGACAGAATCACAGACAGAGCGAAAGAACCACAAGGATTTCGTGATTGGAAAGATTGGCAACAATGAAGTAGTCATGCAACAGTGCGGCATCGGCAAGGTAAACAGTACCATCGGTGCCGTAGAAATGATAGACAATTACCATCCAGACCTGGTAATCTCATCAGGTGTTGCTGGTGGAGCTGATATCAACCTCAATGTCACCGAGGTCGTAGTGGCTACAGAGTGTGTATATCATGACGCTTATTGCGGCGATGAATGTGAATTTGGACAGATTCTCGGCATGCCAGCAACCTTCAAGACTCCCAAGGAATATGTAGAAAAGGCACTTGCCATCAATCATCTTCCAGACAACATCCATCCTAAGATACATGCAGGACAGATTGTCAGTGGAGAGTGGTTTGTAGATAGCAAGGAGAAGATGCGCTCTATCCTGGAGCACTTTCCTCATGCAATGGCTGTCGATATGGAGAGTTGCTCGATTGCTCAGACCTGCCATATATACAAGACTCCTTTCATCTCCTTCCGCATCATCAGTGATGTACCACTCAAGGACACCAAGGCGCAGCAGTATTTCGATTTCTGGGCTAAGATGGCAGAAGGTTCTTTCAATGTTACCAAAGCATTCTTGGAGAAATTATAAATGAGAAATGACAAATTAGAAATTATGAACAAGATACCAAGTTTTACTATCAATCATAACAAGTTGCTCCGCGGTATATACGTTAGCCGTAAGGACGAAATTGGAAACGAAGTTGTCACTACTTTCGATATCCGCATGAAGGTACCTAATCAGGAGCCTTGTCTCCACAACGGTGCCATCCACACGATCGAGCACCTCGCTGCCACCTATCTCCGCAATGACGAAGAGTGGAAAGACCGCATTATCTATTGGGGTCCGATGGGTTGTCTCACAGGTAATTACCTCCTCGTCAAAGGAGACTTGGAAAGCAAGGACATCGTTGAGTTGATGAAGCGCACCTTCAAGTTTATCGCAGACTTCGAAGGCGAGATTCCAGGACAGGCAGCCAAGGATTGCGGCAACTATCTGCTCCACGACCTGCCTATGGCAAAATACGAGTCCAAGAAATATCTCGAAGAGGTCTTGAACGTTATCAAGGAAGAAAACTTGATTTATCCTACACAGGATTAGAATCAGGAAAAGTCAAAGACTGAAATATAGAAAAAGCATCTTAAGATACATTCACGAGTATCTTAAGATGCTTTTTTTACCACTTGAGTTTACCATACTTCTCCTTATACCACAACTGCCAACCATTCACTAAATTCTGCCAAACCACATAGGCACCTGGAGCTACGGCAGCCAATGGATTCAGGAAAGTAAGGGTGAGCCAGATACCCACTATCGTGTTCTTCTGGCCTAAAGCCTGTCCTGCACTAATGCTCGCATCAAAATGGCGTCCCACCGCCTTACCGATGGCAAACTGGATCAGACAGACGAAAAGCGGAACAATCAGAAGCAAAACAAGAATCCAACCGGATACCGTAGCATGAAGGATATTACGCACCGTCTCGCCCATCAGAATCGTCAGATTGAAGCACCACATATAAAATCCCAAATCTTTTACGCTCTTTACTTTATCCACAAACTTCGGCAAGAATCTGCGACTCAATAGGGCTAAAAGTAATGGAACCACCAAAACCGTAGTCACATTCCTAAACACCATCAAACTCATATAAAGAAAGGATACATCAGCACCTTTTTCTACCATCGGGAAAAGAGAAGGGATGATAACCATCGTGAAAATATTGGCTATCACCGTATAGGTAGTAAGCGAGCCGATAGATCCACCCAATTTTTCTGTTACCACAGCCACAGCTGCTGCAGTAGGACAAATAAAACAGATGAAAGCACCCTCTAATATCAGTTTTGTATTATAGTCGTTACCAAACTCAAAGATGAGTACTACCATCATCAAAGCCAAAGAAGTTCTAATCAGTTGCAATATAAAATGCCAGGCTTTAGGCTTCATTTCCTTTATTTCTATCTTACAAAACGTAACATAAAGCAAAGCAAACAATACAACCGGCATCACACTGACCAAATGAGGTCCGACCGCATCACCCAATGGTTCCAAGAAAGGAACGTATGCAAAAATCAAATAACCCACTGCTCCTATGACCAGCGAACAGGGCAAGGAAAACTTCCTGAAAAAATTCCACAACTTCATAATTACGTGATTTTGAGTCCTATTGAATAAACCATTTGACTGCAAGTCCAAACAGAGTAGAAATTCAAGTGCAAAAGTACAATAACTCAAATCCTCTCCATATCGGAAACATCCGATAGGAGAGGATTTCTCTTTTCATTTATATCCTTAAAGCTATACTTAATTAGTCTTTATTGCTACGCTTACGCTCCAAGTGATCAAGGATTACCTTGCGCATACGCATGCTCTTAGGAGTTACCTCTACGTACTCGTCCTCACGGATATACTCCAAGCACTCCTCAAGACTCATTACGGTCTTTGGAATCACACGAGCCTTATCGTCTGAACCAGAAGCACGGACGTTGGTCAACTGTTTTGCCTTAGTCACATTGACGACAAGGTCGTTTTCGTGAACATGCTCACCAACTACCTCACCGGCATAAACCTCCTCACCTGGGTCGATGAAGAACTTACCACGATCCTGAAGCTTATCAATAGCATAAGCATAAGCAGTACCTGTTTCAAGTGCAATCATACTACCATTAGAACGGCGGTTGATTTCACCCTTGAATGGCTGATACTCCTTGAAACGGTGAGCCATGATGGCCTCACCCTGAGAAGCAGTCAGCACATTGGTACGAAGACCGATGATACCGCGAGAAGGAATATCAAACTCGATATCCACACGCTCACCCATGTTCAACATAGAAGTCATATCACCCTTACGACGGGTTACCATATCAATCATCTTAGAAGCGAACTCCTCTGGTACATTGATAGTCAACTCCTCTACAGGCTCACACTTCACTCCGTCAATCTCCTTGTAGATAACCTGAGGCTGACCTACCTGAAGCTCATAACCCTCACGGCGCATGGTTTCCACGAGCACAGAGAGATGAAGCACACCACGACCGCTGACAATCCACTTATCAGTAGAATCCTCGAATGGCTGAACACGAAGAGCAAGGTTCTTCTCCAACTCCTTGTTCAAACGCTCCTGGATATGGCGGGAAGTACAGAACTTACCCTCCTTACCAAAGAATGGAGAATCGTTGATAGTGAAGAGCATACTCATGGTTGGCTCATCAACAGCGATTGGAGGAAGTGGCTCTGGATTCTCATAATCACAGATGGTATCACCTATCTCAAACTTCTCCAAACCGATAACTGCACAGATATCACCAGAATCTACATGATCAGTCTTCTTGTGACCCATACCCTCGAATGTATGAAGTTCCTTGATCTTGGTCTTCTCCTGTGTACCATCACGATGGCAGATAGTCACATTCATGGCATCCTTCAGAGTACCACGATGAACACGACCTACAGCGATACGGCCTGTATAAGAACTGTAGTCGAGAGAAGTAATAAGGAGCTGAGGAGTACCCTCCAACTGCTTAGGAGCAGGGATAACCTCTATGATCTTGTCGAGCAAATAGTCGATGTTGTCTGTAGGATTGTTGTAATCCTCTCCCATCCAACCATTCTTGGCAGAACCATATACTACAGGGAAATCAAGCTGATCCTCAGTAGCATCAAGGTCGCACATGAGATCGAATACCATCTCATAAACTTCCTCAGGACGGCAGTTAGGCTTATCCACCTTATTAACAACAACGATAGGCTTCAGACCGAGCTGCAAAGCTTTCTGCAACACGAAACGGGTCTGAGGCATAGGACCCTCGAAAGCGTCAACAAGCAAGAGACAACCGTCTGCCATATTGAGTACGCGCTCCACCTCACCACCGAAGTCGGAGTGTCCAGGAGTATCGAGGATATTGATTTTAACACCTTTCCAATTGATAGATACATTCTTTGAAAGAATGGTTATACCACGCTCACGCTCCAAATCATTGGAATCGAGCACTTCGCCGCTATTATCCTGGCCGTCACGGAACAGCTTTCCGGCGAGCATCATCTTGTCCACCAAGGTAGTCTTACCATGGTCAACGTGTGCAATAACTGCAATGTTTCTAATGTCTTGCA
>ERZ1027060.164-NODE-164-length-25489-cov-36.978690_pt1 | contig 25489 bp, 22 predicted proteins | sample MGYA00519424_ERZ1027060 | MGnify/ENA primary metagenome ERZ1027060 (study PRJEB26926, sample SAMN06164500) | human gut metagenome | biome: ENVO:00009003; feature: ENVO:2100002; material: ENVO:00002003 | host: Homo sapiens | place: USA | collected 2012 ... | reverse complement strand
ACTTGCATGTGTTAAGCCTGTAGCTAGCGTTCATCCTGAGCCAGGATCAAACTCTCCATTGTAAAATATCATTTTTACCTAGCCTTGCGGCTTGGTTTGTTTGTTGTCTGTACTTAGGACGAATATCCTTTTCGTTTATTGAAGCTTAGTAAACCTGATGTCAATTTCTTGACGGTTCGTTTCTTTTACCCAGTCAACTTGCTTATTTCTAAGAAGTTAACCGCTTCTTGTACTACTTGTCTGTTTATGTAAAATCTTTCAAAGAACTCTTTCTTTATCGCCTTGAGGAATGCTTGATTTCTCAAAAGCGAGTGCAAAAGTACAAACAATTTTCTTACCCTCCAAATAATTCAAGAAAAAAGTTTGTATTTTAACACAAATTTAACATCTATCCGTTAAAAACGAATACAAATAGGCTATTTTCGACATCTTATTCAAAACTATTCAGTATTTTATCGTGTAGGCACACAAAAGACTACAAACATACGATTATATCTTATTATAGTCTATTTTTTTTACGCTTTTATGTTTTTACCTATCTTCATAAAAAACGCAATCCTAACAGTACCCATTCTCAAAGGAACACCCCACTTTTATTTTTCCCTGCCCACGGAAAAATTATTGCCTGGGCAGGGAAAAATAAAAGTATGGGCAGATATATTATAATATGTAATAACGTAATACAACAAACCACTGCAAGCCATATACAAACTTTTTACCGCTTGCTACATACGCTTGTCTCATTTAGTACGCTTGCAAAACAAGTCACAAATTAGTCTTTTCCATGAAATACTAAATGAGAAAAATGAGGAAACAACTTAAGAATTTGCTATAATTTATTTTTTATTCTTGCAGATTCTGATTTTTTATATTAACTTTGCACCAAGGATAAGTAGAACAATTAACAGAAATACATTCATATGAAAATCATAGTATCACCCGAAATAGAATCAGTATGCCCTTCTTTTGTCGGTGCATGCGTAGAAGCTTCCGTTGTAAATACACAATACTGCCAAGAACTCTGGGATGAAATCGAAGAACTGGGCAGAAGATACAAACAGAAACTGACAACAGAATCACTTAAAGACATGAGCGGCATAGCTGCTACCCGTAAGGTATATCGTTCCTGTGGCAAGGACCCATCCCGCTATCGCCCTGCCTCAGAAGCATTAATCCGCCGCTTATTACAGGGCAAGGAACTTTACCAGAGAGATACACTTGTGGATCTCGTAAACTTAGCCAGTATAGCCTATGGCTACAGCATCGGCGGTTTTGACGCTGACAAATTTCAAGGAGATACCCTTACCTTGGGAGTGGGAAAAGCCGGCGAACCTTATGAAGGTATAGGCAGAGGAACTATTAATATAGAGGGATTACCTGTATATAGAGACCAAATAGGAGGAGTTGGCACACCAACAAGCGATAATGAACGAACGAAGATGGAAATGAATACCACCCATCTCATCGTGCTTATCAATGGATATGATGGAAATGAAGCTAACGTTCGGGCAAATGCCGAATACATCCAAACTCTACTCAAGAAATACTGCATGAGCGACGGAGGAACTTATTTCATCTACAAATAGATAATCTCAGAGAAATAGATAATCTCAGATTTCCAGACTGTTCCTAAGAATACAAATAGGGTCATCCCAATATTGGCATTTTTCTTCAAAAACTAAAGCAATGAGGACATTCATGAAAATTTTCCTATTAAGTTGTCTCCTTATATATATAATAGGTATAGGCAGCACAGAGGCTAAACACCTGGAAGAACGTCCAAAAATAGGACTTGTCTTGGGTGGTGGCGGTGCAAAAGGTGCTGCCACAGTAGGAGCCTTGAAATATATTGAAAAATCTGGCATTCCAATAGACTATATTGCAGGAACCAGTATCGGGAGCATCATTGGTGGTCTCTATGCCTGCGGTTACAGAAGTGAAGAACTTGACAGTATGTTCAGATCTCAGGAATGGATGAATTTGCTGACAGACCGCAACATGGAAATCTGCGAAAAACCCATTGTTAAGCGGAATGGCGTCACATACCTTTTTGGGTTCCCGATAGCCAGAAAGGGAAGCAAGCTGATTGACAAATCCGTAGGTATGATACGAGGTGATAAGATCTTCGCCCTACTCGATTCTATGATAACAACCAAGCTCACTATAACAAACAAACAAAGTTTTCAATACGGAGATTCTATCCACCAACAAGATAGTATTTCCTTCGATAGTTTACCCATCCCTTTCCGATGCGTAGCTACCGACTATATCAACCGGCAGAAAGTGATACTCAAGAACGGCAATTTAGCAAGAAGCATGCGAGCCAGTATGGCAATACCAGGTGCATTCAAAGCCATCGATATCAATGGAATTGAACTATTAGATGGCGGACTGGTGGATAATCTTCCCGTAGATGTGGTGCTTGATATGGGAGCAGATATTGTGATAGCCATTGACTTAACGGTTAAGAAACATGAAGACAGTAAAGCCTGGAAAAGAGAACGGAAAGCTAAAAAGTATGAAAATGCAGAGAAATTCATGGGGCAACTCCTCCATTGGATAACCCAGCGTCCAGACCTCAGCCAATACCAAGAAAATCTCCGCCATATCAACGTTTATATCAATCCGGATTTAAAAGGATTTTCCGCAGCCAGCTTCAGCGATAAAAAAGTAATAAAGATGATAGAAAAAGGAGAAGAAGCTGGAAAAAAGGCCATGAAAGATCTCTTGAAAATCAATAAGAAAATACAAAAGCAACACAAATAAAAAAGCGTCGCTGTTACCAAATATTTTGGCTACAGCAACGCTTTTCTGCTATATCTGACACAAAAACTCCAAAACTTATTTACGCGATATACACCCAATAGATACCAGCCAAAATTGCTAATACCAGTATGCCGATAATAGTCTTAACCAAACATGTTGCAACTTTCTTTACAATCAAGAAGCCAACGACCAGCACAACCAAGGCAAAAATATAATATCCGAAATCATCCATTTTACTATTATAATTTATTTAAAAAGACTAAAATCGAGACTCATTACTTCATAAAAGCCCTAACATATTTTTACTTAAAAACCTTACGGAACTCAGCAGGGATAGGAGTTTCAAACTCCATAGGCTGATGAGTTACAGGATGATAAAAACAGAGCACATATGCATGAAGACAAAGACGATGACAAGGATCATCTCCATTGCCATATTTTATATCCCCACAGACAGGATGTCCCATATCAGCAGTATGCACACGAATCTGATTTTTACGACCAGTCTCTAAGCGAAACTCTACCAAAGAATAATCAGTCGAACGAGTGAGCGTATGAAAGTGAGTTACAGCATATTTACCTCCATTATCAGTAGGACTACTATATGTAATATAAGCTTTATTATCCTTGAGCCAATTAGCAATCGTTCCCTCATCTTCCTCCATCTCTCCAGAGACAACAGCTACATATCTACGGTCATAAACATTGTTGTGCCAATCATTCTCCAAAGCAAGTTCAGTCTGCTTATCCTTCGCATAAATCATCAGACCAGAAGTATCACGATCAAGGCGATGAACGACATGTGCCTGACAATTCTGACGTGACTTATGGAAATAGTCATCCAGAACAGCTTTCACATTCAGCGTAGAATGCCCAGCAGCCATACTCAAGATACCCACGTTTTTCTCAACAACGACAAGATACCTATCCTCGTAAACTATCTTAACAAATCGATTTTTAAACTTATCATTGTTTTTCTTAGTTTTGCTGACTGAGATTTTCATACCAGGACGCAGCGCATAATCAAACTGCGTAACGATCTTACCATCCACTTTAATACCTCGTCCCTGGAGAGTCAACTTAATCTTGGTTTTACTCTCCCCTTTGATATTTTCAAGAAGCCATTCCAGGAGCGGAGCCGGTTTTCCGACTACATAGTGAGCATATTCGTTAGGAACGCCATAGCCTCCCCTTTGGTTGGCACTTTTCTGCCATTTATTGCTTTGATGCGCCATATTCTATTTCTATTATTTTCAATTTTCAAATGTTTTAAAATACAAAAGTACTTCTTTTTGACAACACCACCAAGCCTCTGTGACATTTTAACTAAAAATTAAGCAAGTTTTATCATCAAAGTATTGATATTCAAATATTTTTTCGTAACTTTGCAGCCAAAACATCTCCACAGGCTTAGTTAGAGTGAAGAAGCAATAGGAACAGTCTATAAAAAAAGTTCAACTCCTCCAGTCAATCAACGCCCTGAATGAGACAAAATAAAAATCTAAGGATAGTGAAATAAAGCTCCTGAGATTTTTTAGCTGATAATAGAATAGAAATAAATATCTAAATATTTAGATTATGGAGAACTTTATATACTTAATAGCATTCGTGTGCGCTGTGTTGAATATTGCCTTATTCTTCAAGGTTTGGAGGATGACAGATGACATTCACGCCATTAGGGGACGACTTGCCCCAAGAAAGGAAGAAATCGGCAAGTTCGACAGTGTTCCGTCCACATGGGAGGAAGCGGACAAGAAAGCAAGCAATTTACAAGTAAACAAAGATAACAATTTACAAATAATTAATAATTAAGGAATTATAGAGATAAGATGATTACAGTAACTCATCTACATCCGTAATAGCAAACATGCTTGGCGATCACAATAATCAGGACATCGAAACTGGAACAGAACGAGCAAAGGAGCGAAAAGAAGAAGAAGAATCACTCATGACAAGAATGCCCAGTTCATCCAGATAATCAACGTCAAGAATCAAGGATAAAATAATCAAAGCAAAGATTAGCGAGATATACCTTTTTAGGAAAATTCTCGCTGACAACGGAATCGTAGAATAACATTATATATATAAGAATTATGAAGAAGATGCTTTTATCTATATTGGCAGTATTGCTGACTACAAATACGACGGCAAAACAAGTATATATCGTAACAGAAATAATAGAGCCAGAGTGCCCAAGAACAGAAGAGTACGGAAGTATGTTTCAAAACGATTCAATATGGATTGGTTTTGGTGCTGACGAATATTCTTGCCGGGTATCTATCAAGAATAATACGGACAGAAGAATGTATATTGAGTGGAGTAACTTCAGATGGGATAGCAGCCCGATTGTGTTTGGTACAGACAGCAGACTTTTTATTAATAACAAAAAAGAGGACGAGGTTATTATGCCAGGAGAATGGCTCGGCCAAGACTTTATCCAAAAGAATCTTGTAGGAGAAAGTTGGATAACCCCTTGGGTAGACATTAAATATCTAAAGAAAGGAGGAGAAACAAAGTCAAAGATTATAGTCCCAATAAGATACGCGGACGGTTATACTAAAGACTATGTTTTTATAATTAAGGTATACAACGAACATAAGAAATAAAACAGTTATGAAAACAGCAAAAGATATACTTAACGAAAAGAACTACAATAAATTCAACTTCGAGAAAGCTTGCGATGAAATTGAGAAGTTCTTCTTGGAAAATGATGCTAATGCAAAATTGGTTTTAATAGCAAAGAGTCCAGACTGCGAGACAGAAGACAGCGAACGCTATGGTTTCGAAATTTGCGTAAACGACGAAGTATTAGACTATGTATTCAGAAGAGATCACAAAGATTTTAAAATATCGAGTCAGGATATTAGCAGCGGTATCGCCATCATGAAAGTTGACTCTTCTGCAATAGAAGGAATTAAAGATATATTAAAGAAAAATAAGTTTTATGTTGAAAGAGTTTCAAACGGAGTATACAATGTGACTCTGCTTTAGACCTAAGCAGACATAAGTTTGCTCATTTGCCAGCAATACGCAAGTAGCAACAAACAATAATTTATAAATAATTGATAATCAGGGAATTACAGAATTAAGATGATCACAGTAACAAATCTTGCAATCCAATTCGGAAAAAGAGTTCTTTACAAGGATGTAAACCTCAAGTTCACTCATGGTAACATCTATGGTATTATCGGTGCCAACGGCGCAGGTAAATCAACTTTGCTCAAGGCCATCAGTGGCGATCTTGAGCCAAATAAGGGTAGTGTAGAAATGGGACCAGGCGAGCGTCTCTCTGTCTTGGAGCAGGACCACTTTAAATACGACGAATTTCGTGTAATGGACACCGTCTTGATGGGACACCAGCCTCTTTGGGAAAACATGAAGGAGCGTGAGCGCCTTTATGCTAAACCTGAAATGACAGAAGAAGACGGTAACAGAGCTGCAGACCTGGAGTTGAAGTTTGCAGAGATGAATGGTTGGGAGGCCGAAAGCAATGCAGCACAACTTCTTCAGAATCTTGGCGTAAAAGAGGAACAGCACAACAAGCTTGTTGGTGAACTCTCTAACACTGAGAAAGTGCGCGTCATGTTGGCAAAAGCTCTCTTTGGAAACCCAGACAACCTTCTCCTTGATGAGCCTACCAATGACCTCGACCTCGATACTGTAGAATGGTTGGAAGAATACTTAAGCAACATCGAGCAAACCGTATTGGTTGTATCTCACGACCGTCACTTCCTCGACTCAGTAAGTACCCAGACCGTGGATATCGACTTTGGAAAGGTAACCATGTTTGCCGGTAACTACTCTTTCTGGTATGAAAGTTCACAGTTGGCTCTCCGTCAGGCTCAAAACCAGAAGATGAAGGCTGAGGAGAAGAAAAAGCAGTTGGAAGAATTCATCCGCCGTTTCTCTGCCAATGTTGCAAAGAGTAAGCAGACTACCTCTCGTAAGAAGATGCTCGAGAAACTCAACGTTGAGGAAATCCGCCCATCAAGCCGTAAATATCCTGGCATTATCTTCCAGATGGACCGTGAACCAGGAAATCAGATTCTTGAGGTAGAAGGTTTGAAGGCATGCGACGAGGACGGAACTGTACTTTTCGATAACGTAAACTTCAATATCGAAAAGGGCGAAAAGGTAGTATTCCTCTCTCATAATCCAAAAGCGATGACCGCTCTCTTTGAAATCATCAATGGCAACAGAAAGGCTGATGGAGGTGAATACAAGTGGGGTGTTACCATCACAACAGCCTATCTTCCACTCGACAATACAGAGTTCTTTGAAAGCGATAAGAACCTGGTAGATTGGTTGAGTCAATATGGTCCAGGTAATGAGGTAGCCATGAAGGGCTACTTGGGTAGAATGCTCTTCAGCGGTGAGGAAGTACTGAAGAAAGTAAACGTACTCTCCGGTGGTGAAAAGATGAGATGTATGATTGCCCGTATGCAGTTGCAGAATGCCAACTGTCTGATTCTTGATACTCCAACCAACCACTTGGACTTGGAAAGTATCCAGGCTTTCAACAACAACTTGGTGGCATTCAAGGGCAATATTCTTTTTGCCAGCCATGACCACGAGTTCATCAACACCGTTGCAAACCGCATCATCGAGCTGACTCCATCTGGCACAATCGACAAACTCATGTCTTACGACGAGTATATCTACGACGAGGCTATCAAGGAGCAAAAAGCTAAGATGTACGGATTGCAGTAATCCTGCTCATACAGGATTGAATATTGCAAAGACAAACAAGAAGTCTTATATACATACATATATAATAGGTGCCAGCCTTTTCAGGTTGGCACACTTTTTGTCATGAAGATTCTAAAAAAAATCAAAAGTAAATTTACAACTATGTCTAAAGAAAGAGATATAAATATAGAAGACGGCAACGTCGAGGAGCAGGCTCACAACGAGCAAGTATCCAATGAGCAGGAACAAAACACCCATGCTGCAGACAACCAGTCTGACAAAAATGCGGGTGCAGAGAACGAATCTGACAGCGATGCTGACAAAAAGACAGAGGACAACAATGCTGCCGACAAAAAGGCAGAAGAAACAGAATTGGATCCACTTGAGAAAGCTCAAAAAGAAGTGGAAGACCTCAAGAAGCAATTGCTCTACAAGACTGCTGAGTTTGAAAACTATCGCAAACGCACTCTCAAAGAGAAAGCAGAACTGGTACTCAATGGCGGAGAAAAAACAATTTCAGCCATTTTGCCAGTACTCGATGATTTTGAGCGTGCCATTGCTGATAAGAGTGAAGACCCTAAGGTTATCAAAGAAGGTGTTCAGATGATTTTCAATAAATTCATCAAGACATTGGAAGGATTAGGCGTAAAGAAGATAGAGACTACAGACAAGGACTTTGACGTAGATTTCCACGAAGCTATCGCTATGGTTCCGGGAATGGGCGATGACAAGAAAGGTAAGGTCATCGACTGCGTACAGACAGGTTACACCCTTAACGACAAAGTAATCCGCCACGCAAAAGTAGCAGTAGGACAATAATCAATTGATATTCAGAACATTCAATCAGAAGTTAGCAAATGGCTAAGAGAGACTATTATGAGGTGCTGGGCGTCGATAAGTCAGCATCCGATGACGAGATCAAGAAGGCTTATCGAAAGATTGCCATCAAGTATCATCCTGATCGCAACCCCGGCAACAAAGAGGCTGAGGAGAAATTCAAGGAAGCAGCTGAGGCTTACGATGTTTTAAGAGATCCTCAGAAGCGCCAGCAATATGACCAGTTCGGATTCGACGGTCCACAAGGTGGATTCGGTGGATTTGGCGGAGGTGGCAACATGAATATGGATGACATCTTCTCCATGTTCGGAGACATCTTCGGAGGACACAGCGGCGGTTTCGGCGGATTTGGCGGAGGTTTTGGTGGCGGCGGTGCTCGCCAGCAATATCAGGGAAGCGATCTGCGCGTGAAAGTAAAACTCACTTTGCAGGAAATTGCCACAGGTGTTACCAAGAAATTCAAAATTCGCAAGGATGTTACTTGTGAGGAATGTCATGGTACAGGATGCGAAGGCGGTGCACAACCAGAAACATGCCATACATGTAATGGTACAGGATATACTATCAAGACCGTTCGCTCTATGTTCGGCATGATGCAGACTCAGGTTCCATGCCCAGACTGTCATGGAGAAGGTACCATCATCAAGAACAAGTGTAAGCACTGTGGCGGTGATGGTATCGTAAAAGGTGATGAAGTCGTAGAAATCAACATTCCTGCTGGTGTTGAAGACGGCATGTGTGTCAGTGTTCGCGGCAAAGGAAATGCAGGCAAGCATAATGGCATCAATGGTGACATTCAGGTTCTTATCCAGGAAGAAAAGAGCGACATCTTTGAGCGTAACGGTCAGGACCTGTATTACAATCTTGTTCTTGATTTCACTACTGCAACTCTTGGCGGAGAGGTAGAAGTACCAACTATTGATGGTAAGACTACCCTCAAGATTGAACCAGGAACCCAGCCAGGCAAGCAGATGCGCCTCAGAGGAAAAGGACTTCCTGCCGTACAGGGTTATGGCTACGGAAAGGGTGACATCATCGTCAACATCACCGTATTTGTACCAAAGACCCTTACCAAGGAGGAAAAAGCACTTGTCTTGAAATTTAAAGAATGCGAGAACTTCAAGGCTGATAGTGCCACCAAGAAGTCTCTCTTTGAAAGTTTCAAAAACCTCTTTAAATAAACGAGAATATATTGATAAAAATGAAAGGAGCAATCCTGTCTGGCAAAGACAGGGTTGCTCCTTTATATATATAATAAGGTGTAATAAACACAGAAAAGCAATGAATTATCAAGAAACCATAGAATATCTGTTCAACAGCACTCCTGTTTTTGAAAAGGTAGGTGCCAAGGCTTACAAGCCAGGTTTGCAAACCACCGAAACGCTTGACAAGCATTTCGGACATCCTCATCGCCAGTTCAAAAGCATTCATGTCGCAGGTACCAACGGCAAAGGTTCCTGCTCTCATACCCTTGCTGCCATTCTTCAATCAGAAGGATACAAAGTTGGACTCTTTACATCTCCACATCTGGTAGATTTTCGTGAACGTATCCGAGTAAACGGAGAATGCATCAGCGAACAATACATTATCGATTTCGTAGAAAAAGAACGCAGATTCTTCGAACCTCTACATCCATCATTCTTTGAATTGACCACCGCTCTGGCATTCAAGTACTTTGCCGAACAAAAGGTTGATATCGCCATTATCGAAGTAGGACTCGGTGGTCGCTTGGACTGCACCAACATTATCACCCCTATCCTATCTATCATCACTAATATCAGTAAGGATCATACCCAGTTCTTAGGCAACACTTTGGCTGACATCGCAGGCGAAAAAGCAGGCATCATCAAGCCAGGAGTACCAGTCATTATCGGAGAAGATCTGCCAGAAACACGTCCAGTTTTCCAGCAAAAGGCACAGAAAGAAAACTCTCCTATCATTTTCGCCCAAGATGAAAACCAGCAGGAAGTCCAGAAAGCAGAACATATTAATGGAAAAATGGAATACACTACCCGTACATGGGGTAAGCTGACAGGAGAACTCTGCGGCGATTATCAGGCCAAGAATATGAACACCATCCTTAATGCCATCAAGTATCTTACACTTGTCAAGAACAAAGGAACATCCATCAAATATGGAATTTCCCATGTAACAGAACTGACAGGATTGATGGGTAGATGGCAGAAGATACAAGACAAGCCTTTGGTAATCTGCGATACAGGTCATAATGTAGGCGGATGGCAATATCTGGCTCCTCAGATCAAGGCACAAGCATGCAGACAGCTTCGCATCGTTTTTGGCATGGTAGATGACAAAGATGTCACAACTGTGATGAAAATGCTTCCAAATGACGCAATTTACTATTGGACACAAGCAACTACAAAAAGAGCCATAAAAGTGGAAAAAATCGCGGAATTAGGCACTTCGTTAGGACTCAACGGAAACGTGTATTCTTCTGTTAATAAAGCATTTAAAGCAGCACAGGCAGACGCTGCTGAAGATGATTTTATCTTCGTTGGAGGGTCAAGTTACATTGTAGCCGATTTCCTTTCATAAGTTATTTTTTGTTTTTTTAAATCAATAAATTGCTAAAATATTTGTAATAATCATTTTTTTTTAGTTACTTTGCAGTAGATAATAACTTAAACGATAAAGTAACTAAAAAATTAGGATATTATGAGCGCAGAAGTAGAAAACCTCTGTGGCCTGAAAAGAGAAGATTTTCAGACCACTGTAAATGGAAAGCAGACCGACCTCTTCATCTTGAAGAATAGTCAGGGCAATGAAATTGCAGTAACAAACTACGGCGGTGCAATTGTGGCTATCATGATGCCAGACAAAGATGGCAATTATGCTAACCTCATCCAGGGTCATGACAACATCCAGGATGTTATCAATTCACCAGAGCCTTTCCTCAGCGTACTCATCGGTCGCTATGGAAATCGTATTTGTGACGGTAAGTTCACATTACACGGCAAAGAATACCAGTTGGCTCGCAACAATGGCAAGAACCACTTGCATGGCGGTCCTACCGGTTTCCACACACACGTTTGGGATGCAACCCGCATGAGCGAAAATGCTATCGTATTAAAATATACCAGCCCTTACGGAGAAGAAGGTTTTACAGGAGAAATGGACGTTTGGGTGGCTTACACCTTGACTGACGATAACGAGTTGGTTATCAAGTATCAGGCTACAACCAACAAGTTGACTATCGTGAACCTGACAAACCACGGTTTCTTCTCAATCCAAGGTATCGGCAACCCTACACCAACCATTGACAATATCATTTGTGAGGTAAATGCTGATTTCTATTTGCCTATCGATGAGACTTCTATCCCTACAGGTGAGATCTTGAAGGTGGAAGGCACTCCATTTGATTTCCGCACACCGAAACCGATTGGTCAGGATATCAATGCAGACAATGAGCAAATCAAGAATGGTTCAGGATATGACCACAACTACGTACTCAACAAGAAGGAAGAAGGCGAGTTGAGTTTTGCTGCAAGAATCAAGGATCCTGTTAGCTGTCGTACAATGGAAGTTTATACTACCGAACCAGGTATGCAGATGTACACAGGCAACTTCCTGGAGGGTATCAAGGGTCAGCATGGTGCAACATTCCCACGCAGAAGTGCAGTCTGCTTTGAGGCTCAACACTTCCCAGACTCACCAAACCGCTCATATTTCCCAAGTGTACGCTTGAAACCAGGCGAAACATACACACAGAAAACTATCTATAAGTTTGGTGTTGACAAATAAAAGAAACATGTATGGTTCAGTCTTATCCTTAAGATAACCTTATCTATAAGATAGACCATACATTTAAACATAGGAGTGGCAGCTCAAAAACTGCCACTCCTTTCCAAGTCTATAAACAAAACATTTAAATATCAACTATTAAAGAAAAAATGGAAAACCAAAAACAAAATGGTAACATCATTGCCATTATCACGATGATGTTCCTCTACGCGATGATTTCATTCGTCACAAACTTAGCTGCTCCTATCGGAGTCATCTGGAAAAACGTATTTGCCGATAGTGGTAGCGCCAACATGATTGGTATGTTAGGTAATGCCATGAACTTCTTGGCTTACCTCTTCATGGGTATCCCTGCTGGTAAATTGTTGACTAAAATTGGTTACAAGAAAACAGCTCTTGCTGGTATTGCTACTGGTTTTGTCGGCGTATTCATCCAGTTCCTTTCAGGTAAGTTTGGTGTCGATGTATCAGGCTTCTCTGTTTATCTCTTCGGTGCATTCATCTCAGGTTTTGCTGTATGTATTCTGAATACTGTAGTAAACCCTATGTTGAATCTTCTCGGTGGCGGTGGTAACCGCGGTAACCAGTTGAACCTCATTGGAGGTACACTGAATTCTTTATCTGGTACTTTAACTCCAATGCTCGTAGGTGCCCTTATCGGTACAGTAACAGCCAATACCCAGATGGTAGATGTCAACTTGGTACTTTACATCGCTCTCGCAGTATTTGCAGCTGCCTTTGTATGCTTGCTCTTCATCCCTATCAAGGATCCTGAGATGGGTAAGACAACTGACAAGACTGTATTCGAGCATTCACCATGGGCATTCCGCCATTTCAACCTCGGCGTTATCGCCATCTTCGTATATGTAGGTGTTGAGGTAGGTATCCCAGGAACTTTGAATTTCTACATTTCAGACACAACAGCCAATGGTGGTGGCTTCATCAACGGCGCAGCCTTGGCAAACGCAGCAGCTATCGGTGGTTTCGTAGCAGGAACATACTGGTTGCTCATGTTGGTGGGCCGTTTGTGCTCCAGCTTCATTGCCAACAAGGTTTCAAGCCGTTCTATGATGATTGTCGCTAATGGTGCAGGTATGCTGTTCATTCTTTTGGCAGTACTTCTTGGCAAATCAACAACTGTAGATATGCCTGTCTTTACAGGTTCTTCATTCCAGTTGGTAACAGTTCCTATCTCAGCCATGTTCTTGGTACTCTGCGGTCTTTGCACCTCTATCATGTGGCCAAGTATCTTCAACCTTGCTACAGAGGGTCTTGGCAAATATACAGCCCAGGCTTCAGGCATCTTCATGATGATGGTAGTAGGTGGTGGTTTGATGCCATTGGTACAGAACTTCATCGCCGATAATGCAGGTTACATGTTGAGCTACATCGTACCTCTCATTTCTATGGGTTACATGTTCTTCTATGCAATCGCTGGTTGCAAGAACATCAACAAGGATATTCCTGTAGAATAATCTTAGGAATACCCTCTATAATGGTTGGCTTTCCATGAGTACAACTTACGGAAAGCCATTTACTAAATAAAGCAAATCTTTTAAATATTTAAATATTAACAATCTAAACTATAAGAATTATGGATATCGAAAAAGTAAGAAGCCGCTTCATCAAGCACTTTGATGGTAAAACAGGTAATATTTATATGTCTCCAGGCCGCATCAACCTTATCGGTGAACACACCGACTACAATGGTGGATTCGTATTCCCAGGTGCAGTAGATAAGGGTATTATGGCAGAGATTCGTCCTAACGGCACAGATACAGTAATGCTCTACTCTATCGACTTGAAAGACCGTGTAGAATTCAAGGTGAATGATCCTGAAGGTCCTCGTGCTTCTTGGGCACGCTACATCTATGGTATCTGCCAGGAAATGAAGGCATTGGGTGTTGACGTTAAAGGTTTCAATGCAGCATTCTATGGTGATGTACCTCTCGGTGCTGGTATGTCTTCTTCTGCTGCTCTTGAGAGCTGCTTCGCATTTGCTTTGAACGATCTCTTCGGTGACAACAAGGTTTCTAAGTGGGATCTCGTATTGGCCGGTCAGGCTACTGAGCACAAGTATATCGGCGTAAACTGCGGTATCATGGACCAGTTTGCTTCTGTATTCGGCAAGGAAGGTAAATTGATGCGCCTCGATTGCAACAGCCGCGAGTTTGAGTACTTCCCATTCAACCCTCAGGGCTACAAGCTCTGCTTGGTAAACTCTAAGGTAAAGCATGAGTTGGCTGGTTCTCCATACAACGACCGTCGCAACTCTTGTGAGAATGTGGTTAAACACATCGCCGCTAAACATCCAGAGGCTAAGTTCGAAACCCTCCGTGATTGCACATGGGAGCAGTTGGAAGAGGTTCGTGCAGAAGTTGGCGAAGAGGATTACAGCCGCGCTCACTTTGTATTGGGCGAGAAAGACCGTGTATTGGCAGTCTGCGATGCGCTCGAAAAGGGTGACTACGAGACTGTAGGTCAGAAGATGTATGAGACTCACTATGGTTTGAGCAAGGAATATGAGGTAAGTTGCGAGGAGCTCGACTTCTTGAACGACTTAGCTAAGGAGAATGGTGTTACTGGTAGCCGTATCATGGGTGGCGGCTTCGGTGGCTGCACCATCAACTTGGTAAAGGATGACATCTATGACAAGTTCGTAGAAGATGTTACCGCTAAGTTCACAGCTAAGTATGGTCATGCTCCAGAGATTTACCCTGTAGTTATCTCAGAGGGTTCTCACAAGGTTTGCTAATATACATTATAATATATTATATAACTAATACACATGATATGCTATATCAAGTATAATATATAATGTATCAGAAAAACAAGTCCACGAAAACTAATAAAAGGTTAGTTTTTCGTGGGCTTTTCTTATTTCCATCATGTCACACACAAACAGACTATTTTAAGCTATTTTATCCCTGTTACCGCCCACGATAATACAAATAGTGTTAAAAACACACTTTAGAATAAAAATAATGAGGAAAAAGTATTGTACTTTCGAGATAAAGTATTAATTTTACACCCAAATAATAAAGTTTCTAATAATCAACCTAAAAAATGAAAGATATCAAAAATCTAATTTTGGGAGCTGGCTTAGTAACAGTCATGCTTTCTGCATGTGAGAATTCAAACCTCACACAGTCTGGTTTAAATCCTGCTGATTTCGACTCAACTGTCCTCGGCAAGAAAACGGAGTTGATTACCCTCAAGAACAATCAGGGTATGGAAGTTTGTCTTACCAATTATGGTGGACGCGTAGTTTCCATTTCTGTGCCAAACAAGGATGGTAAGCCAACAGACGTTGTATTGGGTTATGACAATATTCACCAGTATGCCGACACCCTCAACTCACCATCAGACTATGGTTCTTCTGTAGGTCGTTATGCCAACCGCATCAAGGACTCCAAATTACAGTTGAATGGTCAGACCTATCAGTTGAAGGCAAACGACAATGGCAACTGTCTGCATGGTGGCGGTGCCACAGGCTGGTTGAACCAGGTTTACGACGTAACAGCCAAAAACGATTCATCCGTTACATTCACTATCCATGCTAAGGATGGCGAGAATGGTTTCCCTGGTAATGTAACAGCAACAGCCACCTATACTGTCAAGAGCGACAACACCCTTGATATCGTATTTGGAGCAACAACAGATAAGGAGACTGTCATCAATATGACCAACCATTCCTACTTCAATCTCAACGGCGATCCTTCCAAGGAAGGTTTCGACCAGATTATGTATGTGAATGCCGACAAGTTCACTCCTTCAGACAAACTCTATATTCCTACAGGAGAAATCAAGGATGTGACAGGTACTCCTATGGACTTCCGCACTCCTACAGAAATTGGCAAGAAGGTGGATTACAACTTTGAGCAGATTAAGAATGCTACAGGTTATGACCACAACTGGTGCCTGAACACATACAAGAATGGCAAGGGCGATGACAAGACTGTTTGCGCCAGCCTCTACTCTCCAAAGAGTGGAATCCTGCTTGAAGTATTCACCAATGAACCAGGTATTCAAGTCTATACCGGTAACTTCCAGGGCACAGGCATCTCTTGCAAGCATGGCATCAAGTATCCTAAGCATGTAAGTGTATGCTTCGAGAGCCAGAAATATCCAGACTCTCCTACTAAGATTTCACAGGGAGTGAAGGATTGGACTGACGCAACCTTAAAACCAGGCGAGAAATACTACTCTCACCTTGCTTATAAATTTAGCGTAAAGAAATAAGACTCCTCTTATCAAAGCCTTTTCCTTATTCATTTAAGGAAAGGCTCTGAAAACTCAACAAAGAGAAGAAAACTCTATAAAGGGGAAAAGATAAAACTATTAATAATAAACACAACAATCTTATAGTAAAATTATGAATTGGAATTCAACAGAATTCGTATGGCTGGATTGGACAGTACTCGCCATTGGTGTAGTTGGCGTTATTTGGGCAGTATGGCATGCGATTGTGAAAGACAGAAAGGCTCAGAAGGGCGAAGACTCTTCTGCTTATCTTTTTGGTAAGGGTGAGCCATGGTATGTTATCGGTATGGCTATCTTCGCAGCCAACATCGGTTCAGAGCACCTCGTGGGTCTTGCTGGTACTGGCGCCAAGAGCGGTGTAGGTATGGCTCACTGGGAGATGCAGGGTTGGATGATCCTCATCCTCGGTTGGTTGTTCGTACCTTTCTATCAGTTGCTCATCAACAAGATGGGTAAGATCATCACCATGCCTGACTTTCTGAAGTTCCGCTATACTCAGCGTACAGGTTCATGGCTCTCTATCATCACACTCGTTGCTTACATTCTCACCAAGGTGAGCGTTACCGCACTTACAGGTGGTATTTTCTTCGAGTATCTCTGGGGCTTGAATTTCTGGGTAGGTGCTATCGGTTTGATTATCCTCACCACCATCTTCACCGTATTCGGCGGAATGAAGGGTGTAATGACATTGTCAACCATCCAGACTCCTATTCTCGTCATCGGTTCATTCCTCGTGCTCTTCCTCGGTCTCTCTACCCTTGGCGGTGGAAGTGTCTCTGCAGGTTGGGCAGATATGATGGACTACTGCGGCAAGTTGAACAACAAATATGGTACAACCCACATGTTCCACTGGGAGGCAGGTGACTCAATGTATCAGGAGTATCCAGGTTTCGTAGTGTTCATCGGTGCAACCATCATTGGTTTCTGGTACTGGTGTACTGACCAGCATATCGTTCAGCGTGTACTCGGTCAGGTTCCAGGCGAAAGCAACGTAGAGGTAATGAAGCGTGCCCGCCGCGGTACTATCGCAGCCGGTTTCTTCAAGGTTCTCCCTTGCTTCATGTTCCTCATTCCAGGTATGATTGCAGCAGCCTTGGCTCAGAAGGGCGCAATCCAGATGAACGAGACTGATGCAGCCTTCGCCATCATGGTAAAGACCGTGCTTCCTGCAGGTATCAAGGGAATCGTAACCATCGGTTTCATCTGCGCACTCGTTGCTTCATTGGCAGCATTCTTCAACAGCTGTGCAACCCTCTTCACCGAGGACTTCTACAAGCCATTGAAGAAGGGAATGTCTGAGGCTCACTACGTACTCGTTGGCCGTATCGCTACCGTAGTAGTTGTAGTTCTCGGTTTTGCCTGGTTGCCAATCATGATGAAGATGGATACATTGTACAATTATCTCCAGGGTATCCAGTCACTTCTGGCTCCAGCTATGGTAGCCGTATTTGCGATGGGTATTTTCTTCAAGAAGATTACTCCAAAGGCAGGCGAATACACCATGATTACCGGTTTCCTCATCGGTATGCTCCGCCTCGTTACCAACGTCATTACCGATACTGGTAAGGCAACAATGGATGGTGCGTTCTGGGATTATACCGCATGGTTCTGGCAGACCAACTGGCTCGTATTCGAGTGCTGGCTGCTCGTCTTCCTCATCATCTTCATGGTAGTCGTGAGCTGCTTCACTCCAGCCCCAAGCAAGGAACAGGTAGAGGCAATCACCTTCACATCCGACTTCAAGAAGTCTATTCGTGAAAGCTGGGGTGCGTTCGATATCATCGGTACACTCGTAGTTATCGGTCTCTGTGCAGCATTCTACGCATATTTCTGGTAAAAAGCATTTTCGCCAGGCTGACTCTGGCGAATAATACAAATATCACACAAGTCTGTCTCCTTATAGGCAAGTTCTGAAGGAGGCAGACTTGAACAAAAAAAGCAACCACTTTTTACTCTTCAAAAAGACATTCAAAGAAATAAAGGCTGAAAAAAGCCAAACGATAATAATCATCAAAAATCAAAACATCATGACACAATTTTATAACGAACATTCCAAAGTTCTCGTTTCTGTTGACTGTATCATTTTCGGTTTCAACGGAAGCCAGTTACAATTGCTCATCGGCAAACGCCAGATGGATCCAGGTCGTGGGGAATGGTCTCTCTATGGAGGCTTCGTAGGTCAGAACGAAAATCTGGAAGATGCAGCCAATCGTGTCATTCTGGATTTGACAGGTATGAAGGGATTATACATCCGCCAAGTAGGTGCATTCGGTCGTATTGACCGTGACCCGGGCGAGCGTGTCATCTCTATCGCCTATTGCACTCTCATCAACGTAAAAGATTATGATGATTCTCTCAGAATAAGATATGGTTTGGAATGGGTAAATCTGAATGAACTCCCTAAGTTGTATTCCGACCACAACCAGATGATTCAAAATGCCATATCACAAATTCGCCGCCGCATCAACAATGAGCCATTGAGTTTTAAATTGCTTCCAGAACTGTTCACCCTTACACAGTTGCAGCATGTTTTTGAGACCGTGATGGGTGAAGAAATCGATAAGCGCAACTTCCGTAAGCGTATCAAGGATATCGACTTCATAGAGAAGACCGAACTTATCGACAAGATATCCTCTAAAAGAGGAGCTGCTCTCTATCGCTTCAACAAGAAAGCATACGAACAAGATCCGTATTTCAACCTGAAGTAATAGAAAGCCATTAAGATAGAAAATTATTTGCAACTAAATATAACAACAATTAATAAAAAGGACATAAAACTATGTTAGAAGAATTGAAAGAAAAAGTGTTCAAGGCTAATCTTGACCTTGTAAAGCACAACCTCGTGCTCTTTACATGGGGAAATGTGAGCGGAATCGACCGTGAGAAGGGTCTGGTTGTCATCAAGCCATCAGGTGTAAGTTATGACAATATGAAAGCCAGCGACATGGTAGTAGTTGACTTGGAAACAGGCAAAGTAGTAGAAGGCGATCTGAATCCTTCATCTGATACCCCTACCCATTTGGTTCTCTACCGTGCTTTCCCTGAGTTGGGCGGTGTGGTACATACACATTCAACTTATGCTACAGCTTGGGCTCAGGCTGGCATGGATATTCCTAACATCGGTACTACCCACGCAGACTATTTCCACGACTGCATCCCTTGCACTGAGGCCATGACCGAAGACATGATGGCTGAGTATGAGCATAATACAGGCGTAGTGATCGTTGACCGTTTCAAGAAGGACAATATCAACCCGGTTCATACTCCAGGTGTACTGGTGAAGAACCACGGTCCATTCACATGGGGTAAAGATGCAGACGAAGCTGTTTACCACGCAGTAGTAGCAGAGCAGGTAGCCAAGATGGCGTTCATCTCTTTCAGCGTGAACCCAAATACTACCATGAATCCGCTGCTCGTAGAGAAGCACTTCAGCCGCAAGCATGGTCCTAACGCCTACTACGGTCAGAAAAAGAAAAAGTAATTCCGAAGAAAGAAAAATTCCAAAGAAAGAAGAAAGATAATAATAATAAACTAACAATATAAAAACAACAACAATCATGATTAAAGCATTTGAAAATTTAGAGGTTTGGTTTGTAACTGGTGCACAACTTCTTTACGGAGGTGAGACAGTTAAGATAGTAGATGGTCACTCAAAGGACATGGTAGATGGTCTCAACAACAGTGGCATCATCCCAATCAAGGTAGTTTACAAAGGCACAGCAAACTCTTCTGCAGAGGTAGAGGCTGTGATGAAGGCTGCCAACAACGACAACAAGTGTGTAGGTATCATCACATGGATGCATACCTTCTCTCCTGCCAAGATGTGGATCAAGGGCTTGCAGGCTCTCGAGAAGCCACTCCTCCACTTCCATACACAATATAACGCAGAACTCCCTTGGGATTCTATCGATATGGACTTCATGAACCTCAACCAGTCTGCTCACGGCGATATCGAGTTCGGCCATATCTGCACTCGTATGCGCATTCCAAGAAAGGTAGTAGTAGGTTACTGGAAGAGCGAAGAGGCTCAGAAGCAGATTGCTACATGGGCTCGCGTAGCAGCAGGTGTTGCTGATGCTCACAACGTACGCTGCTTGATGTTCGGTATGAATATGAACAACGTAGCCGTAACAGATGGCGACCGCGTAGAGTTCGAGCAGCGCATGGGTTACCACGTAGATTACTACCCTGTATCTTCACTCATGGAGTACTACAAGAAGGTAACTGATGCAGAGGCTGATGCTCTCGTTGAGGAGTACAAGAAGGAATATACTATCAAGATCGATGAGTCTGGCGAGGAAGTATATTGGGAGAAGGTGAAGAACGCTGCTAAGGCAGAAATCGCTCTCCGCCGCGTATTGAAGGATGAGAACGCAGTAGCATTCACCACCAACTTCGATGATCTCGGCGATGCAGATGTAAACGATCCTAACTTCTGCGGTTTCGACCAGATTCCAGGTTTGGCTTCACAGCGCCTGATGGCAGAGGGTTATGGTTTCGGTGCAGAGGGTGACTGGAAGACAGCTTGCCTCTACCGCACACTCTGGGTAATGAACCAGGGCTTGGAGAAGGGTTGCTCATTCCTCGAGGACTACACACTCAACTTCGCTGCCGACCGCACATCTAGCCTCCAGAGCCACATGCTCGAGGTATGCCCATTGATCGCAACAGACAAGCCAAAGCTCGAGGTTCACTTCCTCGGCATCGGTATCCGCAAGCAGCAGACTGCCCGTTTGGTATTCACATCTAAGACAGGTAAGGGCGTTAAGGCAACTGTAGTTGACCTCGGCAACCGTTTCCGTCTCATCGCAAGTGAGGTAGAGTGCATCGAGCCAAAGGCAATGCCTAAGCTCCCTGTAGCTTCAGCTCTCTGGGTTCCACAGCCAACCTTCGAGATTGGTGCAGGTGCTTGGATCCTCGCTGGTGGTACTCACCACAGTGCATTCTCTTACGATATCACTGCTGAGTACTGGGAAGACTTCTGCGAGATTCTCGGTATTGAGTTCGTCAACATCGACAAGAACACAACTATCAGCAGCTTCAAGCAGCAGCTCCGCAACAACGAGATTTACTACATGCTCAACAAGGCGTTGAGATAATTTAAGTGAAGAGTGAAGAACGAAGAGTGAAGAATTCCATTGCTTTTCTCTTTGTTCCTTACATTAAAGAAAGAATCAATAATGAGCGCAAAAACTATTATAGAATCAGGTAAGGCCATTCTCGGTATCGAGTTTGGCTCTACCAGAATCAAGGCTGTCTTGATCGACACCGACAACAACCCTATCGCACAGGGTAGCTTTGAGTGGGAAAACCAGTTGGTTGATGGTCTCTGGACTTACAGCATCGACACAATCTGGAAAGGTTTGCAGGATTGTTATGCCGACCTCCGCAAGAACGTGAAGGCTGAGTACGACTGCGAAATCAAGCAGTTGGCTGCCATCGGTATTTCTGCGATGATGCACGGCTACATGGCTTTCGGTAAGGATGAGAACATTCTCGTTCCTTTCCGCACATGGCGTAACACCAATACAGCCAAGGCTGCAGCTGAACTTTCAGAACTCTTCCACTTCAACATCCCATTGCGTTGGAGTATCTCTCACGTATATCAGGCTATCCTGAATGGTGAGAACCACATCAACAAGATTGACTTTCTTACCACTCTCGCCGGTTATATCCACTGGCAGCTCACAGGCAAGAAGGTTTTGGGCGTAGGCGATGCATCAGGTATGCTCCCTATCGACTCTAACACCAACAACTACGATGCAGAGATGGTAGCTAAGTTCGATAAGCTCATCGAGCCTAAGAACCTGGGCTGGAAGATTCTCGACATTCTCCCTGAGGTGCTGAACGCAGGCGAAGATGCTGGCGTATTGACCGAGGAAGGTGCAAAGAAGCTCGACCCATCAGGCACACTCCAGGCAGGCACCCCACTCTGTCCTCCAGAAGGTGATGCAGGTACTGGTATGGTAGCTACCAACGCTGTACGTCAGCGCACAGGTAACGTCAGTGCAGGTACATCTTCTTTCTCTATGATTGTATTGGAGAAAGCCTTGAGCCAACCTTACGAAGTCATTGATATGGTGACTACTCCAGACGGTAGCCCTGTAGCAATGGTTCACTGCAACAACTGTACTTCCGACCTCAATGCATGGGTAGGTTTGTTCAAGCAATATCAGGAGTTGCTCGGTGTTCCAGTAGATATGAACGAGGTATTCGGCAAGCTCTACAACCACGCTCTTGAAGGCGATGCTGATTGCGGAGGATTGATTGCTTACAACTATATCTCTGGTGAGCCTGTAACAGGTCTTGCAGAAGGTCGCCCTATGTTCGTACGTTCTGCCAACGACCACTTCAATCTTGCCAACTTCATGCGTGCCAACCTCTATGCTTCAGTAGCTGTATTGAAGATTGGTAACGATGTATTGTTCAAGGACGAGAAGGTACAGGTAGATCGCATCACAGGTCATGGCGGTTTGTTCAAGACCAAGGGTGTAGGTCAGCGCATCCTCGCTGCAGCCATTAACTCCCCTATCTCTGTCATGGAGACAGCAGGCGAAGGTGGTGCATGGGGTATAGCCCTGCTCGCAGGTTATCTCGTTAACAACGATGAGAAGTTGAGCCTGGCAGATTATCTCGACAAGAAGGTATTTGCAGGCAATACTGGTGTAGAGATTGCACCTACTGCCGAAGATGTAGCCGGTTTTGATAAATATATTGAAACCTACAAGGCTGGTCTTGCTATCGAAAAGGCAGCAGTTGAGAACAAAAAGTAAATAAACGATAAATACGTTTGTGGGGATTCTACCTCCACAAACGTATTATACTTAAAATCGACAACAATTAATAAGAACAATGATGAAGAAACTATTCGCTACCACATTGCTTTCAACAGCAGTTGCATTCTCAGCACAAGCTCAGGATGTAACAGGAACAATCCATGCCAACCAGGGAACCCAGAAAATCAATAAAGAGATTTATGGCCAGTTTGCCGAGCATCTCGGAAGTTGTATCTATGGTGGTCTTTGGGTAGGTCCTGATTCTAAGATTCCTAACACTCAGGGTTACCGCAACGACGTGCTCCAAGCCCTCAAGGACCTGAAAGTGCCTGTATTAAGATGGCCTGGAGGATGCTTCGCTGACGAGTATCACTGGATGGATGGTATCGGTCCACGTGAGAAGCGACCAAAGATGCAGAACAACAACTGGGGTGGAACCATTGAGGACAACTCTTTCGGTACACACGAGTTTCTGAATCTCTGCGAGATGTTGGGTTGCGAGCCTTACATCAGCGGTAACGTGGGTTCCGGCACTGTTGAGGAATTGGCAAAGTGGGTGGAATATATGACCAGCGATGGAGATACTCCTATGGCAAAACTCCGCCGACAGAACGGCCGCGACAAGGCTTGGAAGGTAAAATACCTCGGTGTTGGTAACGAAAGTTGGGGCTGCGGTGGCAACATGCGTCCTGAGTATTATTCAGATCTCTTCCGCCGCTACTCTGTTTATTGCCGCAACTATGACGGGAACCAGCTCTATAAGATTGCATCTGGAGCAAGCGATTACGATTATAACTGGACTAAGGTATTGATGGACCGTATCGGCAACCGTGCCAACGCCATCTCTCTACATTATTATACAGTAACAGGCTGGACAGGCAGCAAGGGTTCTGCCACCAAGTTCAACAATGAGGATTACTACTGGACCATGGGCAAGGCGCTCGGCATAGAAGATGTCATCAAGAAGCACGAGGCTATCATGGACAAGGCTGATCCAAAGAAGCAGGTAGCCCTCCTCGTTGACGAATGGGGAACCTGGTGGGATGAGGAGCCTGGCACTATCAAGGGCCACCTCTATCAGCAGAACTGTATGCGCGATGCCTTCGTTGCAGCACTCTCGCTGAATGTATTCCACCGCCATACAGAGCGTGTGAAGATGACCAATATCGCACAGATTGTCAACGTACTCCAATCAATGATCCTGACAGATACAAAGGGAACAGGTCACATGGTTCTGACTCCAACCTATCATGTATTCAACATGTACAAGGACTTCCAGGAGGCAACCTATCTCCCAATGGATGTAAAGTGCGACTCTATGGATGTTCGCGGCGATGATCATGCAAAAGATGGAAGAAAGATTCCATTGGTATCTACTTCAGCAGCCAAGAAGGCAGATGGAACCATTGTGGTTGCTCTTGCCAATGTCAGTCTTGACAAGGCTCAGCAGGTAGAGTTTAATTTGGATGGTGCAGCTGCTCCAAAAGCTGTAACAGGACAGATTCTTTCCTGCAACAAGGTGAGCGATTACAACGACTTCGCACACCCGGATGTAGTGAAGCCTGCAGTTTTTAAGGATGCAAAAGTAAAGAAAAACACCCTTAAGGTAAAAATTCCTGCAAAATCTATCGTAGTTTTGAAAATAAAATAGTATCTTTGAAGGCGAAAAAGGAAGTATCCTTCTTTTGAGTAGCCTTCAGAGCTGGAAAAACAAGAATATTTCAGCAGAAATAACAACAATAATAAATATAAAATTATGAACGACATTAAAGTAATGAATCATGCAGCTGATAACATCCGTATCTTGGCTGCTTCAATGGTAGAAAAGGCAAATTCCGGTCACCCAGGTGGTGCTATGGGTGGTTCTGACTTCATCAACGTGCTCTTCTCTGAGTACCTGGTTTATGATCCAGCAGATCCAACATGGACTGGCCGTGACCGCTTCTTCCTCGACCCAGGTCACATGAGCCCTATGCTCTATGCTGGTTTGGCTTTGCGTGGTTTCTTCTCTATGGAAGACCTCAAGCAGTTCCGCCAGTGGGGTTCTGTAACTCCTGGTCACCCAGAGCTCGACCTTCAGCGTGGTATCGAGAACTCATCTGGTCCTCTCGGTCAGGGTCATGCCCTCGCAGCTGGTGCAGCTGTTGCAGAGAAGTTCCTCGAGGCTCGTCTGGGTTCAACCATGATGCAGCACAAGATCTACGCATACATCTCTGATGGTGCTGTAGAGGAAGAGATTTCTCAGGGTGTTGGTCGTATCGCCGGTAACCTCGGTCTGAACAACCTCATCATGTTCTACGATTCTAACGACATCCAGCTCTCTACAGAGTGTGGCGTTGTTATGAACGAGGATACAGAGATGAAGTACAAGGCTTGGGGCTGGAATGTCATCAAGA
>ERZ1027060.163-NODE-163-length-25523-cov-7.061882_pt1 | contig 25523 bp, 17 predicted proteins | sample MGYA00519424_ERZ1027060 | MGnify/ENA primary metagenome ERZ1027060 (study PRJEB26926, sample SAMN06164500) | human gut metagenome | biome: ENVO:00009003; feature: ENVO:2100002; material: ENVO:00002003 | host: Homo sapiens | place: USA | collected 2012 ... | reverse complement strand
AGATTAGCGAGTGTCTCGTGGGCTCGGAGATGTGTATAAGAGACAGACCATATACATTTCTAACTAATATTTCTAAATCACAAGCTTCATCATGAGTAAATTCTAATCATTTCAATAAACCTCCAAATAAAACTTCTCCACTTTCTTCGCCTCTACCGTAATATCAAAACCAGCTTTAGAAATATCAGTCAACTTATTTTCGCGAACAGCACCTTCAACGCTTAAAATATCATCAGACCATTCTTTTGCTGATTTATTCAACGAAATAAAGTGACATAAATCAGTAACCTCAACTTCTCTTGTTATTACGTCTGAAAGGAAGTATTGCAACCCATTTGCCTGGGCCTCAACACCGACGAGGCATAGCCCCTCATAGTGGCTGGGTAAAAGGAATACATCCATTGCATTATATAAATCAGCGACATCACTACGAGCACCAGTAAAAATAACTCTATTAGCTATACCTAACAACTTTACTTTTCTTTCTATTTTGCTTTTCAAAACCCCTTCACCTATTAAAAGTAGTTTAGCATTAGCTTTTTCTCTAGCAATTTCAGCAAATATATCCACAAGAAATTCATGATTCTTCTGTGTCATAAACCTCCCCACATGTCCAACAACAAAGCTATTGGTTAAATCTAATTCTTGACGTAAACTATCTCGTTTTTCTTGATTAAAAGCAAATTTCTGCAAATCTATAGCATTATTAATAACTTCAACTTTGCCACTTTCAACAGCACCTTTACCATACATCCACTCACCAGCTAACTTACTACATGCCCAATATTGATTTGCAAACAATTTAGCAAATGGGCGCAAAAGCCTTTTAATAAATGTACGTAATGGTTCAGCCTTTGTATCTGTTGTGTGATTATGTAAAATTCTAACTGGCACACCAGCTAAATAAGCTACTAATAATGGAAATACGCTCAATGCATTCATGTTAGAATGAACTATTCTGTAATCACCTTGCTTGATGATTTTGTAAACATCTTTCATAAAGCCAATAGGATTGCTATACGGTGTAACCTCATACACCTTTGCCCCCATAGCTTTCACTATAGCAATATAATTAGGATTGCTACCTTTATGCACAACAAAATCAAATTGTACTCTCGATTTATCAATATGCTTATAGTAGTTCATAATGACAGCTTCAACGCCACCACTTTCTACTATACCCATAATTTGAAGAACTCTTATGGGCTCTTTCTTCATCAATACGCACCCTTTCTCATCGCCACAACAGCAAAAGTCTTAAACAGCATCACAATATCAATCCACACGCTCCAATTGCGCACATACCAGCTGTCAAGCAGCACGCGCTCGCGATATTCGATATCACTGCGTCCGCTCACCTGCCACATGCCGGTAATACCTGGCTTCACCATCAGGTAATCGCCCACATATTCGCCGTAACGCTCCAGCTCCTCATAAATAATAGGCCTTGGTCCGACAAGGCTCATTTCACCCTTCAGCACGTTAAAAATCTGCGGCAGCTCATCAAGGCTGGTCTTACGCAGGAAAGCACCGCTTTTTGTAATACGCGGGTCATTTTTAAGCTTAAAATCACGTTCCCATTCTTCACGCGCCGCAGGATCATTAGCCAAAAGCTCTGCCAGCTTTTCTTTGGCATCCACACACATACTGCGGAATTTGTAGCAAGGAAACGGCTTGCCGTCCTTACCGATACGGATATGCTTAAAAATTATGGGGCCGGGGCTGTCCTTATAAATCCAAACAGCGATAAACAGCAAAATCGGTGAAATCGCAATTGTACCGATAATTGTCAGCGTATAGTCAAATACAGTTTTCAGCATTCTGTTAAACGGTCTTGCCAAATTATTCTTCAAGCGCAGCACAACCAGCTTCTCATTAAACAGGCTCTCAATTTCCAAACCGCCCGTCGGTATACCAACAAAGTTCGGAACTACACCGATGTTTTCCACTAAAGGCTGAATTCGGTAAATCAGCAAACCCAAAGCCTCATCCCGCAAACCCGGCGCAGCAATAAACACGCGCTTCACACCGGTTTGGGCAATAACCTTTTCGGCATCAGCAAAGCCTCCCAATACCGGATATCGGTCCAAAATACCATGCTGTACCTTGTTATCCTCTAACAGGCCGACAATCTTATAACCCATGCCAACGTCACTGCTAATTGCCTGCGCAAGCAGCTCTGCCGTTTTGCCGGCGCCTATAATCAGCACCGGAATCTGCAACAGCTGTTTTTTTATCAGGTACTTCTTAGTTGCATAACGCAGGATAGCAATAAACAGGAAAACCAAAACGGCAAAAAGCAATACAAAAAGCCTGCTGGTCCTTTCCGCAATTTGCGCTACATAAAGCACAAATACCAATGCTGCCGTACCATACAGGCAGGAATGAAAAATCTGCTCAACCTCTTTGTAAAAAGGCATCCGTCGGCTGTAAAGCTGACGCATATTAAAAAATACCATATAAAGAACGGGGAATACTACCCAGAAATTCAACCAGGAAATATGCAAACTTGTTGCGTTAAAGAAAAAATTGCGCAAAAAAACTGCGCTCTGCTCCGCTGCTACAATTGCCAGATAATCCAATAATACAAATAAAAATATTAAAACGATTTTTTGGTTATTCTTATACACATCCATACTCCCCTATTTTCAATATCGATAAATCTGCTATTCCTTGCGCAAATAAATTTGATTGTTATTTAAGGCATGCTATCCGCACACTTATCTAACAACCATTTATCCAATATTTATTATACACTCACGTACTTGTATAGTCAATCAACTGCAAGGTTAAACCTTTATACTATTTCATTTATAACATTATTATGCATCGAAAAACTGGCTTCTTGTTTTTTATTATTTAGCAACACCTGTTATATCAAAATTTCAGCGCCCTTCGGCAATGTCTTCCAGCAAAAAAGCTCCGGCAACCGCCGGAGCTTTTTTTGCGCAACTAATCAGGAATAAACCTGTTTATTAATCGTCAGTCCTGAGGATAAACCCCAGAAGGAGCATAACTGAGATTAATCATAATATTTTTCACTTGAGTATAGTGGTTCAAAATCATCTTGTGAGTTTCACGGCCGATGCCGGAGGTTTTGTAGCCGCCAAAGGGAGAATGCTCCGGAATCTGATTATAGGTGTTCACCCACATACGACCGGTTTCCACGTTGCGTGCCACACGGATAGCCTTGTTGATATCCTTAGTCCAAACAGCACCGCCGAGACCGTATTCACTGTCATTAGCCATAGCCACAACCTCGTCCTCATCGTGGAATTTGATAACTACGGCAACAGGTCCGAAGATTTCCTCCTGCGCCACACGCATATCATTGGTTACATTGGTAATCAAAGTAGGTTTCATGAAGGCACCCTTAGCCAGCTCGCCCTCGGTAAAGCGTTCACCGCCGCAGGCAATAGTAGCGCCCTCCTGCTTAGCAATTTCAACATAGCTCAGGATTTTCTTGATTTGGGTTTCGTTGATTTGAGAACCCATCTGAGTATCATCATGCCAAGGCAGGCCCACCTTAACCTTGTTGAAGGCTTTGACTAAAGCTGGTACGAATTTATCATAAATGGTATCCTGCACGAAGATACGGCTGCCGGCACAGCAAACCTGACCTTGGTTAAAGAGAATACCTAACTGAGCGCCGTCGATGGCCTGATCAAAATCGCAGTCATCGAAATAAATGTTGGCACTCTTGCCGCCCAGCTCCAATGTTGCCGGGATAATGCGTTCTGCCGCAGCCAGGCCTACATTGCGGCCAACCTCGGTGCTGCCGGTGAAGGCCAGCTTGGCAAAGTTCTTGTGCTCAAGCATATATTGACCGGTTTTGCTGCCCGCGCCGGTAATAACATTGAAAACACCTGCAGGCAGTACGCCGTCAATCAGACGGGCAAATTCCAAAATAGAAAGGCTTGCTTCCTTAGAAGGCTTCAGCACAGTGCAGTCACCTGCTGCCAGCACCGGTGCCAGCTTCCACGCTGCCATCAGGAACGGGAAGTTCCAAGGGATAATCTGACCAACTACGCCGATAGGCTCACGCAGAATGATGGACAGGAACTGCTCATTAAGTACCGATGCCTGCCCTTCCTCCGCTAAGATACAGCCGGCAAAATAACGGAAATGCTCCGCTGCCATCGGAATATCCACATTCATAGTTTCACGAATCGGCTTACCGTTATCCATGCTTTCTACCATTGCCAGATGCTCTTTGTTAGCATCAATAATATCGGCAATTTTATTCAGCAGAGCGGCACGCTGTGCCGGGGTAGTCTTTTTCCAGGTTTTAAACGCTTCCCAAGCTGCTGCGGAGGCTGCCTCTACATCCTCGCGAGTGCCTTGGGCGCAGACTGCCAGATGGCTGCCATCGGCAGGACTTTCTGCATTATAGGTTGCGCCATCGGATGCGTTGCGCCACTGTCCGTTAATATATAAACCATATTGTGCTTGTAATTTTACTTTTTCCATAATAATGATAAACCTCCTCATTTGGCTCTTGCCCTTCACACCATTGTGACGGGACTTGTTTTTTTGATGTCACTATTGTATAATCAAAATGGTCCTATTAAAAGAATCAAAAAGCAAAAATATTTTAGAACCAAGGAGAAATATCACTCATGTTAACATATGATTTGGATAAACGCGGCAGCACACCGCTCTATGATTACTTATACCAATGCATCCGTCAGGATATCATCAGCGGCAGGCTGCAGGCAGGCGAACGCTTGCCCTCCAAGCGCACGCTGGCACAGCATCTGAGCGTGGGCATCATCACCGTGGCCAACGCCTACGCCCAACTGGCGGTAGAAGGCTACATCACCTCGCGCGAAAAGAAAGGCTACTTCGTAGAAGACGTCAGCAGCTACCGCGTGCGCCGCAAGGCTGCAGCAGCGATGCTGCCGGAGGCAGCAGAGCGTGAATACTTTGCCGACTTCAAGGCCAACCGCATCAGCCTGCAAAACTTCCCACTCGCTACATGGACACGCCTGATGCGCGAAACACTTTCCGTGCACAACGAAGAGCTGCTCAAAACCGTTCCCTACAAGGGCGTCTACGAACTGCGTAAGGCTATTGCCGACTATCTGGCACATAACCGCGCTATGGATGTTGACCCATCGCAGATAATCATCGGCGCCGGTACGGAATACCTTTACGGCCGCCTGCTGCAGATGTTCGGCCACGCCTGCACCTTCGCGATTGAAGAGCCAGGCTACAAAAAATTTGCCTCCATCTCCGCCAGCTTCGGCAATCCCTGGAAGTACATCCCCATTGATGACAACGGCCTGATGATTGACAAGCTGGAGGAAAGCGGTGCCGACGTAGTACATCTTTCCCCAGCCAACCATTTCCCTACCGGTATTGTCATGCCCGTAACACGCAGGCTGGAGCTGTTTGAATGGGTTAACCGTATCCGCAAGCGCTATATAATTGAAGATGATTACGACAGCGAATTCCGTTACACCGGTCGCTTTATCCTGCCGCTGTACGCGCAGGATACGCAAAGCCGCGTAATCTACATGAACACCTTCTCCAAAAGCCTGGTTCCCTCGCTGCGCATCAGCTACATGGTGCTGCCGCCGCGTCTGCTGGAGCGCTATGAGCAGACCATGAGTTTTTACAGCTGCACCGTATCCAGCTTCGAGCAGTATACGCTGGCACGCTTTATTTCCGAAGGCTATTTTGAACGCCACATCAACAAAATGAAAAACTACTACCGCGAGCAGCGCCACAAAATTTTGGCTGCCATCCACTCCTCGCCGCTAGCCGCTGTTTCGCAGATAACCGAACGCAACGCCGGTACGCATTTTGTACTGCATATCAACACCAAACTGACGGAAGCAGAAGTGCGCAAGGCAGCACTGGCAGCAGATATGTGCCTTTCCTTCTATTCCGATTACAGTCATAATACCGAAGAAAATAACGGCTGCACGCTCGTTATCAATTACGCTGCCATCGAGGCAGATAAAATTGCCGCGGTAATAGAACGATTAAGCAGCCTGTTCCCCGAATGCAACCAGATAAGCTGAATAAATACAGACCAGATGCAAGATAACAAAAAAGCATGCACCGCTTCTTACAGCAATGCATGCTTTTTGCTTTAATTTTTACAGCTCGATTTTCTGTATGTTGGCAATAGCCTCTTTGGCTTCGGCAATAATACGCTCCATAACATCCTTGCAGGGCAGGATATCATTCAGCACGTTCAGGCTCTGACCGCACATAACGGTACCGTTGGTAACATCACCTTCCACAAGACCTCTGCGGTTGGTGCCTGTACCCATCGCCATCAGCTCCTCTTTGGGAGCACCGGCAATTTCACGGGCAGTATACGCATCGGTAAAAGCGTTCGCCAGGCAGCGTACGCCAAGATTACGGCTGTAACCGGTTGCTACGCTGTCAGTATCGGTTGCCTTGACAATAGCCTCCTTAGCAACAGGATTTGCCGGGCATTCCTCAGTCAGCAGGAAACGGCTGCCCATCTGCACACCTGCAGCGCCCATCAGCAAAGCTGCAGCCAGCGCACGACCGTCGCTGATACCGCCGGCAACAAGCACCGGAACAGATTTAATCTGCGGCAGTACGTTTTCCATCAGCGCCATAGTAGTCTGCTTGCCGATGTGACCACCAGCTTCCATACCTTCAATAACCATAGCGTCAGCGCCTGCAGCTTCAATACGCTTTGCCAGCTTAACATTAGGCACTACCGGAATAACCTTGATGCCTGCAGCATGAAAAGCAGGAATGTGCGGTACAGGGTTGCCTGCACCCAAGGTAACAAAGGCTACCTTTTCTTCGCACAGCATAGCAATGATTTCCGCAATGTTAGGAACCATCAGCATAACGTTAACGCCGAAGGGCTTGTCGGTCAGAGATTTTGCCTTGCGCACCTCGTCACGTGTCCATTCCACAGTACGGCCGCCGCTGCCGATGATACCGGCACCACCGGCGTTGGAAACTGCCGCAGCCAGCACAGCGTCACTCGTCCACGCCATACCACCCTGGATAACAGGATATTTTATACCTAAGAGCTCAGTTAATTTAGTTTTCATGATAATCACCTCGCAACAATTTTACACGCCTATTATATACTATTCTCCACGCAGTAATCGTGAATTATTTTTAAATTTTACCAAGTTTGTAAAGAATGTAACTAAGATGCAGTTTTTAAGGTGCAAGCTTACACTTAATTGTAGTTTTTTGTCCATAAAATTTGACATCAGGCTATAAAAATTGTAAAATTTTATGAGTACCCTGAAAGACTTCAGGACTGTTGTTTTTTATTTTTAACCGTATTGGCTGCAATAAAAAGCATTAAGGTCGAGGCGACTTGATGTATATGGTGCTTTATCAGCAGCTTGCTAAGTTCATTCCACGCAGGCTGCTCAGAAAGTGCCGGAGACGAAGAAGGTTGACGATGGCGTACATTCTGTACGTCGAGGAAAACCTGATGAAGTATACGGTGCTTTATCAGTAGCCAGTACGGTAGTAGTTATTACTTAAGGGAAAGAGGTCAAAGAAACATGCGCAGTACACAAGTAAAAAAAGGTTCAACCCGCGCAGCCCATCGCTCTCTGTTCTATGCAATGGGTTATACTGAAGAAGAATTAAAGAAACCGTTAATCGGCATCTGCTGTGCCGCTAACGAAATCATTCCGGGGCATATGCATCTGGATACCATCGCTAAGGCAGCCAAATACGGTGTGCTGGAAGCTGGCGGTACTCCGATTGAGTTCCCGGCTATCGGCATCTGCGATGGCATTGCCATGGGCCATGACGGTATGAAATATCCGCTGGCAAGCCGTGAGCTGGTTGCGGACAGCATCGAAGCTGTTGCTAACGGCCATGCGTTTGACGGCTTAATCCTGATTCCGAACTGTGATAAAATTGTTCCCGGCATGCTGATGGCAGCAGCTCGTCTGAACATCCCGACCGTTGTTGTCAGCGGCGGTCCGATGCTGCCCGGTCGTTACCATGGCAAAGATATCAGCGTATCTACTGTATTTGAAGCTGCCGGCCGTTTTGAGTCCGGTCAGATTGATAAAGCAGAGCTCAGAGAAATCGAGCATTGTGCATGCCCGGGCTGCGGCAGCTGCTCCGGTCTGTTCACTGCAAATACCATGAACTGCCTGACTGAGGTTCTTGGCATGGGCCTGCCTGGCAACGGCACTATCCCCGCTGCTTATAACGGCAAGCGTATTGCTTTGGCTAAGCACGCAGGCATGGCTGTTATGCGTCTGCTGGAGGAAAACGTTCTGCCTCGCGACATCATGACGCTCAATGCCTTCAAGAACGCTATTACTGTTGATATGGCCATCGGCGGCAGCTCCAACACCGCACTGCATCTGCCGGCAATCGCTCACGAAGCAGGCATCGACCTGCCGCTGGAGCTGTTCGATAAAATCTCCAAGAAAACTCCGTACCTCACTAAGATGAGCCCTGGTGGCAGCCACCACATCGTTGATTTGAACGAAGCCGGCGGCATCCCTGCCGTTATGCACGAGCTTGACCGTCTGAAGCTGATTAAAAAATCCTGCCAGACTGTCAGCGGCAAAACTGTCGGTCAGATTATCAAAAATGCGGAAATCCTGCGTCCTGAAGTTATTCACAGCGTAGAAAATCCGTACAACAAAACCGGCGGCATCGCTGTTCTGAAGGGCAATATCGCTCCGGAATGCAGCGTTGTCAAGGAAAGTGCTGTTGATCCTTCCATGAAGGTCTTCAGCGGTCCGGCTAAGGTTTATAATTCCGAGGATGAAGCTATTGCTGCAATTTGCGCACAAAAGGTTGTTTCCGGTGACGTTGTCGTTATCCGTTACGAAGGCCCGAAGGGTGGCCCCGGCATGCGTGAGATGCTGAACCCGACCTCCGTACTGGCAGGCATGGGCCACGACAAGGACGTTGCACTGCTTACCGACGGACGTTTCAGCGGTGCTACCCGCGGTGCCTGCATCGGTCACATTTCTCCGGAAGCACGCGAGGGTGGTAACATCGCATTGATTGAAAACGGCGATATCATTGAAATTGATATTCCGAACCGTACCCTGAATGTTAAGCTGAGCGACGAAGAGCTGGCTGAACGCCGTAAGAACTGGGTTTGCCCGCCGCCGAAGGTTAAGAGCGGTTACCTGGCACGTTATGCTGCTTTGGTTACCTCCGCTGCTACCGGTGCTGTGCTGAAGGTTCCCGGTCAGGACTAAAAGAATTATATAAGCTGAAAAAGCAACTCCCCATCTTTCTTACCGCAAGGTAAGACGGATGGGGAGTTTTTGCATAAGAAAAGAGGCTGAGATAAAACCAACCTCACAAATTATAGAATCGCTAAAGTTTAAGAAATTTTTTTACACTAAAAAACAGTGGGAATTTACCTGACGGTAAACCTCCACTGTTTTTTCTGTTAAAGGCTAGGTTTTATCACGGCATCTCAACAATTGATTATTAATACTCAATTTTGCTCCAGCAGATAGATATCGCTGATTTCCTTTACTGTGCGCACATTATTCGGCAACGGACCCGCCTTCTGCACGCGACGGTATTCCAAACCGCGCACCAATAGATATTTTTTGCTGCCGTCACGCAAAGCATCTGTCAAAGCACCTGTCTGCGGAATCATTTCGATACCGGGTTTGCCTGCATAATACATGAAGCCGGGGCGCAGGAACTTGTCTACATAAACAGGCGTCTGCTGCTCACATTGTTCCTTATACACGCTGCTCATAGTTTTTACACTGAATCGGTCGGCAATTACCGGCAAAACAAAAGCAAAGGCAACACACATCGTCACAGCGCCAATCATCACATGCAGCCAGGATGCCAGCTCGATATCGCGATAATACAGCAGAGCGAAAACTGCTGCTGCACCCAAAAGCAAGGTCAGCACACCCAGCATCACCAGGCTGAAGTCAGCCTCCGGCAGATACTGCGCACCGATAATCCAGCCCACGCCAAGCAGTACAAACATAATACCGCTGCCTGCCGCCCAACCGTAAAAGGTTGTATTATGGCGCAGTCTGCTTTGCATTCTCGCTATATTCCAGCCGATAATTACCGCCATAGCAGGGAACAACGGCAGAATATAGGATACAAGCTTTGTTTTGCAGATAGTAAAGAACAGCAGCACGAAAATCCACCAAACGTGGAAGAACAGCAGCTTGCGCATATCATCTATACGGCTTTCGCTTACAGATGCTTTAGCAGCCTGCCACAGCATACCTGTCCAGGGGAACAAGCCTAAGATTATTACAGGAAAATAATACCAGAAGGTCACGCGGTTAGCATGTTCAGCCGTCGTAAAGCGCGTTATATTGTGAAAGCCCAGGAAGGTATTGATAAATTCCATGCCATGCACTGTATACATAGCGTAATACCAAGGTGATGCGATGAGAAAATACAACAGCAAACCACGGATAACGTGCATGCGTAAAATCTCACGCAGCTGGCCCATAGCCACCAGATACAGAAAAATTATCGCACCCGGGAAGACGATACCGATAGGACCTTTGGTAACAGTAGCCAGCGCCATGCACACATACATCAGCCAATAACGCTTATGGATAAAGCTCAGCAACGCACCTGTCATAAAAAAGAGCAGCGTTGTATCTGTCACCGCCGCCTTGCCCATATAGAAAAATTCTACACAGCTTGTAAGAATCATGGCAGACCAGAAGCCTGCACGCTCATTGAACAGCCTTGTGATACCTACATACATCATCACAGATGTACCACAGGCCATTAAAGCCGCAGGAAAGCGGGCCGCAAATTCGCTGTCACCGAAAATAAACTGAGCAACAGCAACCAGCCAATAATACATAGGCGGCTTATCATACCAGAAATTGCCAAAAATTCTCGGTGACAAAAAATCACCGGCAGCCAGCATCTCTCTTGCTGTTTCCGCATATACGGGTTCATCCGGATCCAGCAGCGGAATGCTGCCGATACCGAACATAATCATAAATAACGCAGTGCCTGCTACAATCAGCAGGCTGTTTTTTTCAATCTGATTCATCAGTTTCCATCCCTCAACATAACTTCAAAATTAATATACCAACTACTCATTTTTCTTACCCTCGGTAGTTTTGCTCTTAATCGAAGCCATATTCAGCACATCGCTGCCAAAAGCTCTGATTGTTACTACCGCTCCCAGCATAAAGGGCAGATATTCTGCCGTAAAGCGCCAGAGAACTGCCATGATGCCTTCAACACCGTTAGGCAAAATATTGGAAAACAGCACCAAGAAGCCTGCCTCCGCTACACCGCTGCCACCGGGTGTAGGCGAAAAATACAGTATTAAATTCAGCAGTACCATGCGTCCCATAACCTGCCCCAGGTCAAAATCAATATTCAGACCGGTAAAATAAGCAGGCACAGTGGCATAAATAAAGAGCAGGCTCACACCGGATTCGATAAACGCACGGAAAACCATCTTCGGATGCTTGCCCATAACTACAACGGCGTTCTTGAACTCGTTATACCAGATAAAGCAATTGCGCTGCGTAGTAAATGAAAGCTTACGGGTAAACCACATAATCGCCTTCTCGGGATAACGTGTTTGCAGCAAGGAAATTACGATGATCGGCAGTGATATAAACAGCACCGAAAGAATTGTCAGTACAGACGCAGGCATCCATTTTACTATATCCGCATCGCTGTGCAGCACCACCGGCACCAGCAGAATAAGGAAGATAATGGACATAACGGTGCGCACCAAAACTACTACCGTAGATTTGGCGACAGGCACCCCGGCCTTACGCATAAACATAACCTGAGCAATGGCGCCGCCGCTGGCACCCGGCGTTACCAACGCCAAAAAGTAGTTGCTCAGAACTACATTCACTATCTGATGAAAGGTCAGCTTCTCGTCTGTCACCGAAGCCAAGGTTATCAGGCGCAGGCCGTCAAAAATCAAGCCTATCGCAAGACATGACAAAGCCAGCAGAATACAGCGAGGCTCGAACATCGTAAGGTATTCCAAGGTCCGTATATCAAATGTAAAATAAATAACCGCCGCCGAAATCAACAGGACAAAGCCAAAAAGCAGACCTAAGCGGAACAATAATTTTTTATTCATCTAGCAGACTCCAAATGAGCTTATTTTTTTAGTACAAGAGCTTTAGCAGGCCGTAAAATTAACAGGCTGAATATGCTCCTGCTGCAGCAGCTTTTTATTGCCGCTGTCAAGGTACGCCTGCATTTCCTCCTGCCAATGATATTGCCAGGGAAATATTTTTCCCAAGGCAGCAGAATCAAGACCGGGATGCGTCATCAGTTCGCTGACGCCATTCGGAAGCTGATGCAGGATATTGCCTACAAGCTCCGCATTCAGATGACCGCCTGCCAGCATGCCGAAGAAATGCTGCGGATGCTTTAGCCCAAGGCTGTCAGCGCGCTGCGCCGCCATTTGAGCACAAAAGCTGAGCCCGCTGCGACCGATCATTCTGCCGATACCTGTATGAAAACCTCCGGTAAAGGTATAGGCTTCCTTAGGTATACGTACCCTTATAATATTATACTCATTACAGAGCTTTAATACAAGTGCATTAATTCCCGGCAGCACATGCGTATGCTGATGGCTGTCGATATGCGTAATGTTTATTTTAGCTTCCAACGCCCTTTCGATTTGCGCGCGTAGCTCCGCTTCCAGCTCGCTGCGCTTGACGCTGCCGCTGTAAAAGCGCTTGGCAAAGGCAACGTAATCCGCCAAAAACAATCCCTGCTCATCCAAAAGGCTGCTGACCTTGCCTGCAGGAAGTACAGGTGCCACGCTGCCGACAAGCGTCAGATGCACACCTATACCGAGCTGAGGATTTTCCTGCGCCAGCTGCACCGCCTCCTGCCAGCAGGGAGCACTGGGCATCAACGAGGTGCTGGTAATAAAGCCCTCCCGATAGCCCTTAATAATACCTGCGTTAATCAAAGGATGCAGACCGAAATCATCTGCGTTAACAATTAGTTTTTTCATAATCTCTACACTCTTTTGTAATTGGCAAAGTGCAGCTTTACATATTCACGCAAAGCATCTTTGCCATATTTTTCTGCTAAGCGGCGGGCACATGCCGTTGCCTGCTCGCCGCCGCCCTTCGGCAGCTCGCCTACGCCGGCCTGCTGCGCCAGCTCGTCCATCGTCCGCAAGAAGCGGGCGCGGGCCAGCACCGAGGCAGCGGCAACCGCCAGGTTGCTTTCTGCCTTAGGCTGCTGGCGCACGCTGCAGCCGGGGAAGCGCTGCTGCAAAGCCTTTAAATTTACCGTAGACTGGGTAAACTGGTCAATCAAAGCGCTGTGGCAATCCTTTTGCCGCTCCAGCACCTGACTGAGCGCCGCCACATGTCCGTAGCCTAAAAGCTGGTTGAGCTTGCCTCCGGCAGCCGCTACCTGCTCATAGCGCAGATTATAAATCTTCGGCTTCAGCTCCAGCACACTATAATCAACAACGGTTGCCTTGATAACATCCTCCAGCTCAAGGATTTTTTTATCAGTCAGCAGCTTACAGTCCTTAACGCCTGCAGCCTGCAGCTTAGCTGCCGTTGTGTTGTCCACTACTGTGGCCGCCACAACCAGGCTGCCGAAGAAATCACCCTTGCCGGATTCATCACTGCCTGCCCACAGGCCGTTGCTTACTGTTGCTCCTGCGGCTGCAGGCTGCAGCTCCTCAGACGCATTCTGCACTCCCTCCAGCACCAGCATTAATCTTTGCTTTAAGGCACTGTCACCGTTATAAACATGCGTCAGTCCTTTTTTGCCGTTATATATATTCACGGATGCCTTAGCCTCACAAAACTGTACTGCAATCTGCTGGCCATAATTTATCGGCTTATCCTTAACAATACTGAAACCATCCTGACGGATTTTTTCTGCAGCCTCTGCCAGATAATCGGCAAAGGCCTTCGGTGTCAACTGTTTCACTCCTATTCTCCTCTTTGCACATAGTTTTTCGCCTTCCACTCCTCAAAGAGCAGATAAATCAACGGAACAACCACCAACGTCAGTAAGGTGGAGGTTGTTAAGCCGCCTATCAGCACCACGCCCATAGACTGGCGCAGCTCCGCACCCTCGCCGATGCCGAGAGCAATCGGCAGCATACCAAGTATCGTAGACAATGTTGTCATCAGAATAGGACGCAGACGCAGCGAGCAGGCCAAGAGCACTGCTTCACGGATAGACATGCCCTTTTCACGCTCCTGGTTGGCATAGTCAATCAGCAAAATAGCATTTTTGGTAACAAGACCCAGAAGCATGGTAAAGCCAATCATGCTCATCATGTTCGCCGTCTGTCCTGCAACAAGCAGGCCCAGGATAGCGCCGATAATCGCAAACGGCAATGATACCATGATAATCAGCGGCTGCGAAAAGCTTTCGAACTGCGCCGCCAGCACCATGTATACTACAACTATGGCCAGAATAACGGCCTTATAAACCTCTTTAAAGGAGCGTGCCATGTTATCGGCCTGACCAATCATCTTATAGTTATATCCCGGCGGCAAATTCAGCTCAGGAATATATTCATCGCGCACCTTGCCGATTAAATCACCGGGCGAAATACCTACTGTGTTGGCATAAACAACGATCTGACGCTGCTTATCCTCACGCTCAATGCGTGTAGGACCGCTGCCGTAGCGCACATCTGCGATATCCCCCAGACGGATAAACTGACCTGCGGAAGAAGAAATGCGCAGGTTCATAACATCATTGATATTAGTGCGCTGACTTTGCTCCAGCTGCAAAATAATATCATAGTCATTGTCACCGATTGTATAGCTGTTGCTGGTGCTTTTGCCCATAATAGCCATTTCGATAACCTTGCCGACCTCCGTAGCATCAAGACCGAATTCACTGGCCTTGGCGTGGTCCAGTTTGACCACGATTTCCGGCTGCTCTTCCGAATCAGATATATCAACGTCGGTCGCACCCTCAGTCCGGCGTATCATATCTGCCAGCTGCTGAGCGTAATTTTTCAGCTCCTTGATATTGCTGCCACGCAGACCAATCTGCACCGGACGGCTGTCGCCACGGCCGCCGCCCTGGTTTGATACAACGGTAACCTTCAGGCCTTCAACATTTTGGAAGCGTCCGCGCAAATCATCCATTATCTGCTGCATGCTGCGTTCACGCTCATTGCTTGGCTTCAGACGGATATCCAGAGAACCCTGGTTAACAGGATTACGGCCGTTGCCGATATTAAGCGCCACGATTTTGACCTCCGGCAACTGCGAAATCTCCTGCTGCAACGGCTTGGCCAGCTCTACAGTTTTCTGCAAACTGGTGCCGATGGGCGCTTTAACATTGACGCTGAATTCACCCGAATCATATGTAGGTTGGAATTCCGTACCCACAAATGGAAGCAGCAGCAAATTCAGCAACAGCGAAATGATACCTACGGCAACAACCTTCTTAGGTCTTTCCAAAGCCCAGGCCATTAAGCTGTCATACATTTCACGCACGGACTGGAAGCCTGCTTCAAATTTATCGAGAGCCCTCTGCACAAAATGCGTGCGCTCCTTGCTGCTCTGCTCCTCGGTTTCTGCCTTAATCCAGTACGCCGAAACCATTGGCGTAAGCGAAAAGGCTACAATAGTAGAGAACGCTACCGCAAAAGCAACCGTCAGACCGAACTGCTTGAAGAACTGGCCGATGGTTTCACCCATATTGCCGATAGGCACAAATACAGCCATTAAGCTCAGGGACGTCGCCAAAATCGCCAGCGTCAGCTCCTCCGTCGCTTCCTTGGCTGCCACAAACGGCGTCTGTCCCATCTCAATATGGCGGAAAATATTTTCAATTACTACAATCGCATCATCAATCAAAATGCCGACTGCCAGGCTCAAAGCCATCAGCGACATATTATTCAATGTAAAGCCCATAACCTTCATCATAAAGAAGGTGGCGATAATAGACGTAGGAATACACAGACCGCCGATAATAGTCGCACGGAAATTGCGCAGGAATAAATATGTTATCAAAAGCGCCAGAAAACCGCCGAAAAGAATCGCATTCCAGACATCCGCAATATTGTCGCGGATATAGTTGGACTGGTCGCGCACCTTATCAACAATGATATCGGGCGGCAGATTGCTGTGCTTCAGCTCCTCCATCTTGGCATTGACATTATCGGTAACATCAACAGTATTGGTTTTGGACTGCTTGCGCACAAAGGTCATAACGCAAGGAACACCGTTAGCACTGGCAAAGGTATCCTCATCCTCCCAGGAATCAAGCACATCGGCAATTTCACTGATATAAACAGGACGGCCGGTATGATTAGCAACTACCACCTGCTTGATATCATTAATATTGTTATACTTGCCTAAGGTACGCACAGTGATTTCCATAGCGTCATTTTTCGCCTTACCGCCGGGAGTATTATAGTTATTGGCGTTCAGCTTACTGCGCACTGTCTGATAGGCAATACCGTATTCCGCCAGCTTTTCCGGCTTCAGCACAATGCGGATAGCACGCTGGCTGGCACCGACAACAGTAACCTCGGAAACACCCTCCACCATCTGCAGCTCATCCTTAATATTATCCTCCACAATGCGGCGGATTTCACCACGGCTGCGCGAAGGCGAAGCAAAGGTATAGGCCACAATCGCGCGGGAGTTGATGTCAACAGTCTGCGTTACCGGCTCGTCGATATCATCAGGCAGAGCCTTGCGCACACTGGCAACCTTTTCACGCACCTCACTGGCCTTCACCTGCGGGTCGACACCGATATTAAATTCCAGAACTGTTTCACTGTAGCCTTCCAGCACAGTTGAAGACAGCGTCTTGATACCCGAAACCTGACTGACGCGGTTCTCAATCGGCTTGGTAACCAGCGTTTCCATTTCCTGCGGCGAAGCACCGCTATAAGTAACACGCACGCTGACAATAGGCAAATCAACATCAGGATTCAAATCAACGCCGATTTCCGGATAGCAGCGGATACCGAACACCACCAACAGCAAAATAAACATGGTGGTAAATACCGGCCGCTTGATAAATGTTCCAATCATCGTTATTTACCAGCCTTTTTCAAATCTATCTTGCTGCCTTCACGCAGCTTGTTATGTCCTTCGGTAACAATAGTATCCTTTTCATCCAGTCCGCTCACTATTTCAGCAAGCTTATCATTCGTATAGCCGACATTCAGCACACGGCGCTGTACAACGCCTTTATCATCAACAACAAACACCGTCTGCTGGTCATCACGCATCACAATAGCCTGCACCGGAATAGTCAGCACATCAGCTTTAGGTGAAGCTGTAAGCGTAACGTTGGCATAGACGCCGGCCAAAAGACCTTCGCTGTTATCCACGCTCACCTCTGCCGCGAAAGTATGCGCCGGCAAATCCGCAACCGGAGCGATGCGGGTAATTTTGCCTATCAGCTTTTTACCGGGATAAGCAGGCAGGGTAATACTTGCTTCATTGCCGACATGTACACCGGCAATCTGTCCTTCGGGAATATGAATCGTAGTTTTCAGCATAGAGATATCAGCAACGGCAAAAATAGGCGTACCTGCCTTTGCGTAATAGCCCTCCTGATAATAACGCTTAGAAATAATGCCATCAGCCGGCGCTGTCAGCACCGTGCCCTCAGACTTAGACTCCATCGCCCGCAGACTGCCTCTGGCAGCCTCCAGCTTAGCTGCAGCATTATCACGCGCAAAGCGGTAATCATCCACCACCTGCTGCGAAACAGCACCCGTAGCATATAGCTTTTCATAGCGCTGCAAATCTGTTTCCGCCTTGTGCAAGCTTGTCTGTGCATCCAAAAAGCTGCCCTTGGCGCTCAACAGATTGGCATCGGTATCAGCTTGCTCCAAAATTGCCAACACCTGCCCACGGCTCACACGGTCGCCTTCACGGACATAAACCTTTTCCAAGCGTCCGTCCACCTTAGCGGCAACCTCTGCCTGCCATTCCGGGTCCAAACTGCCGGAAAAGCTCAGACTGGGAACAATCGTCTGCCTTATGGGGTGAGCAGTAACGACCGCCACATTGCGTACCTGCGACAGTCTGGCAGCACGCGCCTTATCAGCCTGAATATTGCTGTAAATACGGTAGCCGATAATTACGCATACCGCCAGCATCAGGCCAAATGCTATCTTAACCTTGCGATTCTGTAAATTCACTTTCTTTCCTCCCTGCACCATTCCCTTGGGGGTAAATTATAATGGGGTAAGTTTAATTTTAGCTTAGTTTATTACGGAGTAATTATAGTTATAGATAATAATATTATACCCCTTATCAAGATAAGTTAGCAAGAGCAAAGCCACAGGCAGGCATAGAAAAAGCACGCTGCAAGCAGCGTGCTTTCGACAGTTTTAAATTAATCTTACAGGCCTGCCTGCTCGCGCAGTGCAGCAGCCTTTTCAGTATGCTCCCACGGCAGATCTACATCGGTACGTCCGAAATGACCATAAGCAGCAGTCTGCTTGTAGATAGGACGCAGCAAATCCAGCTCACGGATAATGCCGGTCGGGCTCAGGGAGAAGTTTTTACGAACCAGCTCAACAATCTTGTCCTCGCTGATTTTGCCGGTGCCGAAGGTTTCAACAAGAACGGAAACCGGATGTGCTACGCCGATAGCGTATGCCAGCTGGATTTCGCATTTATCTGCCAAACCTGCGGCAACGATATTTTTAGCAACGTGACGTGCAGCATAAGCAGCACTGCGGTCAACCTTAGAGGGGTCCTTGCCGCTGAAAGCACCGCCGCCATGACGAGCCATACCGCCATAGGTGTCAACGATGATTTTACGGCCGGTCAGACCAGCATCACCCTGAGGACCGCCGATAACAAAACGGCCGGTCGGATTGATGTAGTATTTAGTTTCCGCATCCAGCATTTCTGCGGGAACAATCGGTGCAATAACCTTTTCGATAATATCTTTGCGAATCTGCTCGTTGGAAACTTCCGGTGCATGTTGGGAAGAAATAACGATAGTATCTACACGAACAGGTTTGCCGTCGTCATATTCAACGGTAACCTGAGTTTTGCCGTCCGGACGCAGGTAAGGCAGCACGCCTTCCTTACGAACCTTGGTCAGCTGCAGAGCCAGCTTGTTAGCCAGATATGCAGGCATCGGCATGTAGCTTTCGGTTTCGTTGGTTGCATAACCGAACATCATACCTTGGTCGCCGGCACCGGTTTCTTCCTCAGCAGCCTGGCCTTCCTTAGCTTCCAGCGCTTTGTCAACGCCCATAGCGATATCAGGGGACTGCTCGTCGATGGAAATCAGCACACCGCAGGTGTTGCCGTCAAAACCGAATTTTGCACGGTTGTAACCGATATTGTTGATAGTTTCGCGAGCAATGTGTGCGATATCAACATAGCATTGGGTAGAAATTTCGCCGAAAATGTGAACCTGACCGGTAGTAACGATAGTTTCGCAAGCAACACGGCCTTTAGGATCTTGAGCCAGGATGGCATCAAGCACAGCATCGGAAATTTGGTCTGCTATTTTATCGGGATGACCTTCGGTAACGGATTCGGAAGTAAATAATTTTCTCATTGGTAGCTCCTTTCATAAATAAAAAACGTTGTTGAGAGTGTTTAGATGGTATAAGAAAAGGCGTTCTCATTATGAGAACGCCTTAAATTATTACTCTTAGCATTCTCATCTTACAGATAAACTGCAGGACTTAGCACCGTTTTACAGCTGTCACGCTGCAATGGTTGCTGCGACTTCACAGGGCCATTCCCTCCATCGCTCTTGATGAGTTGTATTAAATTGGTTACAGATGCCATTATATAACAAAATCAAGATAATGACAAGTACTTTTTTTACGAAAAATATGTGAAAACGCCTTTTCCGTAATAGCCGATACTAAATAGAATTTAATTCTATTATACAGGGATTCATAATGCATACGTATCCTTGCAATCCCTACTCCAAAGAACGCGGAGAAGGCTGCAGATGCTAAATGATTGCGACGACGACGTACTTCTAGTACGTCGAGGAGCGGTCATGACGCAGATGCGGTCTTATACGCGCTCTATCAAGCGCGCTCTCTACGAATACGCAACGCCTCGTCCAAAATACGGTTCGCCACATCAACCTTCGGCATCTGCTCCAGCTCGCATACATCGCCGTTGGCGTAAAGGAACTTAACGATATTGGTATCGGAGTTAAATCCGGCACCGGCAGCCGTAACATCGTTAGCTACAATCATATCAAGATTCTTCTTGACTACCTTTTCGCGGGCGTTAGCCAACAGGTTTTGCGTTTCTGCAGCAAAGCCAACCAATACCTGATGCGTTTTCTTCGCACCCAAGGTTTTGAGGATATCCGGATTTTTATCCATAACTACAGTCAGAGCATCGTCTGTTTTCTTCTTAATCTTTTGGTCTGCCACATCACGCGGACGGTAATCGGCAACAGCCGCTGCCTTAATAACGATATCAACTGCATCGTAGGCTGCCAGGCAGGCATCCAGCATTTCATTGGTCGATTCAACCTGCACAGCCTTCACATTAGGCGGTACGGCAAGCGCAGACGGACCGCTGATAAGCAATACCTCTGCACCGCGCTCGGCAGCCATCTGAGCTACGGCATAGCCCATCTTGCCGCTGGAACGGTTGCCGACAAAGCGAACGGGGTCAATCGGTTCACGTGTACCTGCTGCGGTAACGAGTACCTTCAGGCCACGCAGATCGCCCTCACGGCCGGCAAAAAAGCTGCTCATGAACTCCACAATCTGCTGCGGTTCAGGCAGACGGCCAGGGCCGCTGGTGCCGCAGGCAAGATGTCCGGAAGCAGGCGGCATTACAGTAATACCGCGGCTTTGCAGCTTAGCGATATTTTCCTGAGTTGCAGCATTAAGATACATACCGGTATTCATTGCGGGGCAGACAACTATCGGTGCCTGAGCTGCCAAAAGCGTAGTGCTCAGCAGATCATCCGCAATGCCATATGTCATTTTAGCCAGAATATTAGCGGTAGCAGGCGCAACTAAGAAAGCATCTGCCCAATTTGCCAAAGCAATATGCTCAACATTAAATTCCTGGTTGCTGTTCCACATGCTGGTAGCAACAGCATTACCGCTGATTTCCTTGAAGGTTAACGGAGTAACAAACTGCTGCGCATGCTCGGTCATGACCACACGCACCTCGCAGCCCTGCTTACGCAGACGGCTTACAAGATCTACAGCTTTATAAACGGCAATACCGCCGGTTACTCCCAAAACAATTTTTTTGCCCTTTAACAAGGTTTTACCCTCCCGCTGTTATACGTTTTTAGTACGCTCGTAGGTAATAGTATCGTTAGCAATTTCCTTCAGCGCAGCGCTGACCTCTTTTTCCGCGGAATTTACACCGGGAATAGTGAGCTCGCGTGCTCTTTTTGCTGCCAAAATAACCAAAGTGTATTTGCTATCTACTTTTTCTGCCAAATAGTCAATAGACGGATCTACCATAGACATTATAGAATCACTCCTTTAAGTATTTCATGGTTCACACAGCAGACTGCTGCATAATGTAAATTTATTTTTTAGCTTTACAAATCTTATCAACAATAAAATATGTTCTGGCTACGCGGTAACGCTCAGCCTCCATAATTGTAAGTACCTTTTGCGCTGCCTTTTCCGCAATATCATTAACGATGATATAGTCATATTCCGCTGCGTAGGTCAGCTCGCTGGCTGCGGAAGCCATACGGCGCTTAATAACATCCTCGCTGTCTGTACCACGTTTATAAATACGTGCGGAAAGCTCATCTAAGGAAGGCGGTACGATGAAAACAAATACGCCTTCAGGGAAGCGCTTTTTAATCTGCAAAGCGCCCTGAATATCAATCTCCAACAGTACGTCACGGCCGGATTCCAACTGCTCTTCCACGTATTTGCGCGGTGTGCCGTAATAATTGCCGTATACTTCGGCATATTCCAGCAGCTCGCCCTTTTCAATCATCTGCTTAACATCGGGAATTGTTTTGAAGAAATAGCTTTCTCCGTCAACCTCACCCGTGCGCGGTGCGCGTGTAGTAACAGAAATAGAATAACCTAAATCCGGCAGCTGGTCTCTCAGCATCTGGCAAATAGTTCCTTTGCCTGCTCCCGACGGACCGGATACTACAAGAAGTACTCCCTTAGGAGTAACATTATCAATATCGTTGCTCATGATCCAATTACTCCTCTTCTTCAGAATCAGCAGTTTGTGCTACCAGACGGTTGGCTACAGTTTCCGGCTGTACCGCAGACAGGATGATGTGACCGCTGTCCACAACAACTACAGCACGAGTACGACGTCCGTAGGTTGCATCCACAAGCATGCCCTTATCGCGGGCTTCCTGGATAATACGTTTAATCGGTGCCGATTCCGGACTGATAATAGAAATAATGCGGTTGGCTGCAACAATGTTGCCAAAGCCGATATTAACTAGCTTTATATCCATAACTTCCTCCAGTTTTATTCGATGTTCTGAATCTGCTCACGGATTTTTTCTATTTCCGCCTTAATTTCTACGACTATCTGCGCCATAGTATAATCGTTGGCTTTGGAAGCAATAGTATTTGCTTCACGGTTGAATTCCTGAATAAGGAAGTCCAGCTTGCGTCCTACCGGCTGGTCGGAAGCAATGATAGTCTTGAATTGCTTGATATGGCTCTTCAAGCGGACTATTTCTTCCGTAATGCTGGTGCGGTCAGCAAAAATTGCTACCTCCTGCAGCAAGCGCTCCGGCTCAACCTTGATATTATTGTCAGCCAGAAGATTAGTCAGACGCTCCTGCAGCTTAGCCTGGTATTCTTCCACAACTAAGGGAGAACGCTCCTCAATCTGTGCCAGCTTTTCGGCAATCAGATCTGCACGGTAAATAAAATCACCGTAGATATTGCCACCCTCTGTTTCACGCATAGCTACCAAATTAGCAACAGCCTGCTCAACAGCCTGCTCAACCTTGGGCCAAACGCTTTCTACATCAAAAAAGCCTTCCTTAACGTTAATCACGTCAGGGCATTTTGATAAATAGAGAATTTCTGCAGCAGCGTTAATGCCTGCAGCGTCGGCTCCGATAGCAACGCCTACCTCCTGCAATGCCTTATGATAGGCAGCAGCAAGGTTTTTATCAACCTTCAGAGTACAGTTGCCGCTGACATTATAATCAGCAGTAATAAACACATCAATACGTCCACGGCTAACGGTTTTTAAAATAGTTTTGCGGATTTTATCCTCCAAAGGATTCAAAAATCGCGGTAAACGGATAGCAACCTCGTTATACCGGTGGTTCACGGTTTTCATTTCAATGTTAACAGAAAAATCTGCATCCTCGTAGGAACCACGGCCGAAACCGGTCATACTTTTTAACACAGGCTTCCTCCTTCATCCTCACCAGCAAAGGTGATATTATTTCAGCTTAAAAGATAAGTATTTTTTGCTTCAATCTTATCTTGAAAATTTATTATACCATATTTCTCTAATGATTTCAGCATTTTTCTTCGTTTTTCGTCGCTTAGATAAAGAAATGGCCCATTTTTGTTTTGCTATACTTGTTGCAGGTAATGGAGTATAATATGATAAATTAATAAATTGCATTGTATTCTCGCAGGTTCAAAAAACTTTGCCGAGCCTGCACCGAAAGGAGTCCCTATGAACATTGAAGGCTTAACTTTAAAGCTTCTTACAGATACATTAAATGAAGAACTGCTGGGCAGCAAAATATATAAGGTATATATGCCTAATCCGCAGTCACTGCTGCTGCTCGTCCGCAGAACACGCGATACAAGCAGTCTGTTGGCGGATATGCACAACGGCAGCTGTGTGCTTTATCTGCCGCAGCAGCTGCCGGAAAACCCGGAAACTCCTCCCACCTTCTGTATGCTTCTGCGCAAGCATCTGGAAGAAGGACGTATCACGAAAATCAGCCAAAGCGGCCTGGACCGCATTATTACACTGGAAATAGATCTTTTAGGTGCCTCCAGTAAAATTATTACCAAAAAGCTGATTTTTGAGCTTACCGGTAAAAACAGCAATATCATTCTTACGCAGGATGATGTTATTATCGACTCTTTGAAGCATGTAAGCGCAGCCCAGAGCAGCTATCGCACTATCCTTCCTGGCAAAGCCTATATTGCGCCCCCGCCGCAGGAAGGTCTTAACCTTTTGACTGATGACCCGGCAAAAATTGTGCAGACTGCCAACAGTCTGCCTGCAGCCAACTTCGCCAAGGCCTTTATCAGTGCTACCACCGGTGTCGGCAAAATGACAACACTGGAGCTTTTAGCCGCTGCGGATATCCTGCCGCAGGAGGTGCGTCTGGAAAGCTCCACCTGCCAGTCCCTAGCGCAGGTTATCGGCAAGCTGCAGGCAGATATGCAGATGCAGGCCGCCAAGCATCCTGTCTATGCGCTCATCAGCCGTACTAATCAGGTAAAAACCTTGCTAGTATTGTCTCCGCAGAATGTGCAGGAGGGCATGCAGGTTAAAGAATTTACCGATATCAACAGTGCGCTCAATTTTGCTGTCAGCCTGAAGCCTATCCAGCTTCCGCGTCACGAACAGCTGCAAAAGCTGGTGAACAGCGAAACTGCCAAACTCAAGAAAAAGCTACAGGCCCTGCAAGAGGATTTAGCTCATGCAGCCAATGCCGAGGAACAGCGTATGCTGGCAGATACTATCATGGCCAATATCTACCAGATAAAAAAAGGCCAGACAAGCGCCGAGCTGATCAATATTTATGACGGCGAGCCGGTTACGGTCAGCCTTTCCCCCATCCTTTCGCCTACGGAAAACGCACAGGCCTATTACAAGCGCTATAATAAGTACAAGCGCGCTCAAACCGAAGTACGTATCCAGCAGGAATCTACGGAAGAAATGCTTGCTTATCTGGAAAGCCTGGACGCTTCACTGCTCACCGCTACAACGAAGGAAGAAATTGAAGAGATTAATCAGGAAATGCTTGGCAGCGGTTTGCTTAAGGACACGAATAAAAAGAAGAAAAATGCCGGACTGCAAAAATCTCAGCCTCTGCATATCCGTTTAAATCCTGAAGCAGATTTGTATATCGGTAAGAATAATAAGCAGAACGATTATGTTACCTTTACCTTGGGCAATCCTAAAGATTTATGGTTCCATACTAAAGATATCCCCGGCTCGCACGTTATTTTGAAAACGTCACTGCCGGAAGCACGTCAGGAGGATATTAATCTTGCTGTGCAGCTGGCAGCATATTTCAGCAAAGCGCGCGACGGCAGCAATGTTCCGGTCGACTGCGTACAAAGACGCTATGTAAAGAAGCCTGCAGGCAGCAAACCCGGCTTTGTTGTTTTTACAAACCAGAATACTTATTACACAACACCTGATATGGAGTTAATCCAAAAATATTTAAAGTAAGGATTTAGTCAGAACTTCATCCGTCTGTATATAAAACGCGCCCTGATTCATAGAAATATGAAGCGGGGCGCGTTGAAGTTTATGGGAAGTTTTTTGAGTGTAGATAGTTGTATCAATCTTTTTTGTCAAAGCAAATCTGCAGAACAATGCTGATTGATAAGAAAGCAAGTAAATCGAGCGAGAGGTAATATCGTGCAAGGAATAGCAATTTTAGCGAAT
>ERZ1027060.162-NODE-162-length-25576-cov-14.495749_pt1 | contig 25576 bp, 18 predicted proteins | sample MGYA00519424_ERZ1027060 | MGnify/ENA primary metagenome ERZ1027060 (study PRJEB26926, sample SAMN06164500) | human gut metagenome | biome: ENVO:00009003; feature: ENVO:2100002; material: ENVO:00002003 | host: Homo sapiens | place: USA | collected 2012 ... | reverse complement strand
ACTTTCGTAAGATTGTCATTGTTGGTGATGACATTCATCGCAAGGAGGACGAACTTGGTGTGTTGACTGTCGGACTGTTGGATTTCTTGACAGACAAGAAAATACTTGAACAAGGTTAAACGCAATCGGGTAAAAACAGATTCTTTTAACTCAAAGCGGTTATTAGGAATTCTCTTTTCCGTACGACACGGAGAAATCCTAATGACCGAGGGTTTTTATTATAAAAAATCCACCATATCTACCAGCATTGCCCGTACACCGCTCATTATCAGCGACATAAAGGCTGACAGATACAGCCCCGAACAGCAGTATCTGCCATCATATCTATCAGTTCATCTACCAGCCTATCTGCCTGTCATAAAAGCATGGCAGCCTACGCATCTCGGCGCACGACGAGGTAGCGCGCGCCGGTTTCGCACTTGCGGCGGCGCATACCCTGCAGGTTGGCCAGCTTTCGCCCGAACGAAATCAGACTGTTCACCTTCAGCGAGGCACCCACCTTACGCTTTATGACGTCGAAGATTTCTGCCGCCGACATCCACTCGGCATTCTCGTCGAGTGGGTCGTGCGCTATCGCGAAGCAGAGGTCGAAATACTGGTCGGCGGGTTCCTGCACCTCGTAGCGGCGGTTCCAGAGCATTATCTGCTCGGTCTCCGCCTTGTCGAACCAGCAGCGACGTCCGTTGCGCAATAGTTGCAGTGCCTGCGCAAAGAGCTGGCGATGGTCGGGCACATGGGTGGTGTCGATGGGTGCCGTCAGCTCGATGCCGATGAAGCGACGGTTACCCGACGGGTCGGCAAGGATGTCGGTCATGTTGCTCGTGGCGATGAACGACGCCTTGCGCGGCAGTTCCTCGATGCGTGTGCCATAAGGCCGTTTCGCCTTTATCGAGGGCAGTTGTATGATGTTCTTCAGAAAGCCCTGCTGCACGCGCGGCGAAATCTGGTTGAACTCGTCGAGGTTGATGAGCAGCTGCTGCGACATGGCGAGCATCACCTGTCGGCGGTCGGAGATGGCAAGACTGTCGGTGTAGCCCCACTTGAGTGCGTCGGGCAGCAGTTGGCGGCAGAACGTGCTCTTGTTGTAGCCCTGCGGCGAGATGAGCAGCGGCGCGACGCTGTTGCCGTAGAGTCTGCCCGGCGCGTTCTGCCACTGGGCGACCATGGCGAGCAGCCATGTGGTGAACCACTCGCGCCACAGCGGAGCGTCGGTGGGCACGGTGCCAGCGAGGTCGCCTATGTGGTCGTGCCCGTCCCATACGCCTTCGCAACTGGCGAGGTAGTCGCCTACGGGGTCGAACGCACGCACATAGTCCGACTCGATGTAGTTGTTCACATCGTTCTGGCTCACCTCTATCCCCTCGCGCTGCACCTCAAGTATGATGCGGCGGCGCGTGCGTGGGTCGAGTGGCTCGAAGCCGTCGGCGGGGCTGCCTGCGTGGCGATACTCTGTGCAGTTCATTACGGTGTTGTAGCGGAAGGCGTAGCGCATGGTGAGGAAGCCGATCATGCGGTCGACGGCGTTCATTGTGTCTTTGTTTGTTGTGTCTTTCATGTGTGTATTGTGTGTTGATATAGTTAGTAATATTCCGGCAGTGATGGAGCGTTACTCCGGCGCTACCGGAATGATTCTCCAGTGCTACCGGAATGATTCTCCGGTGCTACCGGAATGACATTTTAGTCATGCAGGAATATCTACGTTTGTGTAAAAAAATTACTGGAAGTCGAGGGTTTCTTCTGAGCAATCGAACTCTATGTCCTCATAACCATACTGTGAAAAAAGTTGTTTTATCCACTCCTGCTGCTCCGGCGAGAGCTGACGCTCGCCGTGGTGATAGCGGTAGTACGTGCTGCACCCACCGAGATACTCCCTCATGAGCGAACGCAAAGTAGGTGCGTCACACAGCTTCACGTCCTTGAACAGGCGGCTGAAGCCCCATGCCATACGCACGATGCGCAGCCGTTTGAACTGGGCGCATTCCCCGTCCGGGCGCAAAGCGTGTGGATAGACGGCGTTACCCCATATGCGCGACTCGCCGAGAGCCACGATGGCACGATAGCGCAGGCACTCCTCGCGTCGTTTGCAGTCGGTGTTGAAACAGTAGATCCAGTTGTGCGGAATGTTGCTGCTCTTGATGGTAGCGTTGATGATGTTTGTGTTTTCCATAATACTAAGTTTTTTAAATGTTCATGTATGTTTTCTAAAATTGCCGCAAAGGTACAATTCTGCGCAAGCGTTGTCAAGAGTTCGGCACATTTTTTTCGAACTCGCAGGCGGGCGGTTGAGGTGCTGGCGGCAAACCTGTCGGTTCGGGCTGGTAGATGGACTGACAGATAACCTGATAGATACAGCTTTTGAGCGCATCATCTGCCAGCCTTTATACCACTGATTATTAACGCAATACGAGAACGCTGACAGATATGGCAGCATTTTTCGCAACACAAACTTTTCATACCATAATTGCTTAACGTTTACATCGGATCATGAGCGATGTGGCAATGCTGCTCATGTCCGATGCAAACGTTAATGATTTTTAATGTAAAACCGTTTAGGTTTCCTTCTTATGCTTTTTGAGAGTTTTTATTTCATCATGTATCCTTTGCCCATCTTCGCGCGTATGGGGTGCAGTGCCTGCGCATCGACATAGCAACGTGAGCCGGTGAAAGGCTCTATTGTAGGCAGACTGTTGTACATACCGTTCTTTACGCGCGATGCCCAGATGCGGTCGCAGTTGCCGAATGTTGATACGAAGGTGTAGTGGTTGCGTTCGCCTATGGGTGAGTAGAAGTCTTCCAATTCGCCGGTAGACACAGCTTGATACCAGCCTGTGCGGTGTGCCATGGTGGTGCGTTCTGCGGTGGTGAGTGCGAGCTCAATGGTACAGACTTCGTTGGGTGCGAGTGTCGTAGCTGTCTTTGGGTCGATCAGTTCCAGGGCGTTGCAGAACGCCATAGGCTCCTTTGCCCATGCCTTTATCTGTGCGTGGTCGGTGTATTTCGGCAGTCTCGACTCGTATTCGCTGTAAGCCAGTTCGGAGTTCTGTTCCAGGTAGAGCAGTGTGCGGTGTATGTATGCCGCCAGTTCCTGCCGTGTCACGCTGCCGCTCTGTGGCAGTGCGGCGTCGTCGAGTCCGATGGCTCTGGCTGATGCGTCCTTTCCAGACATTTCCTTCACGAACAGTGTCATGATGGAGCGCAGCTGTTCGCGGGTGACGGGCTTGGTGTAGTCGTTGCCGAGCACGGTGTCGTCGACGAGGTTGTCGCACAGGGCGCGGTTCACGCCGTCCTGCGCCCACACGCTCATCTTGGCTTCCGACTTGCGTGGCAGTATGAACATCTCGTCGCTCGGCAGTTCTGTCTCCAGTAGGCACATGTCTTCGATGCTCTTCAGGTTTTCGAGCATTGAGACTTTGAAATCTTCGAAGGAGCCTTCCATACCCATCATTTTCTGGTCTCTGGGTGTGAGGTGTCTCATGTGATAGCTGTGTGAGATGCCGCAATAGATGCAGCTCTTCCAGTAGATGTGTTCTCCGGCTGCGTTCACGCCGATGTATGCCTGGTCGTTGGCAATGTCCTCGTTCATGTCGTGCCATTCCAGTACTTCGGCTCCCGGTCTGGCGCTGAAGGTGTGCGCTTTGTTTCGTTCGCACTTGCCGCAAACCCGGCATGAGTAGTACCATTTGAACGGTTGTTTGCATGTGTTGTACTGGCACACGCGGTCGGCAGCTTCTATCTTGGCAGTGAACGTATGTTCGGTACAGGTGAGGGGTTTGGTGGCTGCTATGCCGGCTTTCTGTGCTTCAAACACGTCGCCGCGGTATGTGCGTATGGTGTATGTTGGTTCGGTGGCGTCGAGAGCCAGACAGTCGAGCACAGCCTTGCCTGCGTTCTCGGGGATGAACAATGTGCCCTTGGCGGTGTAGAGCTTGGTGCTCTGTTCCATGTAATGGCGTCCCCATCTTGACAGCCGCTCGACGGTGGCTTTGTTGAGGTCTCTGACGTATTTCACGGCATCCACCTTGGGACTCAGCCACACCTCTTTCAGATTGAATGTGGTGAAGTATGGGCCACCGAGTGTTTCTGCGAATTCTGAGATGTTGTGGTTTTCCGACCCGTTGCTTACGTCGATTATTATCTTGGTCATCAGCAGAGTGTTGTGATTTTTGTATGCATGTCCGCTCGACGAGATGTATTTCTCATGCATGAATTCGTAGAGCATATCGATCTTGTCGATTACGAGCACATCCAGCGGGTGGTAGTGTGGATACACTTCGTCGGCTTCTTTGCGCGATATGTAGGGCAGTGTGGAGCGGTATTCCTTCTTCAGCACGTCGTAGTCGGAAGAATGGTCATCTTTCTCCAGCGGTCCGCCCTTGCCACCAGGTATGGTGAATTTCACCTGCATAGTGGGGAAGTAAGGGGCACTTCTGAGCACGCGTGCCGGAATCCCGTTCACCGTGGCCTTGAAGTTTTCGGTCGACAGCATGTCGGAGCCGTCTATCTTTACCCATTCGGTCTGGTAATCTCCGTCCGGGTCTATCACTATCTCAATCGTGGCTATGTAGGGGTATCCGGCCTTCAGTGTGGGGTATCCTTCCTTGTTCTCGCCGAACTCGCCATCCCATGAGATGTCGCGCATTGTGATGACTCCGCTCTTGAACAGGTCGCCGTAGGCGGTGTTCACCGCTTTTAGGGCGAGTTTTTCGGCGTTCTCTAAGTCCATTCCTGGAGTAGGAGCGTCTATCGTTATCTCCACCGACTTTATCTTCTTCTTGGCGGTGTCGGCCCACAGCGTGGTGGGCAGCAGAAGCAGAGCCACTGCGAATGTTAAAAACAGTTGTTTCATATTGTGATTAATTTGATTGCGTTATGTTAAATTGTTATTAATGATGTTCTTAGTGGTGCAAAAATAAACAAGAGAATCCGGCGATAGACATGGCAAAGATACAAATTAAATATGATTATCAAATAGTTTTTCGTATTTTTGCACCGTCATAAAACAAAAGACACATGAAATACATACTTGCCACAGATTCGTTCAAGGGCTGCATGTCATCAGCAGAAGTGGAGAACATAATCGCCGGGGTGTTGGAGGCGAAGGGCATAGACACGGTGTGCCTGCCGATGTCGGACGGCGGCGACGGAATGCTTTCGGCGTTCACGACAGCCACGGGCGGAACATTGGAGCCGGTGTATATACACGACCTGATGATGCGCCGCACGGATGCCCATTACGGCGTGACGCCCGACGGCACGGCAATAGTGGAAGTGGCTCAGGCGTGCGGACTCAGCCTTATCAAGGAGGAGGAGCGCAACCCGATGCGCGCCACAACATACGGCGTGGGCGAACTGCTCTCGAGAGCCATCAAGCGCGGATGCCGCAATTTCATCATCGGACTCGGCGGCACCGCCACGAGCGATGCCGGCATCGGAATGATAAAGGCACTGGTTGACATCTTCGCACGAGGCAAGAACTTCGACGAGGCGCTGAAGACGGAGCTTGGCGAATGTAGGTTTACCCTCGCCTGCGATGTGGACAATCCGCTCTGCGGCGAGAACGGCGCGGCACATGTATATGGTCCGCAGAAGGGTGCCACGCCCGAGATGGTAGCTCAGCTCGACCGCCGTGCGCAGCTGTTCGCCGAGAAATCAGCTCTGCATTTCGGCTTCGACCGAAGCGCAGAGCCTGGAGCGGGAGCAGCCGGCGGACTGGGTTATGCCTTCATGCAGTATCTCGGAGCCGAGATGAAGTCGGGCGCCGACCTGCTGCTCGACATCATCGGCTTCGACGAGAAGATAAAGGGTGCCGACCTTATAATAACGGGCGAAGGCGGTGCCGACCGACAGACGCTTATGGGCAAGTTGCCGCAGCGCATACTGATGCGTGGGCAGCAGACGGGCGTGCCCGTAGGGCTTGTGGCTGGCAGCGTAAGCGACAGGGAACTGCTGATGAAAGCCGGCTTCGCTTTTGTAGAAAGCATCACGCCCGACGGAATGCCGCTGGAGGAGGCTATAAAAAAGGATGTGGCAAGCAGCAACCTCCGCCGCTTTGCCGATTCGCTCGGCTGAAATAGCGGTTTAGACTGCTAAAAAACTCTTTCTATCAAACTACAATGACATACGAAACCGCATAAAAGGAAAATGTGAACAACTTGTGATATTTTATGAATATACCTAAACCGCTATAAATGCGTAACTTTGCAGCCGAAATATTAATATAGGTATGAAGAAAACATTGTTCACATTTGCCTCAATGCTCTTGGCAAGCCAGGCGATGGCGCAGGAAACGTTATCGCTGGCGCAGTGTCTGCAGATGGGTATTGAGCGAAATCTTAATTTGAAAACTTACGAAGGTAATGTGCTCAAAGGCAAGCACAACATCAGCGAGAACCGTTCGCGTCTGTTGCCGCAGATAAATATCGGCGCAGCACTCAACGACAACTTCACTCCGCCCGTATCCGTAACCGACGGCAGAGCCTACGGCAAGCCGTACAACGTGACGAAGACGCTGCAGTACAGCTCGTCGGCAAGTCTGCAGCTGCAGATGCCGCTCTACAGTCAGACAGCACTCACAGCACTTGAAATCTCGAAGACGCTCGACCAACTCAACTCGCTCTCTTACGAGAAGGCACGCGAGGACCTCATCGTGCAGATAAGCAAGATGTACTACTTAGCGCAGAACACTGAGGAGCAGATCGGCATCATCAAGGACAACATAAAGCGTCTGGAGGAGCTGCGCGACATCACGCAGGCGTTCCACGACAACGACATGGCGCTGAGCGTGGACGTGAAGCGTGTGAACGTAAACCTGGAGAACCTCAGTGTGCAGTACGACAACGCGAAGGCGATGCTCACGCAGCAGTACAACATGATGAAGTACGTGATAGACTATCCTGCCGAGAAGGACATTGCGGTGGAGAAAGCTGACATTGAGGAGGTGAACCTCGCAGCACTCAGCGGACTGAACGAGAACCTGTATGAGCTGCAGCTGCTCAGAACGCAGCAGACGCTTGCCGAACAGCAGAAGAAGCTCGCCAAGAGCGGATACCTGCCCACGCTGGCACTCACCGGTAACTGGACATACATGGCGTACACCGACAAGTTCAAGAACTGGTTCCACTCTGGCGAGTCGAACCACTGGTACAAGTCGAACGGCATCGGTCTCTCGCTGCGTATCCCTATCTTCGACGGACTGGAGAAGCGTTCGAAGATAAGAAAGGCGCAGGTGGACATCGACAACGCGAAGCTCTCTTACGAAAACGCGCTGAAGGGTATGCAGACGCAGTATGCCAACGCTGTGAACGACCTCGCCAACAACCAGCGCAACTTCAGCAAGCAGCGCGACAACTATCTGCTTGCGGAGGATATATATAAGGTGACGAGCGACCGCTATCGCGAGGGAATCGCCTCGATGACCGAGGTGCTGCAGGACGAGATGAGCATGAGCGACGCGCAGAACAACTATCTCACGGCGCACTTCAACTATCAGGTGTCGAACCTCACACTGCTGAAGCTCACAGGACAGTTGGAGAAGCTAACGAAGTAGAATTATGAGTTTACAAATCGTAGGAGGCTACGGCATTAGCTTTTCGCTACGCGCCGCTGACTTTCAGTTCCTGCCGTAGCCATCAGGAAACAGTATCACTTGCTATACCTACGGCAAGAATGCCGTAGGCCCCTAAATAGTATCACTTGCTATACCTACGGCAAGAATGCCGTAGGCTCCTAAGCAGTATCACTTGCTATGCCTACGGCAAGAATGCCATAGGCTCCTACTATCTACAACAAATACAAACTTTATAAAAACAAATAACAAACAAAAAATGGAAACAAATAACAACAATAATAATACGAACAACAACAGCGAGACTGCTACACAGTCTACACACGAAGTAACAGCAAAGCAGCTCAAACGCCAGCGTATTCGCCAGATTGTGGTGAGCCTCATCGGCGTTGCCATCCTCGTATGGGGAATCGTTAAGATTGGCTGTATGTTCATGGACTACAAGAGCAACGAGAAGAGCGACGACGCGCAGGTGGAGCAGTACATCTCGCCGGTAAATCTGCGCGCTTCGGGCTACATCAAGAAGATTTACTTCAAGGAGCACCAGAACGTGAAGAAGGGCGACACGCTGCTCGTGCTGGACGACCGCGAGTATCGCATCCGCGTGATGGAGGCGGAGGCTGCGCTGAAGGACGCTATGGCTGGTGCGAACGTAATAGATGCTTCGGTGCAGACAACGCAGACTTCGGCTACCGTCTACGAGTCGGCTATCGCTGAGATTGAGATTCGCCTCGCAAAACTCGACAAAGACCGCCAACGCTATCAGAACCTCGTGGCCCGCAACGCCGCTACTCCTATACAGTTGGAGCAGATTGAGACCGAATATAACGCTACGAAGAAGAAGCTCGACGCTACACGCCGCCAGCAGAAAGCAGCCTACTCGGGCGTGAACGAGGTGCAGACGCGCAAGAAGAACACAGCGGCTGCCATAGAGCGTGCGCAGGCTGCGCTGGAGATGGCTAAGCTGAACCTCTCCTACTGCGTGGTTACGGCGCCGTGCGACGGCAAGTTAGGCAGACGCGCTCTGGAGGAGGGTCAGGCAGTGAACGCCGGACAGACCATCACCTACATCATGCCGAACACGCAGAAGTGGGTCATCGCCAACTATAAGGAGACACAGGTGGAGAAGCTGCACGTAGGTCAGAAGGTAGTAATGACCGTAGATGCCTTCGAGGGCAAAGAGTTCGAGGGCAGAATATCTGCCATATCGGGCGCAACAGGCTCTAAGTATTCGCTCGTGCCTACAGACAACTCTGCCGGCAACTTCGTGAAGATTCAGCAGCGTGTGCCGGTGCGCATCGAGTTTGTGGGAATTTCAAAGGAAGACAACGACAAGTTGGCTGCCGGAATGATGGTTATTGTGAAGGCTCAACTCAAGTAAATGACACAAGCAGAGATATACCAGGCAGTTTCGCCGAAGCTGCCTAAGAATTTTCCGTTCTACGACTGGGTGCCCAAGCCTCTCGGCATCGCCTTCCTTGTCATACTTTTCATACCTATCATGACGGTGAGCGGTGCCTACACCGTGAACAGCAGTGAAATGGTGGGAGGACTTGGCATCCAATCGGAACACATAGCGTTCATCAGCTTCGTGACGTCGATAGGTATGGCGGCGTTCTCTCCGTTCTTCTACACGTTGGTGAGTGTGCGCCGCCAGAAGATGATGAGCCTTGTAGGCTTCTCCATCTTAGCGGTGCAGAGCTATATCTGTGCCAACACCGACAGCCTGTTCATCCTCGCGCTGAACAGCTTGATAATGGGCTTCGTGAGACAGACACTTCTGATGTGCAACCTCTTCACGCTCATCAAGTACGGCTTCGGCATCGAGGCAACACGCAACGTGACGCCGGGCAACGAGCCGAAGGACGGGGCAGGATGGGACGCTCTCGACACCGAAAAGAAGGCGAGCCAGCCCATCATCTACTTCTTCTTTATGCTGCTCGGACAGATAGGCACGTGGATAACGGCGTGGTTCGCTTACAACTACCACTGGCAGATGGTGTATTACGCTATGCTCGGCTCCATTCTCGTGGCGCTGCTCATCACCCTGCTCTGTATGCCGTACAACCCCTACCCTACGAAGCACAGTCCGCTCTCGCTCTCGAAGTTCGGCAACGTGGTGGTGTTCTGCCTCATGTGCTGTTCGTTCGTCTACGTCACGGTATATGGTAAGGTGTACGACTGGTACGATAGCAGCCGTATTTGCTGGGCTACGGCTATATGCGTCGCCTCTACATTATTATTTATATACTTGGAGAAGACGCGCCGCTCGCCCTACTTCATGCTCAAAGCGTTCAAGTCGCGCAGCATACAGGGTGGCATACTGCTCTTCATCGGCCTGATGATATGCAACTCAAGCTCGATGCTCGTGAACATCTTCGTGGGCGTGGGTATGAAGACCGACCAGATCCAGGTGGCTGCGCTCGGCAACTGGGTGCTGCTTGGCTACTTCATCGGTCTTGTCACAATACTCATACTGAACAGCAAGGGTGTCCACTTCAAGTGGTTCTTCGCTATGGGCTTCCTGCTCATCGGTGCCGCCTCGCTGTTCATGTACTTCGAGGTGCAGACCGACGGCATGTTCGAGCGCATGAAATGGCCCGTCGTGATACGTGCTACGGGCATGATGCTGCTCTACTCGCTTATCGCTGTATATGCCAACCAGCGTATGCCCTACAAGCTGCTCTCTACGTGGGTGTGCATCATGCTCACCGTGCGTATGGTGATAGCACCGGGCATCGGCTCGGCTCTCTATCAGGTGGTGTTCCAGTACCGCCAGCAGTATTACATCACGCGCTACGCCCACGACTACGACCGCACCAACGCCGAAACCGCCAAGACCTACGATATGACGGCGCGCGGAATGCAGTATCAAGGCAAGAGCGAGACCGAGGCGCAGCACATGGCTGCCATGTCTACGAAGGGCAAGGTGCAGGTGCAGGCTACACTCTCGGCTATAAAGGAGATGGCGGGATGGACTATCTACGCCTGCATCATTCTCGCCGGTGTGATGCTTGTGGTGCCGTGGCCGAAGCGCGATATATCGAAAGATACACGCGAGTGGTACATTAACTATTAGGAGGCTGCGGCATTAGCTTTCCGCTACGCGCCGCTGACTTTCAGTTCCTGCCGTAGCCACGCACCCATTTACATGTAAAATATTTTGCAGTGCAGTTTTTTTTCGCTAACTTCGCCATGTCTATACAATTAAAACCAATGACGAACAGCAGCGAAAACATAAACATAAATATTCTGGAGCAACAGATGTCCAACAACGAGGACATCTGTTGCTCTTGTGGTAATATACGGTCGTTCCCTGAGGCATTGCGCCACGACTTCCGCGTGGCGGATGTTGGCATTATAGTGTGCCGTTCGGGCAGCTTCTCTTTCACATGCGAAGGTGCGGAATACGTTGTGAACAAGGACGAAACGCTCTTCCTCTCCCACGGCGTGCGCTTCTCCGTTACAGCTCAGAGCGACGACTGCTCTGTTGTCATTATCTTCTATCGCGCCGACTCCATACGCGACATCCTTGGCAGCACGGTGGTCGGCATGAAGTTTGTGGAGTATATCAATCCACACTCGTGCTGGGTGATGCATACGGGTCACGAGAACGAGCTTACGAAGTATTCCGAACTGCTCGCCGTACACAAATGCGGCGAGAACGTGTTTGCCGCCAACGAACGCCAGTTGCTGCTGCTCTCGCTCACCTACCGCGTGTGCAGCATTTTCCGCGAACTCTCGAGCGACGGCAGCAACGAGTCGAGCCGCAAACTCGAGACGTACATGCAGCTCATGCAGCTCATTGACGAGCACTATATGCACGAGCGCGGCGTACGCTTCTACGCCGACCGCCTGTGTCTCTCGCCAAAGTACCTCACGCAGCTCGTGAAGTCGGTATCGGGCAGCTCCGTGCAGCAACTCGTGTTCAAGGCTATCACGAAGAAAGCCGTCTATCTCATCACCAGCACCGACAAGAGCATAAAGGCAATCTCCGACCTGCTCAACTTCCCCAACGCCTCCGCCTTCGGCACATTCTTCAAGAAGCAAGTAGGCGTGTCACCCGTCAACTATCGTCATAAAAAAAACAAACCCGTTTCTAATATTTAAGAATATATTTTGTACATTTGTCGGCAAAATAACATCAATAACAACAATAAAAACCAACAAAGCCCTATGAACACAAGACGACTACTGTTCTTATCTGCCCTCTGTCTGACGATGGGCACCACCCAGGTATCAGCACAGAGTTTCCTTAAAAAGATTAAGAACAAAGGAACACAAATCATTAAAGAGGCAGCACCCAAGCCCGTAAAGGAGGTGATGGATGCTGTTGAAAACGCTAACGAAGCACCGAAAAACAACACCAGTGCTAACAGATCGGGCAACAGAACCACCACCCAGAACCGTAGCACACAGCGAGTCCGTACCAACGCCAACCGCCGCCCGTCAACCCGAACCGATTTCGAGCCGGCACACAAGACAATCACCATCAAGCTCTACAAAGGACTCGGCATAAAGACGTGGTTAGGACGCAAAGCCTTCAACACACCGCAGCCTCCAATGCAATGCCCTAAACAGCCAGCATGGATCGATGCCCTACCCCAGCCCATAGAGCTCGACAACGCCAGCCTCATAGCCGAATCGAAGATGATAAACAAATGGGTCGAAGCCGACAAACCCTCGTGCGAGCCTGTGCTTGTACGACGCGAACTACTCGACAGTGAAGTAGGCGACCGCATAAGAGCACTCGACAATGCCATTCATTACCTCAACAACGCCGATAGCGAAAACGAAGACTTCTACACACCAGCAGGACCATTGGAGGACGACGCATTCAAACGAACCATGCAGTCAGACTATTCCCCCCTCTACCCTTTGCTCGCAGACGAAACCGTCGCATATCTCAAAAGTATCAACCGCACCTCGAAAGAAGTCTCGGTGAGAGTGTACGAGGGCAACTCGTCACAGGAAAACAGAATGCAGATAGGCGAGATGTGGTTCGATCTGAACTTTCAACGCAATAATGCACGGCTGATCGGCGTAGACAACGACGAGTCGATAGGCAAAGACTACACCGTACCTTCCACCGTGCGCTATGCTGGCCGCACATTCAAAGTGACCGAAATCGGAGCTGCTGCCTTTGCCGATATGAAAATAAAATCGGTGACACTCTCACCCGGATTGAAAACAATCGGCTCACACGCTTTCTCTCGCACACGCATCACTTCTATCAACATACCATCGACAGTGACCATGATAGATAGCTACGCCTTCCACAGTATGCCTGCGATTACAAGCATCACCGTACCCAACAGTGTCACGAAGATTGGAAATAGTGCTTTCTCTATGTGCACAGCACTGAAAGAAGTAACACTGCCCGTGCGCCTGGAGAAGTTGCCTAACGCTCTGCTCTTCGGATGCAAATCACTCACAAAGGTAACGCTGCCACAGAACATCACAAAGATAGACATGAGCACGTTTGAAGACTGCAAGGCACTCACAAGCATCAGTCTGCCACAATCGGTGGGGGTAATCGATCAGAATGCCTTTAAGAACACAGCCCTCACAAGCGTGCCTGTAACCACGAGTCTGAAGAGCATTGAGAGCGGTGCCTTCGAGGGATGCAACCGCATCACCTCCGTATCGCTGCCCTCACGCGTAGAGGTAGAAATGTTTGCTTTCAAAAATTGTAAAGCACTGAAGAAGGTAGTAATCGGATCACAATACAAGACTCGTACTGATGAACTGCAGATGATTTTCTACGGCTGTCCGTTCATGCCACAGCGCATGACGACAATACCAGCGTGCATAACGTTTAATTAACATATTATAGGAGGGTATGGCATCCCTGCCATACCCTCCTACTTATACTTCTTGATATATCCCTCGGCGCGGTCGTCGCCTAATTCCTTTGCCTTATTAAAGCACTCCATAGCCTCGTTCTTGCGCTTCAACTGCACAAGTGCGAGGCCTTTTATTATGTAGGCATCGGTATCGTCGGGCGTGAGCTGCAAGCAGAGGTCGGAGGTCTTGACAGCCTCTTCGTTCATGTTCACACGCAGCTGCAACGAAGCAAGCTCGGCGATATAGAGCGGAGCATCTGCACCACCTATATATGCAGCGTGCGCAAGGTCGTCGAGAGCCTGCTTGTACTGGTGCACTGCCACTTCGCACTTATGACGAGCATAGTAAAAAGCAGCGTTCGCTCTGCCATACACCAGTGTGTCGTAGGTGTTGTAGTCGACGATCGCCTTGCGGTATTCCTCCATCTGCTCGTACAGTTGACCACGTGCCAACACGTAGGGCGCAGACAGATTGGTGAGTGGGCGTGGAGCAACTGCCACGCAACTGTCGAGCAGCTCCAGCACCTCCGCCTTCGGAGCACCAAGCTGTGTCTTGCACTGCGCTGCCTCGAAATATACCTCGCTCGTTGGCATATCCTTCTTCGCCAAACTCAGGAACTTCTCACATGCGTCGCCATAGTCGCCCATCGAGAACTTTATCTGCGCCATGCGGTGCAAGTACTGCGGCTGCGGATTGAGGCTGTACGCCTTCTCAGCTTCCGCCAGTGCACGCTCGAAGGTCCAAGCCGTGAAGGTGGTGTCGGCACTGTAGATGAGCTTCTGATACATCACACGAGCATACTCCGAGTGAGCCTCCGCCTTGTCGACAGCAAGCTTTAGGGCGGTCTGCATATCAGCATCAGCACCTTGCCAGTCGCCATAAGTAGACTTCCGCAGCGCACTCGTAGCATAGCCGTCAACCTCCTTCGGAAACTGTTGGATATAGTCGCGGAGGTAGCCGGCATACTTTGCTGTGTCCTGACACTCAGCAGCCAACATCACCATGAGCAGAGCGTTCTGCTTGTCGGCAGGCAAGGTGAGGCGCAGCGAGGTCTTGGCATAGAGCGAGTTGTTAATGTCGAGGTGGCTCGCAGCGAGTGTCGAGATGAAGCGCACGTCGACGGCGTTGGCGTAGAGCGAACGCGCCGACTGCTGCATGAGTCCCACCACCTGTCCCTTCTCGTTGACGAAGGCAGCACCCTGTGTGGGTTTGTGGTTGTTGTAGCCGAACACGTAGTAGGCGTACTTCTCCATGAAGGTCTCCGCCTTGTCAACCTCGTACTGCGTGGTCTGTGTACGGCGGTCGGCGGTCTCCACGAGCCACAGCTTGCTGTCCTTTGCAGCAGCAGCGGTGGCGATGGTGGCAGCCACAGTCTTCGGCATATCCACACGCACACGACACACATCATAAAGCTCGTTAGCACCGAGGATATGCGTCACGGGATAGGTCTTTCCGTTGAAATCGACTACTTCCACACGCGAGGCTTCGCGCACTGCCGACCACGGACAGGCTGCTATGCCATCGGCTGAGAGGAACACTCCGTTGCTTGTAGCTATCTGCTTGCCCTCTGCATCGTATGCCTTAAGCGCAAACACCGACTTTGCCACATTCTTCACAGCCGCCGGCTGCGCCATCGCTCCGCAGAGGCAGAGCAGCGAAATTAGGATTGTTGATAATATTCTGTTCATTGTTTTATTTATTAACAAATTTGTAACTCTTAGGAGGGTATGGCATCTTGCCATACCCACGCTGCCTTCCGTTAACTGCTTGGTGCGTGGCTACGGCAAGAATGCCATAGCCTCCTATGCTTTATGGGTGCGTGGCTATGGCAAGGATGCCATAGCCTCCTATGCTTTGTGGTGCGTGGCTATGGCAGGGATGCCATAGCCTCCTATGCTTTGTGGTGCGTGGCTATGGCAAGGATGCCATAGCCTCCTATAATGCTAAAAGCGACTTGGCGTTGTCGATAGCAGCCTGCGACACATCGCTACCAGAGAGCATCTGCGCAATCTCCGTGATGCGCTGTTCGTCGGTGAGCTGCGTCATCGTAGACACCGTGCCCTGCTCCGTCTCATGCTTCGCCACCTTATAGTGGGTGGAGCCGGCGGCAGCAATCTGCGGCAAGTGGGTTATGCAGAGCACCTGTCGGTTGGCAGCCCCCATGTCGTGCATGATGTGTGCCATCTGCTCTGCCACCCTACCACTCACGCCAGTGTCAATCTCGTCGAAGATGATTGTCGGCAGACCGATAGCCTTGCTTATCATCGCCTTCAGCGAGAGCATGACACGCGCTATCTCGCCGCCCGATGCCACCTGCGACACGGGCTGCATGTCGGTGCTGGTGTTGGCACTGAAGAGGAACATCACCTTGTCGGCACCCGTGGCGGAGAGGTCGGCAGCCGACACATCCACCTTGAAGCGCACGTTTGGTATGCCAAGCGGAACGAGCAGTTTCGACAATTCCTGCTCGACGAGCGTAGCCGACTTGCGTCGCATATCGGTGAGCACGGCTGCTTTCTCCACGCATACAGCATGCAGACGTGCCACCTCCTGCTCTTGCTCCTGCAGTTGCTCGTCGGAGTTGTCGATGTTCGAGAGCTGCGCATTGATAGCATTGAGGCGGTCGAGCAGCTCGTCGACGGTCTGCACGTGGAACTTCTGTTGAAGCGTGTAGATGAGGTCGAGGCGTTCGGTGATGAGGTTGAAGCGCTGCGGGTCGTACTCCACGTCGTCCATCTTCGAGGCTATCTCCTGCGAGATATCCTTCAGCTCTATGAAACAACCATCGAGACGCTCTGCAAGCTCCTGTGCTTCGGGGTAGACATCGGCTACGCTACGCAGCTGTGTGACGATGGAGCGCGTGAGGTTCACGATGCCCGTGTCGTCGCCCGAGAGTCCGTAGTCTGCCTCGTGAAGCGCACGCTTTATGTCTTCGGCGTGGCTCATCAACTCCGACTCCTGCTCCAACTGTTCCTGCTCGCCCAAAGTGAGCTTTGCCTCGCTAAGTTCCTTCTGCTGAAAGCGCAGAAAGTCCTCGTTGTCTCGACTCGTGGCTATCTGCTCGCGCAACTCATCAAGGCGGTGCTGCGCCGAACGCAACTCGGCAAACGCCGCACGATAGTCGGCAAGCTGCTGACGATCGCGCGCAATGATGTCCACAACGTTCAGCTGGAAGTCCTCCTTGCTGAGCAGCAGGTTCTGATGCTGGCTGTGTACGTCGATGAGCTGCTCGCCGAGCTCGCGCATAAGGGCGAGTGTCACAGGCGTATCGTTGATGAAGGCGCGACTCTTGCCATTTGCGTTCACCTCGCGACGCAGCAGACACTCCTCCGGCTCGTAGTCGAGATCGTTCTCTTCGAAGAAGCCTTTCAGCACGTCGGAGTGGTAGATACTAAGGTCGAACGTTGCCTCAATGATGCACTTGTCGCAACCACGCTTCACTTGCTTCGCATCGGCGCGGTTGCCAAGCAGCAATCCTATGGCACCGATAACGATGCTCTTTCCGGCACCGGTTTCGCCCGTAATGACGGAGAAGCCAGGGTAGAGCATCATCTCAAGATGGTCGATAAGCGTGAAGTTGCGTATATCGAGTTTCTTTAACATAAACAATAGTTATGGGTTATGTATGTGTGTGTGTCTACTCCTTTATCTTCTCCCAAGCCGAATTCTGACTTGCATTGATAGAGAAGAGAATGTCGTAGACGGTTTCTTTTTCCTTCTGCGTGCCCTTACCTTTATATATATTGGTAAGCTCGTCGCGCTTATAGTCGGTCCATATCTGTGGCAGCATACTGAGCGGACGGTCTTCGTGACACTTCTTCAGACCGGTTTCGAGCGCAGTGGTCACGTTGCCGCGTCCGCGCTCCACGTTGGTCGCCATCTCGTCGAGACCCGTACGATAGTAGTCGTACTGCAACTGGCGGAACGGCTTCATAGCACCCTCAAGATAGTCGTTGATGATGGCAAAGCGGTTGCGTCCGTTGTCGAACGCCTTCCATCCCGGGAAGTTGAGGTTCTGCGCATTGTTGGCAAGGTTCATGCACCGCTGCAGAATGTCCTCGCCACCCATCGGCGAGAACGTATCGAGATCCATGCCGATGATGAGGTAAGCGTAGTAGGCGATGAGTGCCGTGAGCTGATTGTCCACCTGCTCCTCGTTGAACTGCAACTGGTCGAACTGTGCGTACTCGAAGTTGAAGTCGTTGTCGGTGTTGTTGTAGATAGTGGTGGTGTACGTAGAGTTATACACGGGACGGTTTGCCTGTATCACCGCCTTGCACGTGAAGACGTTCGTACTGTTGTCGTACGCCGTCACGGTGATGTTGAAGTTGCACGCGATGCGCTCGTTCTTCTGAAACTGCAGACTGGTCCACTGGCGTTCGTTGATAAACTGCGTGAGGGTCTGCTCCAGCTCCTCGAACACCGAGTTGTCGGTGCCTTGAATCTGGTTATGGTTAATCTTCACACGTGCGTTCAGCTCCTGCGCCTGTGTTCCTGCGACAAAAGCGAGCAACAGCAACGCAGCGCAAACCATTCTAACTATATAGCGCTTTTTCATATTCTTTAAAATAAGAAGTTTTACTCTTTAGGAGGGTATGGCATCTTGCCATACCCACGCTGCCTCCCTATTAACAAGTTCTCATGGGTGCGTGGCTATGGCAAGAATGCCATAGCCTCCTAAGCCTTGTGGGTGCGTGGCTATGGCAGGATGCCATAGCCTCCTATCAATCACCTTTTGGATGCGTGGCTATGGCAGGAATGCCGTAGCCTCCTAAGCCTTGTGGGTGCGTGGCTATGGCAAGATGCCATAGCCTCCTATCACTCGCTCCAGCTCGTTGACGATGTCGACAGCGGTGTCCGCCTTCGACTTCTTGGGATAGGCATGGCGGAAGTCGCGACCGATAATCTCTATCTGGTTGTCGTCGGTGCGGAAGCATGTGCCCTCGTTGCGCAAACTGTTGAGCACAATGAAGTCGGCATTCTTCTTCTGCAACTTACGCTCGGCGTTAGCCTGCTCGTCGTTGGTCTCGAGTGCGAACGCCACGATGGTCTGCTGTGCGGTCTTCATCTGTCCGAGTGTGGCTGCGATGTCAGGGTTGGGCGAGAGAGATATCTGCATGTCGCCCTCGCCGCGCTTTATCTTTTGTTCAGCCTGTACTGCCGGACGATAGTCGGCTACTGCCGCAGCAAGTATGGCTACGTCAGCCGTTCGGAACGCCTCGGTAGCTGCGTCGTACATCTCGCGGCACGACTCCACATCCACACGATTGATTGCGTCGGAGCACTTCAGACTGACCGGACCGGCTACGAGCGTAACATCAGCACCACGGCGGCGACACTCCTCGGCGATGGCGAAGCCCATCTTGCCGCTTGAGTAGTTGCCGATGAAGCGCACGGGGTCAATCTTCTCGTATGTAGGACCAGCTGTAATTACGACGCTCTTGCCCTTCAGCGGGCTGTTGCTGTCGTTTTGGTCGAAGAACTCAGACACGCGGCGTGCTATCACTTCCGGTTCCTCCATGCGTCCCTTGCCTTCGAGTCCGCTTGCGAGAAATCCGTTTGCAGGCTCGATGAAGCGATTGCCGTATGAGGCTAATGTGCGCATATTCTGCTGCGTAGACGGGTGGGCATACATGTCGAGGTCCATAGCCGGAGCAATGAACACGGGTGCCTTCATAGAGAGGTATGTGGTGATGAGCATGTTGTCTGCCACGCCGTGCGCCATCTTGCCGAGCGTACTCGCCGTGCAAGGTGCTATGACCATTGCGTCAGCCCACAATCCGAGGTCGACGTGCGAGTTCCATGTGCCGTCGCGCTGAGAAAAGAACTCGCTGACAACGGGCTTGTGCGTGAGTGCGGAGAGCGTGATCGGAGTGATGAACTCCTTGCCTGCAGGCGTAATCACTACTTGTACTTCTGCGCCCTGCTTCACAAACTCGCGTATGAGCAGACACGACTTGTAGGCGGCGATGGAGCCGGTTATGCCTAATACTATTTTCTTGCCTTTTAGCATGGTTTTATAGTTGTTATGGTGAGATGGTGAGATGGTGAGATATGTCAACATCTCAACATCACAACACCTCAACATTACTTATTGAATCCTCTGAGGCGGATGCGTGTGAGCACCTGCTTGGTGTTGAAGGTGAAGTCGCCGCCCATCATCCAGCTGTAGTAGCCGATGTCGGTGCGTAGCACATCGGCAACGGGACGTCCCTTGTACTTGCCGAAGTTGAACACCTCCACTTTCTGCTCCTTACCGTCGGCGTCGAGCACGGGCTTGCCGTCGGCACCAACCAGCGGCTTCCACACGATGCGACCGGCGAAGTCGACATTGTCGTTCTGCTTAGAGAACTCGGCAAGGCAGTCCATGTCGTTCTCCAACACACGGTCGGGCTCCTCCTGCACGCCAGGCGCATACTTGTCGAGCTCGCCCATCAGCACGCGATATGTAGCCTCGGTGTCCTCGTCAGCACGATGTGCCGTAAAGTCTTCCTCCATTTTTCTGCCGCAATAGAACTTATAAGCAGCAGCGAGGTTGCGACGCTCCATCTTGTGGAAGATGGTCTGTGCGTCGATGAGTCGAACCTTAGAGAAGTCGAAGTCGATGCCTGCACGCAGGAACTCCTCTGCAAGCATCGGAATGTCGAAGTGGTTGGAGTTGTAGCCTGCGAAGTCGCAGCCCTTGAACTTCTCGCTGAGCTGCGGAGCCAACGCCTTAAACGTAGGCGCATCCTTCACGTCGTCGTTGGTGATGCCCGTCAGTTCCACCACCTCATGCGGTATAGGCTTCTCTGGATTGACAAAGAGGTTTTCGCGCTCTTCTGTGCCGTCGGGCGACACTTTAATGTATGATATCTGTATTATACGATCGCGTATAAAGTCGAGACCTGTTGTTTCAAGGTCGAAGACGATAAGTGGACGTGTGAGATTGAGTTTCATTATTGTCGTTATTTTTTTAAGAATTTAGCCGCACCAATATGGCGCGGCTAAAACATAGAATGAAATCTATTATTGTTTCTTCAAAGCATTAATCAGCCGCCAAAGCACTGGTCAACCCGATTAATCGTTCAGCAGCATCGGCATGATAAGCATGAGGATTTCCTGTCCCTCAGGCTGCACGGTAGGCACAACAACGCCCGCACGACTTGGGTCGGCAAGCTGTATTGTCACCTCGTCGCTTGCGATGTTGTTGAGTATCTCGTAGATAGCACCACCCTTGAAGCCGATGTCCATCTTCGCACCATTATACTCGCAAGCTACGCTCTCCTTAGCACTTGTAGCGAAGTCGATATCCTCGGCTGTGAGACACAGACGCTGAGCTTCTACGTGGAAGCGGATGAGCTGACTGCTCTCGCTTGCGAACGGCAGCACACGCTTCAGTGCACCCATGAGCGACTTGCGGTCGACGTTGATGCTGTTGGTGTTAGCTGTAGGGATTACTGAGTTGTAGTTGGGATAACGTCCCTCAATCAAGCGACAGTTGAGGCATCCGTCTGCATAGCGCACCTCGGCACCCTTGCTGTTGAACTTCACGACAACGTCGCCATCGCACTTCGGCAGCACGCCCTTCAGCAGCTGTGCCGGCTTCTGTGGCAGGATGAATGATGCGGGTACGTCGCTCTTAATGGTGAGGATGCGGTTGCGCACGAGCTTATGACCGTCGGTAGCCACAACTGCGAGGTTGTCGGCATTGAGGTCGAAGTAGACACCACCCATCACCGGACGGATTTCGTCCTGCGCTGTAGCGAAGAGCGAGCGCGAGAGGTTCTCTGCAAAAAGATTAGAATCCATAACGAGCGAAGTGACATCGCCGTCAACCTCCTGCATCATTGGGAAATCGTCGGCTGGCTGTGCGGTCAGCTTGAACGAACCATTGAGATAGTCAATTTCTACAGTGAAGTCGTTCTCGTTGACGTTGAAGCCAAGCGGCTGCTCCGGCAGTTCCTTTACGGCGTTGAGTATAGTGCGATTAGACAATGCAAACTTGCCATCGCCAGAGCACTCAGTAAGCTCTATCGTAGACTGCATCACGTTTTCAGAATCGCTGGCAGTTACAGTCAGAACGTTGTTTGCTACTTCAAAAAGGAAACAATCAAGAATGCTCAGAGTGTTCTTGCTGTTGATTACTCTTGCGAGCGTTTGGAGACGGGCGTTAAGTGCGCCACTTGATAATGTGAATTGCATTGATATTTAGCTTTTTTGATTATACTTTTTTTGTTTTCTTGTCAGTACATTATTTTCAGGCAAATTTACTAAAAAATATCCGACTACGACAAAAACTCATTCAAAAGTTTCTTGTTTCGCTACATTTTTATTAATTTCGCAAACCAAAGGACAAACCTATTAGCTTTTATCACACAAATTAAAATAAAATATAGACAATGGAATTACAAGGTAAAGTAATCGCTGTGCTGCCCGAGAGAAGTGGTGTATCGGCACGCGGTGAATGGAAATCGCAGGATTATGTTATCGAAACACACGACCAGTATCCACGCAAGATGGTGTTCGGAGTGTTCGGCGCTGACCGCATCAGCCGCTTCAACATACAGGTAGGTCAGGAAGTTACCGTATCGTTCGACATCGACGCCCACGAGTATCAGGGTCGTTGGTTCAATAATATCCGTGCTTTCGACGTGCGCCAGGTAGACCCTGCAACAGTTGGCGCAGCACAGGCTGGCATCGTTCCGGGTGCTGTGTTCGGTGCGGCTCCGGCTCCACAGCCTGCTGCTCCCCAGCCCACAGCTCCGGCTCCAGAGGCTGACCCCGTTAACGACCTGCCGTTCTAAGACGTTGCAGCATAAGGATTAACCTACATACGGAACTCACGAAACACACAAGTCGCTAATACGCATGTGCGTTTCGTGAGTTCCGTTTTTTGTATGTTGTACTACTAAAGCAAACAAGCGAATGAACATAACGAAGAAACTAAAAGATATATACACGTTCCTCATGGTAGACATCTGGAGCATAGGCAAAGGCGATGTGTCGAAGATGCGATTTCTGTTCTACAGCATATTGAAGAAACTGCTGCTCGCCATAGAGTTCACTACCACAAAGCGCATAACCAGTGCGGCAGCTGCCCTCACCTACTCCACTCTGCTCGCCATTGTACCCATCTTCGCCGTGGTGTTCGGCATAGCGCGTGGCTTCGGCTACAACAAATACATCGAAGAGTGGTTCAGAGAGTCGTTCTCAAGTCAGCCGCAGGTGTCGGAGATAATCATCGGCTTCGTCAACTCGTACCTCGTACACACCAAGAGCGGACTATTCCTCGGCATCGGTTTGCTCTTCATGCTCTTCACCGTGATGATGCTTATCAGCAACATCGAACGCACGTTCAACGATATCTGGCAGGCGAAAAAGCCACGCAGCATGTTCCGCACCATCACCGACTATACGTCGATGCTGCTGCTCATGCCCGTAGTGATTGTGATAACCTCGGGTATAAGCATCTTCTTCGCCACCATCTTCAAGCAGATAGAAGACACGATGGTAATAGGCTCGCTGGCGCAGTTCTTCTTGCAGCTCTTGCCCTACGTCCTCATGTCGGGCGTGTTCATCGCTCTCTATCTCTTCATGCCCAACACAAAGGTGAAGCTGAGCTGCGCGCTCGTGCCAGGAATACTCGCCGGCGTAGCCATGCAGGGACTGCAGCTCTTCTACATCCACTCGCAGATTTGGGTGAGCAGCTACAACGCTATCTACGGCTCGTTTGCAGCTCTGCCGTTGTTCATGCTCTGGATACAGATTTCGTGGTTGATATGCCTGTTCGGCGCAGAACTATGCTACGCCAATCAGAACATGGACGACTATGCGTTTAAGGCTAAGACCGAAGACCTTAGCCATCGCTACAAGATGCTGCTCTGCCTCGTGCTCGCAAGTCGCATCTGCCGCAACTTCAGCGAAGGAGCCAAACCGCTATCGGCTCTGAAGCTGAAGCTCGCCACCGGAATACCAATCCGCATCGTCAATGACCTGCTCTATCAGCTCGTGCAGATAAATATTCTCACCGAAATACCTGGTGGCGACAAGGATGGCGAATCACTCTATCAACCTGCCGAGTGCATCACACGTCTCAGCGTTGGCACACTTATCGACCGCATAGAGGCACAGGGAAAGTGGTCGCTCACCATCGACGTGAAGCAACTATCGTCTACAGCTTGGAAGAAGATCATTGCCGAACGCAACACTTATCTGAACAGTCAGCGCGAAGTGCTGCTAAAAGACTTGTAAAACATTACGAAGTAGCATCTGCGCCGACCGATGCGGACGTCTGCGTCGACCGATGCGGATGTCTGCGCCGACCGATGCGGATGTCTGCGTCGAACGATACGGATGTCTGCGTCGAACGATGCGGATGTCTGCGTCGACCGATGCGGATGTCTGCGTCGACCGATGCGGATGTCCGCGCCGACCGATGCGAACCATACAGGGAGGACTTTCTTGCTCTGGCAAGCGGCAAAGCTGAGCGCAGCCCGTCTTTTACCACATTATTAGTTCTACCATATAGCAATAAATAATAACCAACAATGTATAATACCGAAAAAAGCGGTGCGACATTCATGTCACACCGCTTTTTATGTGTTTATAAATACCGATTAAACGGCAATGTGGATGGGCTATTCTGCAAGGACAGGGCGAACCCAGTAATAGGTATTTCCACCTTGCGTAGATGCGGACTCATTAAAATAATACTGAAGAATTGTTTTGTTTTCCATATCATATGCTATATCCAATGCCGTTCCGGCATTTTTTGTGCTTAGCGTTGTAGTCCAATAACAACTATGATAATAATAACCAAGATCTTCAAGAGGAAGGAATATTGTATTATCTGTATATCCTGGTTGAATGCCTGTATATAAGATACCTGGTACTCCATTTTGAACTTGAACTTCGGCTTTCGTATTAATTGGAGTTAAAGTATGTTCAGCAACAAAGGTCAACTCTTCCCTTGTCGGTGTGCGCCAATTTGCACCCCACACATACTCGGCACCAGTCTTTGTAGCATCAGTCCATTTCATTTTGTTTGCCACATTCTCTTTTGCGAACTTCGGACCGCCTGCCCATAACTGCACCCAGCCGATTTCATCGCCTAAGCTATTGAAAGCAGAGCCTGTGGTCTCGCCCGTTTTCAGAGTGTAGTACTTACCAGCGGTAAGACCTTCCGCCTTAGTTGCCTTGATAAGTGTCTTGCCGTTATATACCGAAAGCTTCACGTCTGCCGGCACTACTACATAATACACTCCAGCATCTGGCGTAGAGAGCAGCGACACCTTTGTGTTGCTTGTCTGCACGCTGAAGCCTGCCGTCTTCTTATCAGCAACAAGACCCGATACGTAGCCGCCATCGGTCTTCACGTTGATGTCTAAGCTCTCGCCAGCATTCACACCCACGATACGCAGCACAGCTACCTTCGCCTTCATCGTTATGGTCAAGCCATCAGAGCCGGTTGTAGCCGACGCAGTCGCGCCTGCCAATGCGTACTTTTTGGCAACATCAGCGAAGTCGCCCGACTGATTAGCCAAGTCGATTGTCTCGCCAGGGAAGTAAGCATACCAATTGGCAGCAGCAGTAGTCTGCAGGGCATCGGCGCTTGCGAACTCGGTACCGTTATTAGTAAAGGTGTAGTAGCTCTCCACCTTATCATTACCTACCTTCACCTCGTCGTTCTCAGCAAAGGCGAACTTCCATTTGCCCTCGTTGTCGGTGATTGTGGCACGGGTGTCGGTGTCCTCAACATTAGCCTTGAGCACCATTCCACGCTTTACGACTGGCTCCGTGGTGTCGTCGCTGCTGCACGCAGCAAGCACCATTGTAGCCAGCATAAATACTGAATACAATATCTTCTTCATGTTGATTGATTGTTTTTCTGTGTTGATACAAATAAAAGTCTTACTCCCAAACGTCGTCGCCGTCACCGCTTGTCAGCTCATCGTTCTCCAAGCTGAAGCTCTGCTGTTTGCTCGGTACAGGATCTTGTTTGCCACTGCCTGCAAGTATGGCTGTGGTCTCTACCTCGTAGATAGTGATACGAGGCTGCTCATAGCTACCTTTCTTCATAATCTCTTTTTTAAAATCCCAGTAATTTTATTATGCAGTTTATACTAAAACCTTAATTCCGCAACACTTTGATTTAACTTTATTTATAAGTTCCTGAGCAACAAA
>ERZ1027060.159-NODE-159-length-25857-cov-16.690799_pt1 | contig 25857 bp, 20 predicted proteins | sample MGYA00519424_ERZ1027060 | MGnify/ENA primary metagenome ERZ1027060 (study PRJEB26926, sample SAMN06164500) | human gut metagenome | biome: ENVO:00009003; feature: ENVO:2100002; material: ENVO:00002003 | host: Homo sapiens | place: USA | collected 2012 ... | reverse complement strand
AGCTGAATTCTTGCACTTTTTATGTCAGATTTATATCTAAATTTTGAACACCCTACCCTTCGGGGCGTGCTACTCGCGAGTTTTGACACCCCCTCTTTTGTTTTCTATCATCTATCACAAACAAATAATATCTGCAAACAATGCCGTAATTTGCAATATTTTCTATAACTTTTGATAAGTTACGATGCGTCTCGACAAAAAAAAAACTGCAAGCAGTTTTTTTATGTGCAAGACTTTCAGTAACTTTGCAAGTTGTCAATCGATTGATTGATTGATAGTTGTCCTTTTATTCATCAATAAAGCATTAATACAGACAATGGCAGAATCTAATTTCGTAGACTATGTAAAGATATATTGTCGCTCGGGCAAGGGCGGCAGAGGCTCCATGCACCTCCGACACGTGAAGTACAACCCGAACGGCGGACCCGACGGTGGCGACGGCGGTCACGGCGGTAGCATCTACCTGCGTGGCAACCACAACTACTGGACACTGCTCCACCTGAAGTTTCAGCGCCACGTCTTCGCTGAGCACGGCGGCAACGGCGGTCGCGACAAATGTCACGGCAAAGACGGCAAGGACATATACATCGACGTGCCCTGCGGTACGGTGGTGTACAACGCCGAGACGGGTAAGTACGTGTGCGACGTTATGCACGACGGACAGGAGGTGCTGCTGCTAAAGGGCGGCAGAGGCGGACTCGGCAACTTCCAGTTCCGTTCGGCTACCAACCAGTGTCCGCGCTACGCACAGCCGGGCGAACCGATGGAGGAGATGACAATCATTCTCGAGCTGAAGCTGCTCGCCGACGTAGGTCTGGTGGGTCTGCCCAACGCAGGCAAGTCGACATTGCTCTCAGCCGTGTCGAGCGCACGCCCGAAGATTGCCAACTACCCGTTCACCACGCTCGAACCGTCGCTCGGCATCGTCGACTACCGCGATCACAAGTCGTTCGTCATGGCAGACATCCCGGGCATCATCGAGGGAGCGAGCGAAGGCAAGGGACTCGGTCTGCGCTTCCTGCGCCACATCGAGCGCAACTCGCTGCTGCTCTTCATGGTGCCAGGCGACACCGACGACATCAAACGCGAGTACGAACTGCTGAAGAACGAGCTTGAGAAGTTCAACCCGGAGATGCTCGACAAGCACCGCGTACTCGCCGTGACGAAGTGCGACTTGCTCGACGAGGAGCTCATGGACATGCTGCGCGAGACGTTGCCCGACGACCTACCCGTGGTGTTCATCTCTTCTGTAAGCGGTTTAGGCTTACAGGAGCTGAAGGACACCCTGTGGAAGGAACTCAACTCGGAGAGCAACAAGCTGCAGACCATCACCGCCGAGGACACCCTCGTACACCGCGACAAGGATATGACACGCTTCATGGCTGAGCTGGAAGCGGAGGGCGAGGACGAGATTATCTACATCGACGACGACGACATCGAGGACGTTGACGACGTGGAGGACCTCGACGACTTTGAATACGAAGAGGAGGCAGACAATGAGTAACTCTGCGCTGCGCCTTACATATTATAATATAACCGATGGCGTGTGTGCATTCTCTACCACACGCCACGGCGGAACCAGCGAGGGCAACCACGCCTCGCTGAACATCAACCCCTACTGTGGCGACAAGCCCGAGCACGTGGCTGCGAACCGCACGCTTTTAGCTGCAGAGTTGGGCATCAGCACCGACCGCCTCATACTGCCCCACCAGACGCACGGCACCGAGACACGCATCATCGGACCCGAGTTCTGCGCCCTGCCCGAACGCATACGCCAGATGCAGCTCGAAGGTGTCGACGCGCTGCTCACCAACGTGGAGGGCGTGTGCATCGGAGTGTCGACAGCCGACTGTATCCCAGTGCTGCTCTACGACGAGGAGCACCGCGCTACGGCAGCCATACACGCCGGATGGCGCGGCACACAGGCACGCATCGTGAGCAAGGCGATTGCTGACATGAGCGTGGCTTACAAGACCGACGCGAAGAAGCTGAAGGCGGTTATCGGTCCTGGCATTTCGCAGAAGAACTTCGAGGTGGGCGACGAGGTGTACGCCTCCTTTGAAGCTGCAGGTTTCGATATGACAACACTCGCAAAGCAGGAGATAAAGCGCAACGCAGATGCCACCGACCCCTCCAAATTGTTTGAGAAGAAGTGGCACATCGACCTAATACTCGCTAACCGACAGCTGCTCGAATTCGCAGGTGTAGCCCCAGAGAACATCAACGAAAGCAACATCTGCACGTACGACAACGTAGACAACTACTTCTCGGCACGCCGCCTTGGCACCGAGTCGGGACGCATCTACACGGGCATCATACTATAGACCAAAATAACTATAATGCGAATAAAGAACCTACTATTAGCCATAGCCACACTCACACTCGTGTCGGCAACCCCCGTCAAACATCAGTTCACCGCTGCCGAACAGCAGCAGATAAGCATATCCACACCCGGACTCTTCAGCCGTTCTAACGCCTTCAACATCGACCTCGATGCACTGAAGCCGAACGAATACTCCTTCCCACTGCCCGTGGGCAAGGCGACACTGCGCAAGAACAACGTAGTGGAGATAACCACCAAGGACGGCGACGCAGTGAAGGCAATGTTCGAAGGCACGGTACGTGTCTCGCGCAAGTTCCCCGACATGGGCTACACCATCGTGATACGCCACCGCAACGGACTCGAGACCGTCTACGCCAACAACGCCGAGAACATTGTTGAGGTTGGACAACACGTGCGCGCCGGACAAACCATAGCCATCGTCGGACAACGCGGTGGCAAGTTCTACTGCGACTTCTCTATCATGATCGACGGCAAACGCATCAACCCCACCGCCGTTGTGGGCCTCGGCAGTCACCGACTCCACCGCCACATACTGCTCTGCGAGAAGCAGTACAACTACATAAACGTGTCGACCATTGGCGAGAAGGTAGACTTCGACGATAGCAAGGACTTCACCACCGAGGACGTCTTCACCAAACAATCGACCTACAAGTGGAACCTCGAAGAGATGAAGAAGGGCACATGGGCATACCCGCTGCCCGGCGCAAAGGTAATAAGCCCATACGGAGGCAAACGCCGACACAGCGGAGTTGACCTGAAGACGAAGCCGAAGGACGAGATAGTGGCTGCCTTCGACGGCGTAGTGACACGCTCAGCAACCCACTACGGCTACGGCCTGTGCATCGTCATCAAACACGCCAACGGACTCGAAACGCTCTACTCCCACCAACATAAGAACCTCGTGAAGGTGGGCGACAAGGTGAAAGCCGGACAGGTTATCGGTCTGACCGGACGTACCGGACGCGCCACAACCGAACACCTGCACTTTGAAACAATATTCAAAGGACGCCGCTTCAACCCCAACCTCATCTTCGAGCACAACTCGCGCGGACTGCAGAAGGCTACACTCATACTCACCAAGAACGGCGGTATAACGCAGAAGCGCAACTAAAAAAACAGGCAGACAAAACCATCAGCACATCTGCCAAAAACAACCCTCAAATTGCCGCAGCGTGGCAACATTGTTTGCTTAGCATGTACAACAATGTTGCCGCAGCAGGCAAACAACCTTGCCACGCCGCGGTAATTTGAGGGATGTAAAACTGCTGTAAAACGAAAATCTCGAATACACCATTTTTAGTTATAGGATGTTAAAACAAGAAGTTTTTTCATCAAACATTTGGTGGTTTAAAAAAAATGCTATACCTTTGCACTCGCTTTCAAGAACAAAGCAATTGTGAAGCAAGGGCGTTTAGCTCAGCTGGTTTAGAGCATCTGCCTTACAAGCAGAGGGTCGGCGGTTCGAATCCGTCAACGCCCACACAAAGCGAACAAGTTATACAACTTGTTCGCTTTTTTTGTTTACCTACTACGCATTAACACCACAAATCACATTATTTCACAAAAAAACTACACACAAATAAAAACTTATTTGTAATTTTGCACCCGTAATTACACATATTATATATAATAGCAATTATGAAACTTGATTTGCTGACAGCCATCTCGCCGATTGACGGCCGTTATCGTGGCAAGACAGAACGCCTTGCCGACTACTTCTCTGAGTATGCACTGATACGCTACCGCGTACGTGTGGAAATCGAATACTTCATCACGCTCTGCGAGTTGCCATTGCCGCAGCTTGCTTCGTTCGACCATCAGCTCTTCGAGCGTTTGCGCGACATCTACCGCAACTTTGGCGAAGAAGAAGCCCAGCGCGTGAAGGACATCGAGAAAGTGACTAACCACGACGTGAAGGCTGTAGAGTACTTCATAAAGGAGGAGTTCGACCGCATCGGCGGACTCGACGCTTACAAGGAGTTTATCCACTTCGGACTCACCTCACAGGATATCAACAACACATCAGTACCCCTCTCCATCAAGGAGGCGTTGGAGCAGTTCTACTATCCGCTCTGCGAGGAGCTCATCGCACAGCTCCGCCAGTATGCAGAGGAGTGGGCAGCAGTGCCAATGCTCGCCAAGACCCACGGACAGCCGGCATCGCCCACACGCTTGGGCAAGGAGGTGATGGTGTTCGTATATCGCCTGGAGGAGCAGCTGCGCCAGCTGAAGGAGTGCCGACTCACCGCCAAGTTCGGTGGAGCCACCGGCAACTACAACGCTCACCACGTAGCCTACCCCGAGTACGACTGGAAGGCGTTCGGCAACCGCTTCGTGAGCGAGAAGCTCGGTCTGGAGCGCGAGCAGTTCACTACACAGATCTCCAACTACGACTGCCTCGGCTCGGTGTTCGACGCAATGCGCCGCATCAACACAATCATCATCGACCTCGACCGCGACTTCTGGATGTACATCTCAATGGAGTACTTCAAGCAGAAGATCAAGGCAGGCGAAGTAGGCTCATCGGCAATGCCACACAAGGTGAACCCAATCGACTTCGAGAACTCTGAGGGCAACCTCGGCATGGCTAACGCCGTGCTGCAGTTCCTCGCACAGAAGCTCCCCGTGAGCCGTCTGCAGCGCGACCTCACCGACTCTACCGTGCTGCGCAACGTGGGCGTACCGTTCGGCCACGGCGTAATCGCAATAGAGAGCACACTCAAGGGCCTGCGCAAGCTCATCCTCAACGAGGAGAAGCTGCAGGAAGACCTCAACAACACATGGGCAGTAGTGGCAGAGGCTATACAGACAATACTTCGTCGCGAGGCTTATCCGCATCCGTACGAGGCACTGAAAGCACTCACACGCACCAACAAGCACATGACCGAGGAGACCATCCACGAGTTCATACAGACACTCAACGTGAGCGACGCTGTGAAGGCGGAATTGATGGCTATCACACCAATGAACTACACAGGCATTTAATCAAGATACAACAAGATACAATTAGACAATAGCCGTGAGGCTATAATACATAAACAATAAAAACCAACAAGTAACTATGGATTCAGAAAACGTAAAGAATCAGGAACAGAACACAGCGGATCAGACTACTGGCAATAGCGAGAGCTACGGCCGTGCCGCAGGAAACTATCAGAAAGAGTATCGCAGCGTGACGGGACGTCGCCCGCGTATTCACACACAGCACTCGGCTTCAGCCTCATCACAGAGCGAAGACGCCGGCTTCCGTCCGGAAGGCTTCGGCGCAGGTCTCGGCTCGCAACAGCAGGGCGGCTATCAGTCACGTCAGCAGGGCGGTTACCAGCCACGTCAGCAGGGCGGTTACAACCGCGGCGGCTATCAGCAGCGTCCTCAGGGCGGCTATCGTCCACGCTACAACCAGGACGGCGAACAGCAGCAGAACGGATACCAGCCGCGTCAGCAGGGCTATCGCCCACGCTACAACCAGGACGGCGAACAGCAGCAGGGCGGCTATCAGCCACGTCAGCAAGGCGGCTATCAGCAGCGCGGCGGCTACGGTCAGCGTCAGCAGGGCGGCTATCAGCAGCGCGGCGGCTACGGCCAGCAGGGCGGATATCAGCAGCGCGGCGGCTACGGTCAGCAGGGCGGCTATCAGCAGCGCGGCGGTTACAACCGCGGTGGCTACGGACAGCAGGGCGGCTACCAGCAGGGTGGCTACCAGCAGCGTCAGCGCACACCGGGCTACGACCCCAACGCTAAGTACAGCATGAAAAAGCGCATTGAGTACAAGGAGGAGAACTACGATCCGAACGAACCGCTTCGTCTGAACAAGTTCCTCGCCAACGCAGGTATCTGCTCGCGCCGTGAGGCTGACGAGTTCATCCAGGCAGGCGTGGTTACTGTGAACGGAGAGGTAGTGACCGAGCTCGGCACCAAGATCAAGCGCACAGACGAGATAAAATTCCACGACCAGCCCGTAACACTCGAGAAGAAGGTGTACGTGCTGCTCAACAAACCGAAGGACTGCGTGACAACAAGCGACGACCCGCAGCAGCGTAAGACCGTGATGGACCTCGTGAAGAACGTGTGCCCGGAGCGCATCTACCCGGTAGGACGCCTCGACCGCAACACAACCGGCGTGCTCCTGCTCACCAACGACGGCGACCTCGCTTCTAAGCTCACACACCCGAAGTTCCTGAAGAAGAAGGTATACCACGTATACCTCGACAAGAACGTAACGGCTCACGACATGCAGCAGATTGCTGAGGGCATCGAACTGGAGGACGGCGAGATACATGCAGACGCTATCGAGTACGCAAGCGACACCGACAAGAGCCAGGTAGGCATCGAGATCCACAGCGGCAAGAACCGCATCGTGCGTCGTATCTTCGAGCACCTCGGCTACCGCGTCGTTAAGCTCGACCGCGTACAGTTCGCAGGACTCACCAAGAAGAACCTCCGCCGCGGCGACTGGCGCTTCCTCACAGAGAAGGAAGTGGAGATGCTGCGCATGGGAGCATTCGAGTAAAACATAAACAGGTTGAGATGGTGAGGTGTTGAGATGTTGACATCGCACCATTTCAACTTTCCAATTTAAACAATATAATGGAAAGAACAAAAGTTATTGACGCTCTCCGTAGCACCGCCTTCGGAAGCCAAATCAACGTAAAGGGTTGGGTGCGCACTCACCGCAGTTCGAAGGCTGTAGACTTCATCGCGCTCAACGACGGTTCTACTATCAAGAACATACAGATCGTGGTAGACCCCACCAAATTCGACGCCGAGATGCTGAAGCAGATCACCACCGGTGCCTGCATCAGTGCCGTAGGTACGCTCGTAGAGAGCCAGGGTGCAGGTCAGACATCTGAGATACAGTGCGAGAGCCTCGAGGTGTACGGACTCTGCGGCAGCGACTACCCGATGCAGAAGAAGGGCCAGTCGTTCGAATACATGCGCCAGTACGCCCACCTGCGTCTGCGCACCAACACATTCGGTGCCGTGATGCGCATACGCCACAACATGGCTATGGCTATCCACACCTACTTCCACGAGCACGGCTACTTCTACTTCAACACTCCGCTCATCACCGCAAGCGACTGCGAGGGTGCCGGTCAGATGTTCCAGGTTACGACCAAGAACCTCTACAACCTGAAGAAGACCGAGGACGGCAAAATCGACTACTCTGACGACTTCTTCGGCAAGCAGACATCGCTCACCGTGTCTGGACAGCTCGAGGGCGAGCTCGGAGCTACAGCGCTCGGAGCCATCTACACCTTCGGTCCGACATTCCGCGCAGAGAACTCGAACACTCCGCGCCACCTGGCTGAGTTCTGGATGGTAGAACCAGAGGTAGCATTCCTCGACCTCGCCGGACTCATGGACCTTGAGGAGGACTTCATCAAGTACTGCATCCGTTGGGCACTCACCAACTGCAAGGACGACATCGAGTTCCTCAACAAGATGATCGACAAGAGCCTCATCGCACGTCTCGAAGGCGTACTCAACTCCGAGTTCGTTCGTCTGCCTTACACCGAGGGTATCCGCATCCTGCAGGAGGCTATACAGAACGGCAAGAAGTTCGAGTTCCCATGCGAGTGGGGCGACGACCTCGCTTCGGAGCACGAGCGCTACCTCGTGGAGGAGCACTTCAAGAAGCCAGTCATTATGACCAACTATCCGAAGGCTATCAAGGCGTTCTACATGAAGATAGACGCAGAGGAGAGCGGCTTCGGCGGCAAGAGCGGTCAGACCGTTCAGGGCACCGACGTACTCTTCCCGCAGATTGGCGAGATCATCGGCGGTTCTGTACGCGAGGAGAGCTACGACAAGCTGATGAACGAGATTGAGGAGCGCAACATCCCGATGAAGGATATGACATGGTACCTCGACACACGCAAGTACGGCTCATGTCCGCACGCAGGCTTCGGCCTCGGCTTCGAGCGTCTCATCCTCTTCGTAACGGGTATGCAGAACATCCGCGACGTCATCCCGTTCCCGCGTACTCCGAAGAGCGCAGAGTTCTAAACGACTTTATTAAAGACACACTATACCAATGGGGTGCAGCAGGCAAACACCTGTTGCACCTTTTTTTCATTTTGTCTGTAGCGATTAAGCATTTACCGATTTTTATGCTTATCTTTGCAGAATACAAAATACACAAATCAGTTTATGACCGATCTTGCAAGCTATTTCCCCATAACCGATCCCACCTTGATATTCTTTGTGGTGATGCTCATCATTCTGTTTGCCCCAATCATCATGGGCAAGCTGCGCATCCCGCATATCATTGGCATGGTGCTCGCCGGAGTAGCCATAGGCAAGTACGGCTTCAACATCCTTGCGCGCGACGACTCGTTTGAACTCTTTGGCAAGGTAGGACTCTACTACATCATGTTCCTCGCCTCACTCGAGATGGATATGGAGGGCGTAAAGCGCAACAAAGGGCGGTTCTTAGGTTTCGGCGTACTCACGTTCGCCTTTCCGCTCATCCTCACCTACTTAGCCAGCACCAAGCTGCTCGGCTACCCGGTGTTCGCCTCGCTACTGTTAGGATGCCTTATGGCATCGAACACGCTCATCGCCTACCCCATCGTCGGCCGCTACGGTCTGCAACGCAAGCCAAGCGTCACACTATCGGTAGGCTCCTCAATGATTTCGCTACTCATGGCACTCGTGACGCTCACCGCCATTGTCGCCTCTTATGGAGGCGAGACGAGCGTGTGGTTCTGGCTGCTCTTCGTGGGCAAGTTCGTGGGCTACTGCGTAGCCATGTTCCTGCTCATACCGCGCCTCACCCGCTGCTTTCTCCGACGTTATAGCGACTCCGTCATGCAGTTCATCTTCGTTATGTCGATGCTCTTTATGAGTGCGGCAGCAAGCGAGGCGGTGGGGTTGGAAGGCATTATCGGTGCGTTCGTAGCCGGCATCATTCTGAACCGCTACATACCGCACGTGTCGCCACTAATGAACCGCATCGAGTTCATCGGCAATGCGCTCTTCATACCCTACTTCCTCATCGGCGTAGGTATGCTCATCAACGTGCGACTGCTCTTCGAGAGCAGCACCATAATCATCGCCATGCTCGTCATCGCAGGCTTCGGAACGCTCGGCAAAGCCATCGCAGCCTATAGCGCAGCCTCCATGTTCCGCCTGCCGAAGTCGTCGGGCAACATGATGTTCGGACTCACCTCGGCACACGCAGCCGGTGCCATCGCCATGCTTATGATTGGTATGCGCGTAGAGCTGGAACCAGGCAAGCCGCTCGTCACCGACGACATGCTGAACAGCGTGGTGTTGATGATTCTCGTGACGTGCATAATCTCAACAATGATGACCGAACGTGCGGCGCAACAGATTACGCTGCGCGACCGTGAGATGCCGAGCGACGAGAAGCCAACAGCCGAGGAGAAGATACTCATCCCGCTGAAATACCCCGAATACGCGCAACGCCTCGTCAACATGGCGATGCTCATGCGCAACCCGAAGAACACCACACAACTCGTGGGCTTGAACGTGGTGTACGACGACGACGACATGCAGCACAACATGGAACAGGGCAGCCGACTGCTCGAGCGCATGACACAGTATGCTGCATCGGCAGATATGACCATGCAGACGCAGGTGCGCGTGGCAGCGAACATTGCCAACGGCATACGCCACGCCTTCAAGGAGTTCCGCGCTACGGACATCATAATAGGTATGCACATGCATCCAGAGGTGTCGCAGAAGTTCTGGGGCGCGTTCCACCAGAGCCTCTTCAACGGCCTCAACTCGCAGATTATAATGGCTCGTCTCAACCAACCGCTCCCCACGATACGCCGCATAAAGGTGGTAGTACCGTCGAGAGCACAGTTCGAGCCTGGCTTCTATCGTTGGCTCGAACGCCTGTCGCGCTTGGCGTGCAACATGGAGTGCCACACGGAGTTCCACGGACGTGGCGACACACTGCCGCTCATAGCCGAATACATCAAGCACCACTACCCCACGATGCGCTGCTCGTTCACCGAGATGGCCCACTGGAACGAGATGCCACGCATAGCGGAGAGCATACAGAAGGACCACCTCTTCGTAGTGGTTACGGCACGAAAGGGTACCGTGTCGTTCAAGAATGCGTTGGAGCATCTGCCCGAAGAGATAAAGCACCACTTCTCTGGCTCGAACATCATGATCATCTTCCCCGACCAGCATGGCGACGCAATGGACGAAATGACCTTCGCTCAGCCGCAGCATACCGAGGATCAGAGTGCATACGAGGCAATCGGAAAGTGGATTAAGAAGAAGTTTTGAATTTTGAATTAAAAGACTAATCTCAACACCTCACCATAACAACATAACAACCCCTCAACATCTCAACACCATATGATCGACATAAAAGGAATAACCAAGAGCTTCGGCTCGCTGCAAGTGCTCAAGGGCATCGACTTGCATATAGACAAAGGAGAAGTAGTGAGCATTGTCGGCCCGAGCGGTGCCGGCAAGACAACACTGCTGCAGATAATGGGTACACTCGACAAACCCGACAGTGGTGCTATCAGCGTTGACGGCGTCGACGTGATGCGCCTCTCGTCGAACAAGCTGAGCGACTTCCGCAACCAGCACATCGGCTTCGTCTTCCAGTTCCACCAGCTGCTGCCGGAGTTCACCGCCCTCGAGAACATCATGATACCCGCCTACATCGGTGGCAAAGGCACGGCGGAGGCGAAGAAACGCGCCCTCGAACTGCTCGACTTCATGGGACTTGCCGACCGCGCCAACCACAAACCCAACGAACTCTCGGGTGGCGAGAAGCAGCGCGTGGCTGTGGCACGTGCACTGGTGAACAACCCGGCAGTGGTGTTCGCCGACGAACCCTCAGGCTCGCTCGACTCGAAGAACAAGGCAGAGCTGCACCAGCTCTTCTTCGACCTGCGCGACAAGTTCGGACAGACGTTCGTCATCGTCACACACGACGAACACCTCGCCTCTATCACCGACCGCACAATACACATTGAGGACGGACAGATAAAGGTGTAACATTAGTGAACATCATTAACAAGGGTATGGCAGGAATGCACATACACTCCTACAAACACCAACAAGCAACAAAACGAACAACAAAACAATATGATAAAACTCGGCGACTACAATAAAATGACCGTCGTGAAGGAGGTGGACTTCGGTATTTACCTCGACGGCGGCGACGAAGGAGAAATACTCATGCCGAAACGCTATGTGCCCGAAGGCACAAAGCCTGGCGACGAACTAAACGTGTTCATCTACCTCGACCAGGACGAGCGACCAGTGGCAACGACAGAGACACCGCTGTGTAAGGTGGGCGACTTCGCCTACCTCGAAGTGTCGTGGGTGAACGAGTACGGCGCATTCCTCAACTGGGGCTTGATGAAGGATCTCTTCTGCCCGTTCCGCGAGCAGAAAAAGCGTATGCAGAAGGGCGAGAGCTACATCGTACATGTACACATCGACCCAGAGAGCTACCGCATCGTGGCATCGGCTAAGGTGGAGAAGTACTTCGCAGAGCGTCACCCGTTCTACAACCACGGGCAGGAGGTAGACCTACTGGTATGGCAGAAGACAGAGATGGGCTTCAAGGTGATCATCGACAACTGCTACCCGGGTCTGGTCTACGAGGGACAGGTGTTCCGCTACCTGCACACCGGCGACCGCGTGAAGGGATACATCGGCACCGTCCGTCCCGACGGGAAGATCGACGTTACGCTGCAACCTACCGGACGACAGCAGACACTCGACTTCGCCGACACGCTGCTGCAATACCTCAAGGATCACGGCGGCAAGTGCGACCTGGGCGACAAGAGCGACGCAGAAGACATCAAGCGACGCTTCCAGGTGAGCAAGAAGGTGTTCAAGCGTGCCGTGGGCGACCTATACCGCCAGCGACTCATCAGCATAACACCCGACGGACTGACACTCAACTAACTACTCTTGGAAACTAAAACAAAACACAATGGAGCCGAACAATCTACTAAACTGCATAAAAGCATTCGCTAAACGAATATGCGCAACGCTTCTCGCCGCACTCGCTGTGTCGCTACTGACCATCGGGTGCGGCGACAGAAGCGCACCCGACGCTAACAATAGCGACTCAACACGCATAAACAAACTCAAGCAGATTGACGACTCGGTGATGACCCTTGCACCTTCTGTCAAGCAACTCATCGCCGACGGCATACGCACCGCGCCCGACAGTATGACCGCCTACGAGTACCGCCTGCGCGAAGCACGCTACCTAACGCTTACCGACCGTCCCGAACGCTTTAAAGACAACATCGAGAACATACTGCGCTTCGCCGAACAGCAACAAAAACGGGAACTGAACAACGCAGAGAAGCGACGACTCAACACGCTCATCGCCGGCGCATACAACTGTCGCGCGGCTTACTACCACAACTTCCATCGCAAGCAGCATCAAGCCATACAACTTTACAAGGCGGCTTACTCACTGCTTGCCAACAGCGACTCCAAACACAACATGCCGAAGGTGTGTGCCAACCTTGCCGACGCCTACATACAGGACAACAATATGCCGATGGCAGCGCAATGGTATCGACGTGCACTCTTCCTCGTCGACTCGCTCGCACTGCCCCCGAAGGAGAACGTCACACTCTACATGGGACTGGCGCAGATATACCTCTCGCTGCACGACTTCGACACCGCACTACATTATTATAAAGCTACAGAGGAGCATTTCAACATGATGTCGCCGTCGATGCAGGCTTACTTTCTAAACAACTTCGGCAACTACTACTACTTTAAAAAGAACTACCGACAGGCTCTTGACAAGTTTCTGCGTATGAAGCAGAACCTCGAACGCCATGGTATGCAGAACAATTTCGACATGTACCTGTGCAAGGTAAACCTCGCCGATGTCTATCTCAACCTCGACAGCATCCGCACAGCACAACGCTACCTCGACGAGGTGGAGCCTTACTTCCACAAGCGCGACGACTTCACGGCACTCCACTACTGCAAGACAATACGCATCGGCATAGCCACAAAGACGGGCAACATCGCCACCGCGCAACGCCTGATTGCAGACAACGACGAAACACAACACCCCGTGCAGTACACACTCGTGAACTTGCGCAACCGCTATCTACAGAAGTACTACGAGCAGGTGGGCAACTTCCGCCGCGCCTACGAACTGTTGCAGAGCAACTACGCGTACAACGACTCGCTCGAACATAACCACTCCAATATGCGCTCTGCCGACATCATGGCACGCTTCACCAGCGACACGCTACAGCTGCGCCACGATTTGATGATTGAACACAAGAACGCCACCATCGCAAAGACGAAAAACCAGCTGACACTCGCCATCGCTATCATGCTGATACTCGTGTTGATACTCATACTGTGGTTCATGTACATAAAACGCAAACAGCTGAAGGCACAGATGGATATTATGAACCTGCGCCTCAACATCGTGCGCAACCGCATCTCGCCCCACTTCGTGTTCAACGTGCTGAACAACAAGATTATCAACTCCGAACAGAGCGAGGCAACGGAGCTGCAAGACCTGACACGCCTCATACGCACCAACCTCGATATGTCGCGACAGCCTGCCGTGACGCTCGCCGAGGAACTCGACTTCGTGGAGAAGTACATCCGCGTGGAGCGTTTCATGTTAGGCAGCGACTTCGTGTGGCACATCAACGTTGCACCCGGCGTAGACCGTGAGCAGGTGCGCGTGCCGTCGATGTTCCTGCAGATACTCACCGAGAACGCCATCATACACGGACTGAAGGGATGGGACGGACACAAAGAGCTGACCATCGACGTACACCGCGAGCAACGCACCACCGTCATCAGCGTAAGCGACAACGGACCGGGCTTCAACGCCTCTAACGGAACGTTCAAGAAGAAGACCGGAATGGGTATCATATCGCAGACTATAGCGATAACCAACATGCATAACAAGAACAAAATACGCTTCGAGATTACCAACATAGAGAACAACGGAACTGTCTGCGGATGCCGTGCCACACTGCGCGTGCCCGACGGAGTGAGGTTCCTATAACAACTAAAAAGAAAAGACTTATGATGAAGATCGTAATTGTAGACGACGACAGAGCTGCCGCTGACGCACTCGCCCAAAAGTTATCCGCCTTCGACGAGACACAGCTATGCGGCATAGCTCTCAACGGCATGGACGGACTGCGCCTCGTGAACGAGACGCGACCCGACGTACTGTTCCTCGATATCGAGCTGCCCGACATCTCGGGCATTGAGTTTCTGGAACGTGCCAACATTCTACCACAATACAAGTGCCGCACGGTGATGTACACCGCGCACGACCGCTTCATGCTGTCGGCGTTCCGCAACAAGGCGTTCGACTATCTGATGAAACCCATCGACGACACCGAGCTGCGCAACATCATACGCCGCGTATGCATCGAGATGGCTGGCGTACCCGATGCTGATTACACCTCTGCTGCTCATCAGCCTACCGACACAAGCTCACCAACTGCCGACTTTGGCAACTACAACGCACTTGATGCTGACAACGGCATCACCTGCCGCAACGACGGCAAGTTCATCGTCTACACCAACTCCGTCGACTTCCGACTGGTGGACATACGCGAGATTGGCGTGCTCACCTACAACCGCGAGCTACGCCTGTGGGAGATGACACTCTCCAACCAGAAGGCACCGATACGCCTGAAGCGCAACGTTGGCAGCGATGCATTGCTCTCGCTGAACAACCAACTGGTGCGCGTGAGCCAAAAGCACATCATCAACCTCGGCTACCTCATGGAGGTGACAAACAACACCTGCCGCTTCTATCCGCCGTTCGATAAGGTTGAGGATGTGAAGGTGGGACGGCTCTTCCGCAAGAAACTCATCGACCAGTTCTGCAACCTATAAACAACAAAGCAGAACATATCAACAAGAGGTATAATAACAACAAAAGGCAGAAATACGCAATGTATTTCTGCCTTTGTTTTTCTTGTTGTCTGACGGGTGATTACTCAGCTGAAGGAGCAACAACGCGACGCTCAGCGATACGTGCCTTCTTACCAGTAAGGTTGCGGAGGTAGTAGAGCTTAGCGCGACGTACTTTACCGCGCTTGTTCACCTCGATGCTGTCGATGTTCGGCGACTCGATAGGGAAGATACGCTCTACACCTACTGTGCCTGACATCTTACGAACGGTGAAACGCTTCTTGTCTCCGTGACCAGAGATCTTGATAACTACACCACGGTAGAGCTGAATACGCTCCTTTGTACCCTCGATAATTTTGTAAGCGACTGTGATTGTGTCACCTGAACGGAACTCAGGGAACTTCTTGCCGGTTGCAAATGCTTCTTCAGCAACTTTAATTAAATCCATTTCTTTTGATAATTAAATTTGTTTATCGTTCTCGCGCAACATAATCGGGCTACTCATCTTCCCGTCATCGGTTACGCCGAAAAGCGGTTGCAAAGTTACGACTTTTTATTCGTTCGGCAAAATTTTATCAGAAATAATGAGTACCTTTGCACTAAGTTTATATAAAGTTTAACATAACACTATTAAAATCAAAACTCACATATAATGAACCGATTACACACCATAAGCCTTTCGGCTGCCGCCCTTGCGCTCGCCCTCGCTTCGTGCTCTACGAAGCAGTACCAGGTAGCATCAGTGGAGCGCACACGCATACTCATCGACTCGCGCTACGACAACAGTACCGACCCAGAGGTGCAGAAAGCCAACGCTGCCCTGCTCGTACACAAGAAGCAGGTGGACGCGGAGATGAACCCCGTGCAGGGCTACGCTGCCACCGACCTGTGGGTGAAACGCCCGGAGAGTCCGCTGTCGAACCTGCTTGCCGACATACTCGTATGGAGCAGCGCGAAGTTCGACGAGCAGCCCGACTTCGCCATATACAACGTAGGCGGAATACGTGCCGCGCTGAGCAAGGGTGCCGTGACACGCGGCAACATACTCGACGTGGCTCCGTTCGAGAACAAGATATGCTTCCTCACGCTCAGCGGCAACGACGTATTGGAGCTGTTCGCGCAGATAGCCATGCGCCACGGCGAGGGATTGAGCCATTCGCTGCGCCTCACCGCCACGGCTGACGGCAAGCTCGTCTCTGCCACTGTCAACGGCAAGCCCGTCGACCCCAATGCTAAGTATCGCGTGGCTACACTCGACTACCTGGCACAGGGCAACGACCACATGGAGGCATTCCGTAAGAAGACCGACGTGGTGTCGCCCACGGGCGAAGAGAACAACGTGCGCTTCCTCATCGAGCAGTACTTCAAGGCTGCCAACGATAAAGGCGAAGCGGTGAGCCGCACCGTGGAGGGACGCATGACAATCGTTGAAAAGTAAAAGAGTAAAAAAGTAAAAAGAATAGGAGGTATGGGCATCTTGCCCATACCACGCAGCCTAAAAGCTTTTAAAGGTAAAAGAGTAAAAGAGTAAAAAGCCAATGAAACGCTACATATTCATCATAACTCTTGCGCTTGCCACCACGCTCAGCGCGGCAGCGCAGAAGACCATAGAGATACTGCACACCAACGACACGCACAGTTGCATCATGCCGCTCAACCCCAACCTCGCCGACACGCTCGTAGCCGGCAGAGGCGGCTTCATACGCCGCATGGAGATGATACGCCAGGAGCGTGAAGCCAACCCCGACGTACTGCTCTTCGACTCGGGCGACTTCTCGCAAGGCTCGCCCTACTACACCCTCTTCAAAGGCTCGGTGGAAACGGAGCTGATGTCGGCGATGAAGTACGACGCTGTGGCTATAGGCAACCACGAGTTCGACTTCGGACTGGAGAACATGGCACGCATCTTCCGCGAAGCTAAGTTCCCCATCGTCTGCGCCAACTACGACTTCCGTGGCACCGTCGTCGACGGACTCACAAAGCCCTACATCATACTGAAGCGCAACGGCTTGCGTATCGGCGTGTTCGGCATATCGCCGAAGCTCGACGGACTGGTCGACGCGACGAAGTGCGTAGGCGTGAAGTACCTCGACCCCGTAGCCACAGCCGACAAGGTGGCACGCGAGCTGCGCCACGACAAGAAGTGCGACGTGGTGATATGCCTCTCCCACCTCGGCTGGGACATGCAGGACGACGTGGACGATGCCGACATGCTCGCACAAAACCACGACATCGACATCGTGCTCGGCGGACACTCCCACTCCTACTTCACCGAACTGAAGTATGCGCCCAACGCCGACGGCAAGCCAATACCAGACGACCAGAACGGCAAGCACGCCGTGTTCGTGGGGAAAATAAAACTCAGCGTAGAGAGAAAATAAATGTTAAATGTAATACCTATTTGTAGGTATATCAAGGAAAAGTAGTACCTTTGCAACTACTACAAAAGTAGGTATCAACAGAAACAATAAACATTTAACAATAATAATTTAAACATTAAAGATTATGGCTTACGTAATTGGTGACGACTGCATCGCATGCGGTACATGTATTGGCGAGTGCCCAGTAGAGGCTATCTCTGAAGGCGAAAAGTATTCAATCAACCCTGACCTCTGCACAGAGTGTGGCACATGCGCAAGCGTTTGCCCGCAGGAGGCTATCAGCCTTGGCGAGTAAGGATTTGATTTCCGATAAATCAAGACATAATGGTCGGTTGGCGCAATGCTAACCGACCATTTTCATTTTAACACTTCTGTTTCACCGAACAGCAACGGTTGAGAATAAAACATTACAATGCAATCTTTATTGTCACACGCACTTGTTTATATGTCAATTAATTAGTAACTTTGCGTTGTAATACATCAATAACAGAATATATTCAAGCAAAACAAAACAAATTCAAGCAAAAACGAATAAACAACTAATTATAAACAACTAAAAAACCAAGCATTATGATTAAACATCTACGCTTTTTCATGCTTAACCTGCTCGTGCTCGTTAGCGCGGCGGTTATGGCGCAGACGACCATCGACTTTACAAAGCTAACATGGTCAAATCCTTTAGTACAGTCTCCCTACACATTCTCTGCAGATAAGAATAGTGGAAGCACTACACCTACACAAAACCCAAACTCTAAAGACATCCGTCTTTATGCCAAAAACTCACTCACCATCTCTACAAGCAGTGGGAAAATATGCAAAATCGTTTTTCATATTTCTACTAATGGATTGAAGCAGTGGGCAGATTTTACACCTAACAACGGTTCAGTAACTGTATCAAAAGAAAAGCAAACCGCAACATGGGAGAATGCAGAAGGAGCCACTTCTGTTACTTTTACTGTTGGAGCCAAATGTAAATATGGTACAGCAGCAACAACTAAAGCTGGTCAATTCTTCTTTAACAGCGTTGACATAACAGAACTTGGCGGTACTTCCTCAACAAGCACATCGCTCACATTCGGCGCAGACGTAGACGGCAAGACATTCATCGTACGCCAGGGCGACAGCTTCGCAGACAAGACAGCTACAGTTACCCCAGCTGACGCTAAAGGCTCTATCAGCTACGCAAGCGACAACGAAGAGGCTATCAGCGTGAACCCCACAACTGGTGCAGTATCATTCCTCGCTTTCGGCAAGGCTACCATCACAGCCACATTTACACCAGAGGAAGGCTATATCGGTTCGTCGGCTTCTTACACCATCGCATACCGCCAGGCTGCCGACCCTACAAAGGTAATCTTCGACTGCAACGAGGGTGCTTTCGACTGCTTCGGCAATGAGAACAGATACAAGGAGGGCGAGTTCGACTTCGTAGACATGAACGGCGACAGCTACACCTTCACCGTGCACAACGCTATGCTCAACAACTACGGCGGTGGCTTGCAGCTGAAGAAAAACTCTCCTTCGGACGCTACCTCACAGGGCTACGCCATTTCGCCTGCGTTCAGCAAATTTCCTAACGGCTACCGCGTAACAGTGAAGTACAAGGACCAGAATGCTCCCGAACTCGAATGCACAAACCATACAGAAGATGTAGCCGTATTTGACGATGCCAACGGCACAATGTATATGGACGTGCCGTTCGCCGACGGCATGTTCAAGCTCTCAGGCGCCAGCATGGTGGCTTACGTACAGAGCATCGAACTGACTCCGCTTGCAAAGAAAGAGACTACAACAATGTCGTTCCCTAAGGAGGAGTACAACCTCAGCGACATCAACGCCATCCGCAACTTCAGTTCGCCGAAGGCTACCGTGAAGGGCGAGAACGGCGAGGCTATCGAGGGTCTCAAAATCGTCTACACCTCAGACAACGAGGACCTCGCTTATGTTGACGAGAACGGCGTAGTATGGCTCGACGACAAATTGGCTGGCACAGCCACCATCACAGCCTACTTCCACGGCAACGAGAAGTATGAGGCTTGCCAGGCTTCCTACAAGATTAACGTAACAAAGAAGCAGCCGCAGCCTGTAACAATGACATTCCCGCAGGACGTTTACACCTGCTACACCGACAAGGCTCAGTACTTCGACGGCTTCAAGGCGACCATCAAGAACGAAGCTGGCGAGGAGCTCAACCTCCCCGTTACATACTCAAGCAGCAACACAGACTTCTGCATAGTGTCCGGCAGCGGTCTGGTAGTGCTCTCGGAAACTCCGGGCGAAGTGACCATTACAGCCAAGTTCGCCGGCAACGACGACTATCTGCCGGCTCAGGCTTCGTACCTCATTAAGGTGATTAAGAAGGAGAAGAAGGACGCAGGCATCTCGTTCGAAGACACAATGATAATGATAGACCTTGCAAACCCGAACACAACTGTTAAGGACCTCGGCTTCCTGAATCCGAACAACCTCGCAGTGACATACTCTTCCAACAAGACTGACGTTGCAGAGGTTGACGCAGAGGGCAACGTGACACTGAAGAAGGCTGGTCGCGTGAACATCGACGTTACATTCGCAGGCAACGATGAGTACAAGGCAGCCTCTGCTTCTTGCACACTCATCGTCAACGACTACCGCACCACACCAGAACTCTCGTTTGACCAGGAGGAGTACACAGCCAACATGCGTGAGGGTAACACCTTCAGCGGTGCTACACTCTACAACGAATTAGAGGTGGCTCCACTCTCATACACCAGCTCTAACGAAGAAGTGGCAGAGGTGGCAGCCAATGGCGTTGTAATACTTCGCAGCACTGGCGAGACAACAATCACCGTATGGTTCGCTGGCGACAAGAACTTCAAGGCAGCTTCGGCTTCGTACAAGCTCAAGGTTGTCGACGAGGTGGTTAACGGCATCCAGAACATCACCATCGACAATATGCCAGAGGACGCAAAGGTTTACAACCTCAATGGTCAGCGCGTGAACACAAAGGCTCTGAAGAGCGGTGTCTACGTAGTGAACGGCAAGAAGGTAGTGCTGAAGTAAGTGCTGCTTTAGCTGTGCTAAAGTGCTACTTTATAGATACTAAAGCGCAGCTTTATTCATAAACTTACGGAAACCACAGCACATTGTTTGGTGCTGTGGTTTCTTTCGTTTTGCCACCGCTCGCGTTCGCCGTCCAATCGGATTCCGTTCGCCGTCCAATCGGATTCCGTACGCCGCCCAATCAGATTCCGTACGCCGTCCAATCAGATTCCGTACGGTGAACGATGACTTGCATAGACTTTCTACACATGTAAACTATGTATATAATACTCAACTACTTATCACTGAAACGCGCACACGCTATTGACATACATCAAAAAATTGCGTGTTTGGGTTGCAAAAGCGCAAGAAAAGCGCGATAAAACTTGGCGATGTGCCTCAAAATCAATACCTTTGCAATGTTTTTCATGGTATTAGATTTAAGGTTAACAAAGGTTGGGACTCGGCGGAGCCCCTTTTTTTGTGCCCATAGGTTCCAAGCAAGCAAAAAAATGTACTGCAAATATGTTGGTGCAGTTGAGACAACTGCACCCCCTAATTGGCATCTCAACAATAAAAACAAGCCAGCTTGTTTTGTATTGTCTTCAATTTGCACTAACTTTGTAATTTGAAAAAGAAAAGCAAAAAACCGAAGATATGAAGATTCTGACAGGAGCTCAAATCAGAGAGCTCGACAAATATACAATCGAACACGAACCCATAGCATCCATCGACCTCATGGAGCGCTCGGCAAGAGCCATCTGCAACGCCATCTGCGAGCAGTGGACACAGTCGACACCAATCGTAGTGTTCGCCGGTCCGGGCAACAACGGCGGCGACGCACTCGCCATGTCGCGTATGCTCGCAGAGAAAGGGTACGTGGTGGATGTGTTCCTCTTCAACATACACAACCACCTATCGGAGGAATGCGCCAAAAATCGCGACCGCATCATCGGCGAAGGCTTAGTGCGTAAGTTCACAGAGATAACTGCCAACTTCGAACCACCACAACTTACCGAGAAGACGCTCGTCGTAGACGGACTCTTCGGGTCGGGACTGAAGGAACCGCTGACGGGTGGCTTCGCCTCACTCGTGAAGTACATCAACCAGTCGCCCTCGCAGGTGGTGAGCATCGACATACCGTCTGGACTGATGACGGAGAGCAATCGCCCGCAGGAGGAACCAGCCGTGGTGAAGGCAAACGTGACACTCACGCTGCACATCAAGAAGCTCGCCATGTTCTTCGCCGACTGCCAGCAGTACTTAGGCGAGGTGCGCACGCTCGACATACGCCTCTCGAAATACTTCATCGACACATTCCCCTCGCTATACGACACCATTGAGACCTCGTACATCAAAAGTCTGATGCTGAAACGCGACGACTTCGCACACAAAGGCTCCATGGGCAACGCGCTGCTCATAGCCGGCAGTCGCGGCATGGCGGGCGCAGCAATACTCGCCTCGAAGGCGTGTATGCGTAGTGGCGCAGGAAAGGTGACTGCACTCACACCGCACTGCAACCTTAACATCATGCAGATGGCTGTGCCGGAGGCCATATGCCTCGTCGACCGCGAGAACTACTACTCGGAGGCTATCGACACCGACTGCTATCAAGCCGTGGGCATCGGTCCGGGACTGGGCAAGGAGGAGAGCACAGCGCTCGCACTCATGTCGCAGCTGCAACAGACCAACTGCCCCATAGTGCTCGATGCCGACGCGCTGAACATGCTCGGCGCACACGGCTCGTGGGTGCAACAGCTGCCTAACAACATGATTATGACACCACACCCGCGCGAGTTCGACCGACTCGCTGGCAGACGCATCACCTCCGACTACGACCGCCTCACATTCGCACGCGACATGGCACGCGACCTCTGCGCCTATATCATACTGAAGGGTCACTACTCGGCACTCTGCCTGCCCGACGGAGGCGTGGTGTTCAACACCACCGGCAACTCCGGAATGGCAACAGCCGGCAGCGGCGACGTGCTCACCGGCATCATCACCGCACTGCTCGCACGTGGCTACTCGCGCAAGAACGCCTGCCTCATGGGCATGTATCTGCACGGAATGGCAGGCGACATCGCCGCCAAGCGCGTAGGCAAAGAGAGTCTGATAGCAAGCGACATCATCGACAGTCTGCCTGAAGCATTCAAGAACTTAGAGAAATAGAATATGAAACACATCCTTTCAACACTAATCCTCGCCGCACTCACCACCCTACCAGCGTTAGCAGGCGGCAAGAAGGAGGCTGACGGACTCGTCTACTACCTCCCGAAAACGGCAGTGCGTGTGCACGTGCTCGTAGAGAAAAGCGTCACCACACCCGGACAGCTCAACGAGTACTCGGACCTTTACTTCAAGACCGCAGCACCGCAGGTGACAACAACCGACTACCGCATCGTTGGCGTAACGTTCAGCACAACAGCTATGCGCGACGAGAGTCAGCGCCACGTCATCGGCATCGACAAGAAGCACACAGTGCTGTCGGTAGACTGCGACGCGAATGGTGTGCTGCGCGCCATCAACACAAAGGCACCGGCAGCAAAGGAGGAGGAACCATTCCGCCCCGCACCAAAGGCGAAGCCGCTCAATCCGCGCGACTATATGAGCCAGGACATCCTCGCCGCAGCCAACCAGCCAAAGATGGCACAACTCGTGGCACAGGAGATATACGACGTGCGCGACTCGCGCAACTTGCTCTCGCGTGGCGAAGCCGACTTCATGCCGAAGGATGGCGAACAGCTCCGACTGATGTACGAGCAGCTCAACCGTCAGGAGCGCGCACTCATGCAGCTATTCCAGGGCACCACAACGGTAGACACAACAGAGTATGTCGTAATGCTCGTACCCGAGAAGAAGGCACAGCACGTCATGGCGTTCCGCTTCTCGAAGAAGTTCGGACTCTCTACCACCGACGACCTCTCTGGCGAGCCCTACTACGTGGATATAGCAGAGGAGAACGTGACGGCAGAGCCGCCCGTCGTGCACGAAATGGCTAATAAACTGAAAGACGAACTGCAACTCGCAGTGTGTCTGCCCGGAAAGATACGTCTCACACTCTCGAACAACGACAAGAAGATAGCTCGCTACGAGATGTGGGCAGCACAGTTCGGAAAGATAGAAATGCTCAACGGAGCTCTCTTCGGCAAGAAACTAACATCGAAGATACTGCTCGACAGCGCAACGGGAGCAGTCACAGAGCTGACAACCGAACCGCTGGAATAGCACCGACAGTAGACCGACACGGTTATTAAACCATATAAATAAAAAGCAGCGAAGACACAAAAGTCTTCGCTGCTTTTATTTGTTCAAATCATTATTTCTTATTTCTGTTGGCACGCTGCTCGCGATACTTCGCCTTCTGACGTGCCGAACCACTACCATGGGCACCTGTGATGTATTTCTTCTTCTTTGCCTTGGTCTTCACTTTGCCGTCATCGTCCTTTCTGCCCGATGCGCCGCCACGACCCCAAGAAATGCCATTAGCAATGATTGCGTCAATATCGTCACCTTTGCTCATATCTTTCTTTATTGGTTATTCTAATTGTTTATCGGGTGAGAGCTGCAACATATCTCAACACATCAACATCTCAACATCTCACCCCATCAAATTAATGATGGAAGAGGCGCACACCGGTGAACGCCATTGTGATGCCATACTTGTCGCAGGTATCAATAACATTATCGTCGCGAACCGATCCGCCTGCCTGTGCGATGTACTCTACACCGCTCTTGTGCGCACGCTCGATGTTGTCGCCGAACGGGAAGAACGCATCTGAGCCGAGTGCCACGCCGCGGTTCTCTGCTATCCATGCCTTCTTCTCCTCCATGGTGAGCACCTCGGGCTTCTCCTTGAAGAAGAGCTGCCATGTGCCGTCGCGCAGCACGTCGTCGTGGTCCTCAGAGATGTATACGTCGATGGTGTTGTCGCGGTCGGCGCGGCGGATGCCGTCAACGAACGGAAGGTTCATCACCTTCGGGTGCTGACGCAACCACCAGATGTCTGCCTTGTTGCCAGCGAGGCGTGTGCAGTGGATGCGGCTCTGCTGACCGGCGCCGATGCCGATAGCCTGACCGTCCTTCACGTAGCATACAGAGTTCGACTGTGTGTACTTCAGTGTGATGAGCGAGATGATGAGGTCGCGGATAGCTTCCTCGGTGAAATTCTTCGACTTTGTAGGTATGTTCTCGAACAGTGCAGGGTCGTCGAGGCGCACCTCGTTGCGTCCCTGTTCGAACGTCACGCCGAACACCTGCTTGCGCTCAACTGGAGCCGGCACGTAGTTCGGGGCAATCTTTATTACGTTATATGTGCCCTTGCGCTTCGCACGGAGGATTTCGAGAGCCTCGTCGGTGAAGTCGGGAGCGATAACGCCGTCGCTCACCTCACGCTTGATGAGTGTAGCGGTAACAGCGTCGCAAGTGTCGCTGAGCGCCACGAAGTCGCCGTAAGAGCTCATACGATCGGCACCACGAGCACGGGCATACGCACATGCAATCGGAGAGAGCTCCATTTTCACGTCGTCAACGAAGTACACCTTCTTCAGAGTGTCGCTCAAAGGTAGACCAACAGCGGCTCCTGCAGGCGATACGTGCTTGAACGATGCTGCAGAGGGCAGACCGGTTGCAGCCTTCAGCTCCTTAACGAGCTGCCAAGAGTTGAACGCGTCGAGGAAGTTGATGTAGCCAGGACGACCATTAAGTACTTCGATGGGGAGTTCGCCTTCTTCCATGTAAATGCGTGAAGGCTTCTGGTTCGGATTGCATCCGTACTTGAGTGCTAATTCTTTCATATAGTAATTATAAGAATGAGAAATCTTTCTAACTGCAAAATTACTACTTTTCGACTAAATTCTGCGCTTTTAACTGCATTATTTTAAAAGCAAAAGGAAATCAAAGGTGATGTTGGCAAAGGATTACCGCAGCGTGGTACTTCTGTTTCCGCAATGCGGTAATGGTCGTTTTGCTACGCGGTAATCGTATTTCCAATCTGCGGTAATCGCATTGACAGGCGGCAGATAGCTTGTTAAGGCTGGAGATAACCTTTCTTTGAACTAAGAAGAATATTTCCTGCCTTGTATATTTTCTTTCTATAATATTTCATTGCTGTCCGGTAAAACTGATAATGTGGTCTAAGACGGGCTGAAAGCCCAACAATCACATATGAGGAAGTCAAAACTATAGAATTGTGATGAATGGCTAACTGTAGGAGACTACGGCATTCTT